>Ga0325414_1003351_pt1 | contig 16614 bp, 14 predicted proteins | sample PopdelMetagenome_8_FD_206183 | JGI IMG/M metagenome (GOLD analysis project Ga0325414, IMG submission 206183) | Populus deltoides microbial communities from Bellville, Georgia, United States - Leaf-PdKOR-R3 | ecosystem: Host-associated > Plants > Phyllosphere > Phylloplane/Leaf | place: USA...
GGGTATAATATCTACATGGATGCTTTTGCTGATACAACAGCTTCATAAGACCTAATTATTAAGGTTAAATAAGTATGTTAAATAAAATAGAAAATAGAAAAAAGGAAAATATTATATGTTATTAAGGTTTGTTGGAAAAGCTATGGAAGATTTTATCCAGCAAATATGTCTGTAAATGAACTAATTAATATTTATTAAAAGTTAAACATCTATTTGTTGAGGAAACCGTGAAAGAGTTATTTCAAAAAACATGTTATTTTTTATTAAAAATTAGACACCTATTTTTTTGAGAAAATATTTAAAATATTATTAAAATATTGTCTAGCTATGTAGGTAATTTCAATGTTAAAATAAAAAATTTTAGTCTCAGATTTTAAAAAACATTAATTAAGAATTTTCATATATTTCTACAGCTTTCTATCCAAGTTATTTTATTTTTTAAATTAAAAAATGTCATTTTACATAGAACTTAATGAAAAATTGAAGTAAAAAAATCAAAATAGTTTAATGATAAAAATAGTATAAAAACAAACAATTTAATAATAGATTTGGTGTTTGTCATGAAAAGAAATATGGATCCTCGGATACCCAAGCCCATGCGTAAATGGCCTTATACCAAGCCAGATACAATCTGAATATCGTTGGACCCTACCCAATACGGCCTCGTTTATATATATTTTCCCTGAGCAGCTAACCAAAATGGTGCGCAAGTAAAGCGACCCTGGCAGGCACTCGTACAACAACAATTTTTGTAACATTTTTGTTCCTAAATAAAATGTTAACTTCCTTTAAAAATAATTTTTTTATTAAAAAATATATATTTTAGATGGAATGGAAAGCTTAACATATATTTTTGAAACTTGAGGAATAAAATTTACAGTAAAATTTGTTTGGGAGCAAAACTGAAACTATTTGAATTGGAGAGGAACACCACCTGTTTTATTGTTATATAAATAGTAAAGGGGGGTTTTTTTAATTTTAATTCTTTATTTTTATTTAGGGTTTTTTTTTATAATGTTGTAGAATTTGGTTGATACTTAACTTTATAATTATTTATTTATTTTACCATATAATTCATTAAAAAATAATTAAAAAAATAGAATTATTAAACCTAGTAAAGTCTATGACTTGAATTACGAGTTAAACTACAAAACTTGTTCAATTCATTAACCTCAATATTTTTATAAGAAAAAAATATATTATTTTAAAATTAAATTATATTTTTACTGATAATTTTTGATTCACCAATTTCTCAGGAAAACCTTTTTTATTTTTGTAAAAAATTGCTGTTTATACTTTTTGATAAAAAAAAAATTCAGTAATTCTTTAGTGTCATAAGAGCGGCGGGGACAAGGCTGAGCATTTCTTCATGTAGGAGCGTGCACTCGAAATGCTAAATATTAAAATAATCCGGATTGCTCTTAGATAGATTCTTTTGTGGCTCTATGGATCCATAAACGAAACTTACCATAATATTAACAGGAAATTGTTTAATATAATAATATGGTACATGAGAAAATAAAATAATATCATAAAATCTCAAATATATGAGAATCATATGATCTTACAATCACAAGAAGGTGGTAAGAAGTAGTCAACGTGGGAGATACTTTAGACCCTCTCGCCACATCATCCACTAAGGAGAAAGGGGAAGTCTTCTACAAGCTGACAAAAGCCAAGTTCAGAAACACTTTAATCCCCTCAAATGGGACCCTCCAAAACCGCCCATCTGAATAAACTATAAAAACGTCCTTCCAGCACTGACCCTTTCTGCGGATAAATTATTCTCCTTCAAAACACTAATAATTCCCCCGTTTGCTAATTAATTTATCAATTCTTGACAGTTAACCAGCGACCAGGCAGAGAACTTATACCTTCTTTTACTAGAATAATTCCTCAGTTAAAATCACAAATACATGAAATATACAGGTCAAAGTCTATATATATAAAGCCGAGTATACGTCAAAAGCAATTACGTATATAATTATATTAGTGCAGCGTCCAATATTCAAAGGATACGTATATTCATGATCAGCACACGTTACCTAAGGATCCCAAAGAGAATCTGTTTGCTTGTTGTCCCACTCCTCCTCCTCCCCAAGGTCAATGGAGGAGTAAATCATGGACTCGTCTGGCATTGCTATCCCTGACATTTGCATCCACATCTTTGGTGAATCCAAGGGTGACTCGTTAATGGCTTGGATTTGGCTAGGTGAGAGCCTAACCGTGATGGGACCAACGTTTGAGCTAGAGCTGCCACCTTGGGAGGACTCAACTGTAGAGGGCCTAAGGCTCATAGCTGCCTCATGGGCTGCTATGCGAATATCTTCAGCATCAGAGCTTGCTGGCTTTGGTAGGCTATGAACCAAGTCAGGGAAATTAAGTTTTGCATCATATCCCCTAAAATGCAAAGCAGCAACATCATAAGCTGTTGCTGCCATTTCTGGTGTCTCAAAACTCCCTAACCAAATTCTACTTTTTTTCCCTGGCTCACGTATCTCTGACACCCATTTGCCCCATTTCCTCTTTCGTACCCCTCTATAGCAAGAACTCATACCACCATGGCTAGCAGTGTTTCTCTCTTCCATCTATAGTTCCAGCTAAGTTAGCTAGTGAGGTTTGAGGGAATTAATGATCGATATAGGCTGGCACGAGGTGGTGTTATCCGGTTATATTACTCCAGTATATATAGATATTTGTGGGCATGCATATGATATCTAAGTTGATAGAAACGTGGAGACTCAGTAGGAGAGGAAGTGAGCTTCCAAGTAGTTGCATTGGTGACAGATGTGTTCTTGTGCATGTTCACAATCTAAATTTCTTCTGTTTTGAAACCTAAGGAATTGTAGATTTTCATGGACCAACCAATCACATACTTACAAGTGTATAATTTTTTTTTAACAGTTAGCATCACGTATGTTTACGCGTAATTTAATTAATATTTTAAGGTTTTAAAGTTAATGGTGATGTAAATTTTTAATAATTTTAAAATTTACAATACTTGAATTTATAATTTTTTTTAAAATAAATCAATAAACTCAAAACCTAACCGATTATACGCAATTTAACGTGAAAAGTTTTGAACACTGCAATTCATAGGAGAATGTTTTTTTGGAGGCAAGAAATCATGTTAATTAACAATTAGTACTGTTTATAAACGCGGTTTGAAACTTGGTGGAATAGATTTGGACCCACTTATCCTCCTACGGGTCTATTTAATTTTCTTGATGTGCTTAGGTCATTCTGGAGATGCTGGTTTCATTTACTGGAGTCCATAGCCATGGCGCACCTTCCTTTTTTCACGAGCGAGTGACACATGCATCTCTTGGATCAAGAGAGCAAAATATCACTGAAAGATAAATTAGGAAATGCAAAAATGATATCATCAAAAGAATGACAGGTGAAGGATATTCATTTTATTAACCATGTGGACGTGGAGTCTTATCTTGTGTTTTTTTTTTAAAATATTCTTTTTTATTTTTAATATTAGTAGATGAAAATCATATAAAAATATTTAAAAATATTAATTTTTTCAAATAAAAAACAATTTAAATATTTTATAGAGTAAGTTAATTTTAACACAAAATAAATATTTTATATAAAAAGTGCTATATAGTCTTCAAGGGTATCTCTATGGTTCTAAATGCCAAGGCTTGTATACATTCTTGTAGGAGTGTTTATCGATGCAGTTGGGATGGGTTTCGATTGATAATTATATAAAATTTAATTTTTAATATTTTATAAATTATAAACTCAAATTATTCATTTTTTTAGGAACCAAATGAATTTGATATATCGGGCTAGTTAAATGTTTTTTTTTGAATATTACAGATATCTACAAGTTAATTTATATTTCTAATTTTCATAGGTTGAGCTTAATTAGAATTAAGATTTGGACTTAATAAATTAGCCTATAACCTATTATAAGGTGCAACAAAAAAAATTAGGTTTAATATATTAATTGAATCAATTGACTAAAATGAAAGAATCGATTAAAAAAAAAAGACATAACATAAACAATTAAATTAAGTTTCTTGTTATAGAGTTTATGAGTTAAATAAGTCGGGTTGACTAGATTTTTATAATCTTGACCCGCCATCTAACCCATGATATCAATTTTTAATTTTTTTTTATCCATTATCATGTATAATATTCACATTATTTGACTTTAACAGGTTGAGTGGAGTTAGATAATGTACATATTATAGATGAGCTAGTTTTTTTCAATACCCTTACATTCACATACATCATTTTTAACTTGAAAATCTAAATTATTAGGTTATAAATCCATATTTATATATAAGTAACCGCTTCAAATTTATCATCATAACTAATTAATATGAGGTTCTTTAATAACTTATTTAACTCAATAACTACTCCTAAAAAATTAGCAAATACAAATGGGATACCGACGAAAAAATTATGTTGGTAGATTACGATGAATATTACCAACAGAATAATCCCTCATTGTATCTATTGGTACACACCAACATAAATATATCCTCTGTATATACTGAAGGAATTACAATGAGAAAAAAAGAAATTAAAAAAAACCAAAAGGTACAATGACATGTTATTTATATAGATATAATTATCGATGAAATGAACTTGATGGTGAAATTTATCCATCAATCCATTAATAATATTTAATTCATGACATGACAAGTAACCCCGCTCTCCTCCCTCGTTTATTCTTTTTCCTCGCTTCGCAACAAACAACATAACCCCCTTTCCTATTTAATCATAAATCAACTCCCCACGACAAATTCAGCCACCTCAAGTTCTGTCAGCATCCCTATTCGAATTCAATATTTTTTTAGGACTATCCACATCAAGTAAGCAAAATTGTCCAATTTTTTTTATTTGAACTCAATTTTAAAATGTTAATTTTTATTGCATATTTTTGTAGTATATGTAGTTTGTTTGTGTGTTTACTTGTTTTATAGCTTTTTCCCATATAAATTTGTTGTATGAATATATGATTTGTACATGTTATGGTTTGTTTAAGATTTTAAAAAATTATATTTGTTTGTAATTTGATGAAATTGATTTTGAATTTATAACTTAGGTGTTTTATAATGAAGTAAATAATAGCTTATTTAATGGATACATTTTATATTTTGTCAATTTTATTATTGAGTTGAAATTTTCAATAAATGTGTATGAATTAGAATTTATATAGATAATTGATAATGATTTAAGAGTACTATTAAAATAGATTGAACAACTTTGAGTTAAACCAATGTTAGTTAATTTATTTAGTTTACATAATTAATTAATACATGTTGTCATCAATATTCTATATAGGTTTGATATAAGTAAAGGGTAATCGTTTATGAATGTATCGAGATTCACCAAGAGGGTTGCGTAAGATGAATTATTGTAATGAAGTTGAGAGTTTTATTAATCATATACTATCTAATCTGAGAAATATTAGTGGAGATAATATTAGATGTTCATGTAAAAGTTGTAAAAATAAAAATATTCTCGATCTAGATGTTATAACGATTCATCTTCTACAAAAAAAAAAGGTTCATGGAGAAATACTTATGTTGGTTTGCACACGGAGAACCATATGTTCCTTATGAGACAATGGTAGAAAGGATTGTTGGGTCAACTTTTAGTTCTAGAAACGTGCATGGAGTTGTAGATGAAAATAATAATCCTTATAGAAATATGGTTATGGATGTGATGTGAATGTTCAATCATAAATGAAGAACAAAATGCAGACGGGACTAAGTTTTTTTGTTCTTTTGAAAGATTCCGATAAACCATTATGGGATAGGTGGACAAATTATAGTAAATTATCGGTTGTTACATGTGTTCACTATCAAGTTAGATAATAAGTTGAGTGAGACCGGTTATGATATAATTATCGAATGAGTGAGAAGCATTTTACCTGAAGGGAATAGGATGAAAGAGAACTTATATGCTGTTAAATCCATAATGAAACTCCTTCAGCTTAGGATACTAGAAAATTAACATGTGTCTAAACTTCTGTTTGTTGTATTACATTGAAAATATAAAGTTGATCGAGTGCAGAACATGTGGGCTTGCTCGTTATAAACCAAAAAATGGTAGGGGAAGGACTTTTATCACACATAAAAAACTTACATACTCCCCAATCACTTCTAGATCGCAGAGGCTATTTATGTCTCCAAAGACTAAGTATATGACATAGAATCATTCATAAGATGTGGTGTATGAAGTCATCGTGCACCCATCTGATCGTAAAGCCTGGAAACATTTTAATAGGGCATCTACAGTTTTCAATGGAATCAAGGAACATGCGTCTCAGGTTATGTATAGGCAAATTTAATCCATTTGGGTCATTTACTGCTTCTTATTCTTGTTGGTCAGTGATACTTATGGTTTATAACTTGCCACCAAGGATGTGTATAAGGCCAGAGTTCATGTATTATCTATGATTATACCCGGTTCTAATAGTTTAGGTTGGAATATAGATGTTTATCTTTGACTATTAATTGATGAGTTGAAGCAGTTGTGGTTATTCAAGATTTTAACTTATGATATCTCGAGAAAATATAATTTTTAAAAGAAAGCAGCTTTGATGTGGACCATCAATGATTTCCTGTGTATGGAATGGTTTCTAGTTGGAGCACGTATGAAAAATTAGCATGTCCATATTGTATGAAAAATAACAAGGCTTTCACGTTGGAAATGGTGGTAAAGAAATTTTTTTATTGCCATCGACGATTTTTGCCAACGAATTATAAGTATAGAAAGAACATAAATGACTTATTTATTGGTAGAGTTGAAAGAGATGTTGCACCATCACTACCGATAGGTGAAGAATTGTATGCCATGATGTCATAGTATGATGACATTGTTTTGGTTTTCAATCTGGTAAGTAAAAATTTTCTGGTTTTGGTGTGACCTATAATTAGGTATAGCGAAATATTTTCTGAAAGTTTTCTTATTGGACGATCAATCTTTTCCGCCATAACCTTGATATCATGCACATTATATGTATTCTCATGAAAAGAAAAAAAAATCACTAAACCTATGACAATGATTTGAGACTTGGGCTTGATAACAAAACTTAATCCTCACTTTTAAAGCACATGCATTAGACTTGAAAGGATGATAAATGATAAATTAGACTTTAAGCTTATTTTCTGAGTTATATCCAAAATAGGCTTAAAGGTCTCTACACATATTCATTGGGCCTTGATAGGGTTATATCGACTCAACTCAATTTTACTCGCAATGATGGAACAATGTCCTAACACGTGAAATATTATAAACAAGATTTTTCACACATTGATCAAAATAAAAAGAGAAAAACATTTATGAATAACGATAAAATTCACATGACGTGTGTGTGTATATAAAACGAATGTTCTCATAAAAAATATGACTCTTTTATAAAAATAAATAAAAAAAAGACCTTTTCAACTCACATATCAGATCCACATTTAAGAAAAAACAATATATATGTATAACTTTAAGAACATGTCAATTTTTAAACTTCCAAAAGAAAAGACCCGTTTAATGATCATACTATCTTTAAGTTAAATATAAATAACATAAAATAAATTAAAAATATTTTTTTCTTTATTATAAGAAAACTAACAAAGTTTTAACATAAAATGAACATCACTGGTTTAGTGATCATATTGATAAAAACAAATAACACAAGCTTTTACACACATACACAAGAAAATACTACTGCCACTGGTTTTTTTTTTTTTTTATCATCGAAAATCTTAGTATTCTGGATTAAAAAAAAAATCCACATGTAAAGTTATCCAACATGAAAATAAAATTTCTACCCACAAAAGTTATCCATACATACCAATCAACCATGTTCATATTAAATCAATAAAATCATGCTAAAAATTATACGAAACAAACAAATTCATTTTGGACACGAAATTGACCTTCTACAACTACCAGAAATGAACCGGAAAGAGGTAGAGCAGTGTTGGTGCGGCTGACATACAAAAACAATGGCTTTTTAGGTGGTAATCAAGTTGTGATTTCTAGTTTTTTCTTGGGTTTTCTTTGGCTAGAATCTCGGGTGGTTTTGTGATTATTTTCAGGTTGATTGGGTCTGATTTTTGTGAGGACAGATCAAGACTAATTTTTGAGGAAGCAGCTGCTATAAATCATTCGTAATGCAGAGCAAAACGATTGTGTCGTGGCGCAATTTTGTGTTTATATTGTTGCAAAGGCTTGGAGAATGGCTTCTCCGTGGTGTTGCTATTATGAAGGATTGCAGAGAAGATGACTTCGGTTGGATTGGATTTGATGTTGGAGAAAAAGGAGCATGACAGATCGGAGTCGAAAAACATGGTAACTGGTGGCAGATGGTTTTGTTGATGATCAAAAGATGGAAATGGGGCTTCTACTAGTTTTTTTTTTTTTTGACTATAGTGAGAAAGGAAAGGCTGTAGAAGAAGAAGATTTGTTACCGCAACTAATTGTCCATATTGTGGAAGAAATGTATGTAAAAACCTTCATGTGAAAGCTGGAAAGTGGCAAAATGTTCTAAAATTAGGTGACCCAAGAGGCTCATGTAATCATCAAAAATTAAATGATAATGTTGTTTTAGTGTAATTTTTGTGATTTTTTCAGAAACTACGAAGAACTCGTCCAGATATGGTGCTCAAAGTGAAAGCCGAGATAGAAAGGTTACGGGATGCTAGTTTTTTGGAGGTGGTTAAATATCTACAATGAGTATCTAATATAGTAATAGTTCCTAAGAAATTAAAGGGATAAAATTAGAGTATGTGTAGGATATAGGGATTTAAATAAAACAAGCCTCAAAGACGACTTCTCTTTGCCATACATCGATAATGTAGCATGAAACTCAATGTACTCCTTCATGGATGGTTTATTTGGGTACAACCAGATCAAAATGGCCAACGAAGTTAAAGACAAGACAACCTTCGTTAATCTGTAGGGCCACTTATCAAAGGGAAATGATAACTCTATTTTACAATATGATCCATAAAAAAAATTAAAGTGCATGTGGACGATATGATTGCTAAATCCAAAGAGGAAAAAGACCATTGTCAGAATATGAGAAAACTGTTTGAAAGGTTGGGAAAGTATTAGTTGAAGCTGAACCCTGTAAAATGCTCATTCGGGGTAAAATCCAGAAAGCTAATAGGATTTGTGTTAAATAACCAAGGTATTGAAGTCGACCCTGATAAAGTTAAAGCAATCAGCTCATGCCATCTCTTAAAATAGAAAAAGAAGTAAGAGGGTTCTTGGGTCATTTTAATTATATTGCTCGATTTATATCTCAAATGACAACAAGTTGTGAGTCAATCTTCAGACTCCTTTGAAAGAAAAATCCTAATGTATGGAATGAGGAATGCTAAGAAATTTTCAATAAAATCAAACAGTATTTGCAATATTCATTTTTTATGGTGCCTCCCATGCCTGGTAGATTATTGATTATATATCTGACAAAAAAACAAAAAAAAAAAAAACAATGGGATATGTACTTAGGCAACATGATGAGTCTGATAAAAAAGAGAAAGCAATATATCATTTGAGAAAGAAGTTCACAGATTACGAGTCCATATATATAATGGTAGAGAAGCTTTGATGTGCTCTTGTATGGGCTGCAAAACAACTTCGACAGTACATGTTGTATTACACTACATGGCTGATTTCAAAATTCAATCCTCTAAAATATATCTTTGAAAAGTCTTATTTATCAAGAAAAATAGCAAGATGACATGTGTTGTTGGCTAAGTATAATATAGTGTACATAATAAGAGAAGTCGCGAAAAGAAGTGTTATCATTGATGATTTGGTAGACAATGCAATTAAAGTTTATGAGCTTTTGAATTTTTCTTTCCTACATGAAGATGTACTGGTAGTAGAAAAATAAGAACTAGATTGGTGGATAATGTGTTTTGACGGAGCAGTAAATGTATATGGCAATATGGTAGGGTAAGAGCAATGATAATTTATCCTAACAGAAAACAATATCCTATTTCGATCAAATTGCATTTTGAATGTAACAAAAATATGGCTAGTATGAAACTTACATCCTCGGATAGAAGTTGTATTAAAATTAAAGATAAAGAAACTTGATGTCTATGGAGACTCAATGCTGATAATCTTCCAAGTGAAAGGAGAATGATAGAAAAAAGATGAGAAATCGAGCCTATATCAAGAATAATTGTTCAAACTAGCAAGAGATTTTGACAAGATAACATCCACTCATATGGGAAGAGACAAAAACTAATTTATTGATGCTTTAGCCATTTTAGCTTTCACGGCCAAAATTGATTATGGGAATAGAGTGCAACCCATAAGTATTGAAGTCATAATTTTTTGGCTCACTACTGCTTAGTTGAGGAAGAAATGGATGGGATTTTATGGTATAATGATATCAAACAATTTATCCAACATCAGAACTATCCCCTCGGGGCATCCAATACAGATATGAAAACCTTGTGAAGGTTAGCCATGAAATATTACCTTGATGTAGAAGCACTATACAAGAGGTCATCTGATGGAACATTGTTGAGATGTTTAGATGAGATAGAAGCAAAAAAAAAAAAAAAAAACACTTCAGGAAGTTCATAAAGGGATTTGTGCAACTCATGTTAGTGGACATATGATGGCTAGGCAAATATAGAGGTCGGGGTATTTTTGGATGACCATGGAAAATGATTGCATATAATTTGTCAGAAAATGCCATAAATATTAGGTGTACAATGATAAGATAAATATGCCTCCTACTCTTCTATTCAATGTAACATTTTCATGGCCATTTGTAATATGAGGAATCGATGTAATTGGGCATGTCAAACCAAAATCTAGCAATGAAATTGGTTTATCCTAGTGGTCATTGACTAATTCACAAAATGGGTGGAAGCTAGTTCAAATGCTCATGTTACCTAAAAGGTAGTGAAGAGATTTATTGAATGAGATTTAATTTGTTGATATGGAGCACTTGAAAAGATAGTGACTGATAATGCCCAAAACTTCAATGAAAGAATGATAGTAGAGCTTTACATAAAACAAAAAATCAAGCACTCAAATTCATCTCCATACAAGCCAAAGATGAATGGTGTTGTACCTGTCAACAAGAATATCAAGAAGATTATACAGAAGATGGTAGTCATGTACAAGTACTACATGCATATCATACCACAATAAGGATATCTACAGGAGCTACACCTCATTCCTTGGTTTACAGGATGAAAACAGTTATGCCATTAGAAGAAGAAATCTCCTCTCTAAGGGTACTAATGGAATCAGAACTTAAGAAAGTTGATTGAGTTAATATGAGATACAAGACGTTAAATCTGAAAAATGAAAAGAGGTTAGTTGCAATCTGTCATTACTAGTCGTATCAACAAAGAATGACTAAAGCATATGATAAGAAAGTTAGACCTATTGGGATAACCCAGCATGTTGTAACCTCTCACAATTCATGCTACAGTAGTGGAGAGACGTTAAAGGATGATTAGTGTATCAATGGCAAGAAACTAGCATACTATGGTAGTTCAACCAACTAAGGAAAGAGATGTTGAAGAATGATTGGTGTATCAATGGCAACAACCCAACATGCTATAGTAGTTCAACCAACTAAGGAAATTTCAACGAATTGATTGAGCAAATCTTGGATTCAAAACAAGGATATAGCATATCCTAGTAGGGCATATCTTGGAATATTAATACAGCTTTAATGTAATTACCATTCTTGAAAACCTTGGACTCATCCTGGCAGAGCATATCATGGAGATTTAATATCTTTACCTCTCCTTATTTGTGTTTAAATAGAGGACGTGACCCTCAATATTTTGTATTGTGAAAAACAAAAGTAAATAATAATTACTTCTTTAGCTGTGTTCACGTTTAGAGGAGCCTGACTTGCTCATCCCATTCTTCCTCCCGTTCTTCTTTTTTTCTTCTTGGTATCAGAGCAACTGTGAACACAACTTAATCCAGTATCTCAAAAACAAGCCTCCAAATAACTATGACTTCACTCTCACTCAATGTTGGAAATTTTATCACCCTTAAACACAGTCCCACAAAGTATCCATTATGGCGTGAACAAGCCTGAGCTCTTGTAGAAAGCCAAGAATTGCTTGGTCACCTTACTAATGAGGATCCTGCCCTACCCAAATATAGCATACCAGATGCTGATGACACCCTAAATACAGAAACCTCTGCAACAAGATTAACCAAAGCATACATTGTATGGTGAAAAACAGATCGTCTCCTTCGAGGTTGGATAATTGGAACACTCTCTGAAGAAACACTTGATCTCGTTGTGGGCTTAGAAACAACACATATTGTATGGGAAGCATTGAAAAATGCCTACACAGAAGACTCTCAAGAACGAGAGTTCACACTTAGACAACAAGTCACATATCTACAGAAATAAAATGACAAAACAATTGGAGAACACATTCGAACATTCAAAGGCCTATGTGACAGCCTTGTAGCAATTGGGAAACCGGTTCTAGACAAAGAAAATGTATTTTATCTTCTCACAAGTCTTAGTCCATAATATGAAACTTTTACTACTACCATGCTCAAACCACCAAGACCACCATACACTGAGCTTGTCTCATAACTTTAAAGTCTTGATTAAAGACGCAACTGGTTCTCAACCCAAAACACTGCTGCACTCACCCCTCCAATGGCCTTCTACAAACAACAACAACCCTGATATCCACAATCTTCCATAAGATATCAAGGCCACAACAAACAACAATTCACCTCAACATGAAGAGGATTTCAAACACAACAACCAAAGGACCATAACTATGAATACTCCCCTAGTCAATCAAGACATACACAACACAGACGACCTCCCTTACTAGGACAGCGACGAATGACGTCTAATGAAAGAAACCTCTATCATGAAGAAAAATGTCAATACTGTGGGATGGTAGGATATTTTGCCAAAATATATTGGTGGGTGCCCAAAAGACCAACACAACCAAATGACATACCACAGGTACTGGCAACACTTACCTTGGATAATACAATAGCTGAAACAGAGTGGATTTCAGACACAGGTGCCTCAAACCATATGACAGGAACACAAGGTATGTTAACTAATCTTCAAAATTATTCAAGATCTGATTCAGTTCTTGTAGGCAATGGCTCTGCTCTGCCAATAATTGGTATCAGAGACTCAAACATTAAGCAAAAAAATAAAGTCTTACCTCTTCCTGATGTCTTGCTGGTCCCTCATTTGAAAAAAAATCTGCTCTCAGTAAGTCAACTAACAACTTAGCTTCCAGTTAATTGTGAATTCACTAATGTTGATTTTTGTGTTAAGGAACGACAAACAGGACAATCAGTGATCAAATGGAGATGCAAGGGTGACCTCTATGTCCTTCCCACTTTACCGGAGCTTTATTTTTCTCATTGTTTCAAATCCGGCACAACAAATACTTGGCATCAATGATTAGGACATGCTCAATCTTCTGCTTTACATTTCTTAAAAAATAAAGGATTAATTGACATTGTTGGCAGAATAAAATCCGAACATATTTGTGATAGCTGCCAATTAGAAAAGCTTAGTAGATTACCTTTCTCTAATTCTAAACATTTAAGCTCTAGTATTTTTGAAAAAATTCATTGTGATTTATAAAGACCTTCCCCTATTTTATCTATTGGTAAATTCAGATATTATGCATGTTTAGTTGATGATTTTTCTAAATATACTTGGATCATTCCCTTACAACATAAATCTGACTTTATAAATGCTTATTTAGCTTTTGAACAATATGTCGATAGACAATTAAACAAAAAGATCAAGGTTTTTCACTCAGATGGAGGAGAAGAGTTCATAAACTCCAAATTATCATTACACTTCCTCTCTGCCAGAATAATACATCAGGTATCATGTCCATACACTCCAAAACAAACAGGTACGGTTGAACGGAGACACATGATAATACGAGAACTCGGAATGACCATGTTATTTCATAGTGGTGCTCCACTGTTTCTATGGGTAGAAGCTTTTTCTACTGCTGTTTACCTCATAAATCGTTTACCCACATTTGCTCTTAATTATGAAACACCATATTTTACACTTCATGGAAACCATCCTGATTACACTTCCCTCCGTTTGTTTGGCTGCAAATGTTTCCCTTACATATGGGACACACGACAAAACAAGTTTGATCCAAAAACAGTCCTTTGCATATTTGTAGGTTATAGTGATAAACATAAAGGATATAAGTGTTTTCATTCATCAAGCAGAAAATTTTTTATATCTCGCCATGTGGTTTTTGATGAACTTTTTTTTCCTTTTAAAACCACACAGAAACAAAGCATGGAACCACCTACATCTCATGTTATAAGCATTTTTTACTCATGGTTACCACAAATTCACCCCACATGTACTGCTGAATCAGATTCACAAGCATTAACACCATTAACTACTATTCCTCTACCTCACATACCATCACTCATATTTGTCTCTAGTAGTGTAATAAGTTCCTTCTCAGACATGGCTGAACAACAATAACTTTAACCTGCACCTGTGTTGGACATGACACAAACCACCACACAAGAAACACCACAAGTCCAAATTGCAGATCACATTTTATCTCTCGGGCAGGAAGACGTGTCTGACCAAACCTTCAACAATCCTCCATCAGACATACAAGTAAATCCACAAAGCATCCAGACACGGCATAACCCAGCATCTCCAATGATCACACGATCTCAACGAGCCAACCCAGCATCTCCAATGATCACTCGATAAAAAACAGGAATTATCAAACCCAATCCCAAATATGCCTTGATTTCCTCTATATTCTCAGCTAGTATTCCTCGTGAACCACATAACACATGAGCTGCTCTATCTCACCTTGGCTGGAAAGCAGCAATGGATGAAGAACTCGAAGCCTTGCATAAAAATCAGACTTGAAAACTTGTTCCACGCACCTCAGACATGCATGTAATTGGTTCAAAATGGGTAATCAAACCAAAACTCAAACCCAATGGTTCATTAGATCGCCTTAAAGCTCAAGTAGTGGCAAAAGGGTATCATCAAGTGGATGGTCTAGACTACACCAAAACCTTCTCTCCAGTCATCAAACTAGGAACAATACGAATGGTCATCACCATAACTCTTGTTAAAAAATGGCCTATGCGTCAACTTGACGTAAAAAATGCATTCCTTCATGGTTTGATTTCAGAAAACAAATACATAAAACAACCTCCAGGAATGGTTGATCCTGCATATCCAAAACATGTATGCAAGCTTCACAAAGCACTTTATGGTCTCAAACAAGCACCTCGTGCTTGGTTTGATCAGTTTAGTATTTTTCTTCTTAAATATGGTTTCTTTTGTAACCTAGCCGACCCTTCCCTATTTATCTTTCACTCTAACCTTGGCACACTAATTCTTCTTCTTTATGTAGATGATATCTTACTAACAGGTTCCTCCATAATGTTAGTGTCCTCCTTCATTCAGATTTTGAGCATAGAATTCACGATGAAAGACTTGGGCCACATTCATCACTTTCTTGGAATTGAAATATCAGAAACATCGGCTGGACTACACTTGTCCCAATCTCACTATGCTCTCACCATCCTAGAACGAGCCAACATGGTCGCCTGCAAGCCTATGAGCACGCCCTTTGAAGCTAAAACCAAGACCTCATCAAACAAAGTCCTGCTTGAAGATCCAAGTTATTATAGAGGACTGGTTGGAGCTTTACAGTACCTAACCCTCACAAGACTAGATCTCTCATTCAATGTGAATTATGCTTCATAATTCATGCATGCTCCCACAACTATGCATCTAAAATTGGTCCAGAGGATCTTAAGATATGTTAAAGACACACTTGACTTAGGTTTGCATTTCATTGCCAATACAACACTTGATCTTTGTGCTTTCTCTTATACAGATTGGGCGGGGTGCCCCACCACAAGACACTCCACCACAGGATACTGTACATTTCTAGGAGGAAATCTCTTCTCATGGTATGCAAAGAAACAACCCACAATCTCTCGATCAAGCACCGAAGCGGAATATCGAGCAATGGCAAATACAACAACAGAACTCACATGGATGTAATTTATCCTTAAAAATCTTCAGATTCCACTAGCATCTACACCAACTCTCTACTGTGATAACATAAGTGCTCTTCACATGACAATAAATCTAGTGTTTCATGCTCGCAGCAAACACATCGAGTTGGATTATCATTTTGTGCGTGAACGAGTTGCACTTGGACACCTCATAACTCAACATATCTCTACTATAGAGCAAGTAACAGACTTCTTCACCAAACCAATGTCCAAGGCAGCACTCAGTCATTTTCAAACCAAACTCTACCTCTGACCCCGACACAGTTTGAGGAAGGGTATTGGCACAACCCAGCATGCTGTAACCTCCCACAATTCATGCTACAATAGTGGAGAGACATTGAAGGATGATTAGTGTATCAATGGCAACAACTCAACATACTATGGTAGTTTAGCCAGCTAAGGAAAGAGACGTTGAAGGATGATTGGTGTATCAATGGCAACAACCCAGCATGCTATGGTAGTTCAACCAGCTAAGGAAATTTCAATGAATTGATTCAGCAAATCTTGGATTCAAAACAGGGACAAAGCATATCTTGGCAGAGCATATCTTGG
>Ga0325414_1003352_pt1 | contig 16601 bp, 10 predicted proteins | sample PopdelMetagenome_8_FD_206183 | JGI IMG/M metagenome (GOLD analysis project Ga0325414, IMG submission 206183) | Populus deltoides microbial communities from Bellville, Georgia, United States - Leaf-PdKOR-R3 | ecosystem: Host-associated > Plants > Phyllosphere > Phylloplane/Leaf | place: USA...
AAATTTTCCTTAAGTTGCATAACACGAGAACGTGAGCGATTGGCATACAATCGTTGCAATTTAGACCATGCATCATGAGCAGTAGATGAAGCAGCAATGAGGGGCATAACTGATTCAGAAACAGATGTAAGAATGGCATGAAGTATCAGCTTGTCTTCCCTCAGCCAAGACAAAAAGGCTGGATTTGGAGCATTTGCAGAGGCTGAGCCATCAGGGGAGATGTTTGGAGGAAGCGTTGATGATGGGCAGATAGTAGTGCCGTCAATATAACCCTGGAGATCATAGCCTATAAGCAAGGATGTCAGCTGGGCACGCCATAACGGAAAATTGGTGGAGGTCAATTTCAAAGGTAATTGAGAGCCAGCATTGAAGGCAACAAGAGTAGTCTCATTATTGATAAAAACTGACTCAGGTGATGTAGCCATTTTGAAAGAAAATCTCGTTAGAGGAAGAAGCTCTGATACCATATAGAGATTTACAGAAAAGACAATTCTTTATCAACAATGCATCCTATATTTATAGGATTGGAGAAGTGCAGTATATGTAGGACCATACAACGTAAGATAAGATGAGAGTGATACAGAGGATAAGATATAGCTAATCTAAGGATAGAAATCAATAACTGTTACTGCTGATCTAGTGATAGAGATCAATGCAGTTACAACTACGTGATTTCCTTTACAACTCCCAATCATGCTTTACTAAAATGGCTATCCTTCATCAAATAAATCGAAATCAGTATAACTTAAAAATTACTGGATACAAAACTACTAGACTGATATGTTGTGCATTTGCAACCATTTATTTCCTAAAAAATTCATTTTCAAAATATCCAAGAACAAAAAAAATAAAACTCATGTATTTGGTGTTGTAGTAAATATTAATTTTTAAAATGTTTTTTATTTGAAAATACTATAAAATAATATTTTATTTTTATTTTTTAAAATTTATTTTAATATTATCCAATTAAAATGATTTAAAAATAATTTGATGTGAAACAAAAATTCAAAGAAATTAAAAAACACGATTGGACTTTTCCAGTAAGAATAATGATTATGCAGGCCATGATGGAGTTGGACGTCATGGAATCTTGTAGAACAAAGGCTGTATTGTTTCAAGGTGGACTCTATTGATCGCGACCTAATGCATCGGCCATATCGTCCATGACACAGCTTGTTATAATTCACATTAAAGAAATATGACACAGCTTGTTATTTTGGTAACTTACTCTAATAAATAATATTGTTCTTGAAAGCAACTTTGAATAAAACAATACAAGAATATTTTTATTATAATTATTTTATTATTAAAAAATAATATAAATTATATATTAAAACTTTATTTAATAACTTGAACTTTTAGATTAAGATGTTTCTTGACAAAATATTAGACATTACTAGAAAATTATCAAATACAAACATTAATACCGACAGAAAAATTGCTATCAATATATTACAGTGACATTCACTGATAGAAAAATTACTATCGTTGGCATGAAACGACGGTTATAGTAAAAAAAAAAAAAGAAGCTTTACTTTAGTTTGTTAGTATGAATGTCTTGTTGTTTTCCATGCAGTATGAACATGTTCCATACGTACTCCAACAAAAAACTATTTCATAAGTTGGAAAATCATTGATAGTCCACGTCAAAGTCGCCCTCATAACAAAATTATGTTTCCTCGATATATCATAAGTCAAAGCTCCGGAGGACCACAATTGCGTCAACTCATCAATCAATGATCGAAGACAAACATCTATATTCTAACCCAGACTGCTCGGACCGAGTATGACAATAGATAAAAACATGAACTCCAGCCTCATACACATCCCCAGTGACAAGTTATAAACCGTGAGTATGACCGGTCAATAAGAATAAGGAGCAACAAATGACCTGAATGGGTTGAATCCGTCTGTACACAATCCAAGACGCACATTTCTTGATTCAGCTGAAAAGTGAGAATGCACACTGTTAAAGTGCTTTCATGCTTCGCCATTAGAAGGATGCGCCATCACTCCATCAACCACATCATGTGATATATACCGACTGAAGTCCAGATAGAATAGTGGCTGTCGGTAATTATCACCGTAAGTTACCAACAAAAGTATTCTGTTGGTAATTCTGTTGGTTTTAGATGAATTTATAGTAGTGTTTTGTACATTGTTTTAAGACTAATTCAATGTATATCTCTCAACTACTTAACTAGGAACCTAGTTATAATATATTTATTTTATTTATATTTATTTTTTTTTGTTAAGAATTTAAATCATTAAACACTAATTTATGAATATAGTTTTTTTCAAAAGTTCAAGGGTTCCATCACACTATTAGTGGGATCCTTAACCTTGTAGTTGGAAAAGGATTTCATGGAGCTGAACAAGTTAGTTATTCAAATTTCATCCAAAATCTATAAACACTAAATTTCATACTATACATTAAAGTTTAGACAATATTAAAGTTAATTTAGAGAATATTGCAACTCATATTATGAGAAATTATAAGATGAACATAGTTTACAATTTAATATCATGTAGCAAACCAACAAAACTTTAACAAATTATTAAATTTTCTTCAAATCACTAATTTGATAATAACTAACATTTAAAATGCGAATACTTTTATATTTAATAACGCAATCATGATTATAAAATAAAATAATTAACAATGAATTAATCATAATATGATATGACGAGGACAAATTTCATTATGTTTAAAAATCTTATTTGTTTGGTACATAATCATACATGGTATATAAACTAAGATAATTTCTCATGACATTAATTAAATATTGGGGAATAAGGACATGCAAGATATAAACATATATATAAAAAATGTATATTTGTTAATTTAAGATCATTTCAACTATATCCATTTTACATAGATTATATAGCTAGATTAAAGAACCTAAGAGAACACTCTCCCAAGAGTATGCCTCTGTCCTCCCTGCCGCTAAAATAATTGTTTTCCCTTCATAAGCTGATATGGATTTGGGTGCATTCCAGCTATACCATCAGACACGTAATGGAATGAAAAAAAATACTGGCTAAATTGATTAAGGTTGAATGATAAACATACATTGTAAACAAGAAATACGTCATATTAAATAAATAAATAAATAAATAATAATCAAAACATGCATACCAAGAAGCTATTAGAAAGCTTTAATGAACGTTAAACCAGCTAGATACATAATTATTCCTAAGATTATGCTAGATTTTAGGTTCGAAAAAATCTATAAGATTTTTCCAAACAAATTCAAATCAAATTTTGTATATTAATATTGTAAAGACCAAATTAACACAATTATATGAAGAACCCGCGTCAAATTAAAATGGTTTTCTTTTTATATTGGAGAATTGATCTTCATTCCATTATTATTTCTTTCGTACGTTGATTATTTTGCATCAAAGATGTCAATTCAGCCACAAAAGTCCTCGTTCTAGTCAAGATTAAGACTAGCCAGCCAATTTATCAATGGGTCACGTAAGCATGTGCTCTTGTAAGGTTCAAACCCAGGTCACAGTCGACGAATATCCAATACAAACTGTCAACTAGAAATATGCTCATGGAAGAAGTTGAGAAGTAAAAGTGGAGCATCAGTTTTTGCAGCTCTTCTTAGCTCTTATAGCGTCTAGACCTTGTTCCTAGCTACCATTACCATTGCTTCAAAAACCATTATGGAGTAGCTCTTCTGTACAGTTGAGACTTCGATCAGATATCATCATAGGTTGCTTTATTTGACTCAACATGGCATAGTTAATTAGGATCACTAACACGTAAAGCACGACACAAAATAAATCTTTTTTCTAAAAAAAAGTCTACCAACTATGAAAACAAGTTGAGGGCATGACACGTCAGTGGAATCATCACCGCCCACTTTAGAGTCATGGTTTTAGGGCCCTCTCTCCACTAATTACTTTTAGTTAATTGGCCACCTGATTAATTAAGAGAAAGTATTGCTTCGTTGTGGGAAAACCCTAATTTTGTCTGCCATACTTTGTAGAGACTGATTGATCAGTTGTGGGAATCAACAATAGGCAAGAAGAGACGTGAGCAATTTCAAGGGTCTTGATTCCTTGATGAAACACAACCGGTCCTCCAACGAAGTAAAACTGGAAGAGATGTTGAATTAAGGCACTTACTGCAAGTGGGTGATTAGTAGTTTTGTTGTCTCGCTAATGTTGAATTTTTAAATCATCGAGTCATTATGCAACGTTTATGCTTCCCGTTTATGAAAAACATGAATGGTTCAATTTTGAACCCACATCTACATTTTACGTTGCAATTTAAAATGAATCTTCAATTGTATATCGCATTAGATATAATGGGATCAAATATATTTTATGCAAAAAAATATTTCTACTATATTCTAACCTAAGTTGAATTTCTGTGTCTTTCGTGTGTGTGTGTATTATGATATATTGATATATATATATATCTCAAGTCTATAAATTTTATTAATTAGGTTAGAAACATTTTTTACATTCCTCAACTATTTCTTGACGAGTCAGATTTTTTTCACTTGATATTTTGATGCTGTGTGAAAGAGCACATTCATCATAAAGTGATAATTCATGTGAATCTACTCTTTAAGCATTCATACCTTAACTCCTTAGAGAATTTATCACATAAAAAGGAATAAATACTTTTGTTCTTTTAATTTAAAGCCTTTTTATTTATTTAATACAATCCCCATTTAAGGTCACTAGTTTTATCATTAGAGGGTTCCTAAATCCTACCGAAAAGGATTATTTTACAGATATCAAGACTTCTACCATCAATTATGTACTTCCTGGGCTATGAAAAAGAAAATAATGATATGAACATTTTATGAACTACTATCCAAACATCAAATAACCTCATTCCTAAGCATATAAGATTTTGAAACATCATCATTTAGCGTTGTTTATGGAAACTTTCAAAAAGCCATTAATTTTTCTATTGGATTATTGATATCCTTTCTAATTATCAATGACAGAAAACCAAGACACTCCTATAATAGAATGTGTAACAGATCTCCTTGCTACAACAAACATTTTTGCCCATCCAAGCCTTTAACAACTCATCAACCAAGTGCAACTCCTCACCCAAATAAATATGGGCCAATCAACAAGCAAAAGAAACCTTACTTCAACAAGTCTTGGCACCACCTCAGCAATTTGTTGCACCCTCATTTTGACCTCCACAGTAGAAGGCCACACCTATTGTACACAGATAGTTACACTACCCAGAGAAGTATGGGTAGAATGAAACGATAGGGCATTTTCAACTTCAGATGTCATCCAACCTTTTCGAAGAGAGTTTATATCATTATGATGCTCGTGCACATAATGAGTATTACAGATGTTTATCTAACCATCGAGGGTAAAAGGATATCTATAGATATCGCCATTTCACAATAGAAATCTCAAGTTCCCTAGAACCTAGACATATGAGTGAAAAGTAGTTTGCAGGGTTTGCAGGAGAGTATATGCATGAAGATGTGTACACCCCCCATCAAATTTAAGACTCTCCCCTACCAAGATGAGTGTTGCATACTCGTATACCCAAGGAATACATTTATACCAAAATGACCTTGGATAATTATGACGGTTTTACAGATCTAATAGAACATATACATAATTGCAGAGAAGCCTGAAACTGGTCATCCAAGATAGCTATACCATATGTAAGATCTTCCCCATAATTTTTAAGGGATTAGTGCGTGTGTGGTACAATAATTTAAAGTCAAGCTCTATGACAAGTTTTAGTGACCTTTGTACTATTCTAATGGCATGATTCAATACAAGTATCCTAATAAAGAATAGTTTCACATAACTTTATAAGATCACTCAAGTAGATAATAAGTCCACACGAGCATACTTGAAAAAGTGTAATAAAGAAATGCTCAAGGTTGAAGAATTAATAGAGTTTATGGATTTTAAAGCCTTTATAAGTAAAGTAAAGGGAAAAGCTCTGTAGAAAGAGTTATATGCCCTACCAAACAAAACATTGTTAAAAGTGAAGCAAGCCATGAAGAACCATATTTGGGTAGAGGAGACAAGTGTGTTATACCATGGTCCTCCTCGTTTCTCTAAAAATAATTTCCTGAAAGGTCTTCCAAGCAAGATCGCAAGGAGGGACAACAATCCTATGAAAACTCAAAAGAGGCTGATTAGGGAACACCTGAGTTACCCTGAAATGTGTAACACTTCATTAAATTCTATTCTTATTGAAGTCCTTGTGGCTATTTAGGATAAGAAACTTGTCTAATACCAGTACTTGCACATCAGTTCACCCATGAGATTGTCATATAGTACTTGCACATCCAAGAAGTATTGTCTATTTCAGAAGGATAAATGATATGACACAGATTAGTGTTATGTCTTGAAGAAAGAAATTGAAAGATTGATAGTTAAAGGTTATCTCCGCTAGTTCTTGAAGAGGGATTCCCATCTCAAGTAAAGAAGAGAAGAGCTTGGTCAGTCCATACTAGCACTACCTAAAATCAATGTGATCTTAAATGGCACCTCTATAGGAGGTGATTCCTAAACAGGTAAAAAAAAAGTATAAAAAGCAAATCTTTGCAACTGATCGTCTTCTGAATTAGTGGCATGAGCTCATCTTCACTCTAGAAGATAGAGAGGGAATAACTTTCTTACATAAAGATACTCTAGTAATCTCTACAATCCTTTCTAACTATCGAGTACATTGAGTGTTGATAGAAGATGGCAGTGCGATTAACATCATCTCATATGAATTAGTGGCACAAATGGGGACATCCCCCTTAAGACTAACCTTAGTGAAGAATTTTCTCATTAGGATAGAAGGTTTAGGCGTATCAACGAAAGGCACCCTGGAAATCTAAGTCACTATTAGCACTCCCTCTAAATGTGTCTCCTTCCAACAAACCTTCATGATTATTGACATGCCTTTGGTTTACAATGTCATTCTAGGTATGCCTCTTCTATATTAGATCAATGTTGTCATCAACATCAGGTACTTAGCACTAATATTCCCAAATTAGAAGGGAGTGGCCATAGTGTAAGGGAATCAAGTGATCTCAAGGCAGTATGCCCCTACATATATGAAAGGAAAGAAGACCCTAATGTTAGACTAACAACGGTCTTAAAAGAAAGGGTAGAGGTTAGAGCCAAGGCTATTGAAGAATTAAAGGATGTTGTTCTTGGGAAAATAAGCAAGGAGTCACAAAAGTGGGATGCACCCTAACACCAACATAATAGCAGTCACTAATAAAGCTTCTCAAAATCCAAAGATCCAATTTTACAATAAGGACCTCTAACATGCCAGAAATCAATCTCGAGATTGCTACCTATCAATTAAAGGTAGACCCAACTATTTACATAATCTAGAAAAAGAAAAGGAATTTTAGGGGCGAAAGATAGAAAGCAATGAAACAAGAGGTAGATAAGCTCATAACTGCTGGCTTTATTAGGGAGGTGATGTATCTTGTCTGGTTGACAAATGTAGTAATGGTTAAGAAAAACAATGCCAGTGGTGGATATATGTTGACTTTATGGATTTGAACAAAGTTTGCACAAAAGATAATTATTCTCTCCTAATACTGATCAATTGATTGATTCTATTATGGGTTTTGAATACCTGAACTCTTTGGATGCTGATTTTAGATATCACCAAATCTTAATGCATTTAGATGATGAGAAAAAAATAGCTTTCATTAGTAAAAGGGGAACATTTTGTTACAAAGTTATGTCTTTTAGGCTCAAGAATGATGGGGTCACTTACCAATGGATGGTAAATAAAATATTCAATAACCAACATAGAAGGATTATCGAGGGATATGTTGATGACTTGTTGGTGAAAAGCATGGTTGTTGGTGACATGTTGGTGAAAAGCATGACCTTCAAGCAGCGTTTTCTATATTTAAAAGAAGTTTTCTTTGTACTTGTCCATCATCAGATGAAACTTAATATTTCCAAAATATATCTTTGCCATTAAATGAGGAAAGTTTTTGGGTTTCGTAGTAAGCAACAAGGGAATCAAGGCTAACCCATAAAAGTCTTAAGCCATTTTTTACATGGATCCTCCTCGATCAGTGAAGGAGGTTCAACACCTCATAGGGAGATTGACTGCCCTCAATTAGTTCATATCTTGTCTAAGGGAGCATACCTTATATTTTTTTAGAAAGTTTGAGAAATATAGATTACTTTGAATAGACTTCAGATTATCAGAAGGCTTTTAAGGAGCTTCAAATTCATCTCTCATCTCCTAAGATATTGTTTTAGCCAAAGGAGAATGAAAGTCTTTTCCTTTATCTAGGTATGTTAAACTCAATAATGAGTATTGTTCTGGTAAGAGAGGATGAAGGAATACAACGTCCAATTTATTACTTTAGTCAAACTCTTTATAATGTCGAAACAAGATATTTGAAAGTGAAGAAACTAGCCTTCACTCTAGTAAACACCTCCAAAAAGCTGAAACCATACTTCCAAGCTCACCAAGTCATAGTTTTGACAGATCAAGTTATGAGATTGATCCTCTATAAGCTAAAGATTTCTGGACACCTAGTGAGATGAGCTATTGAATTAGGAGAGTTCAGACTTCAGTACAAACCCAAATTGGTTATAAAGGGTTAAACCTTAGTAGATTTCATTGTTGAATGCTTTTTAAAGGTCTTATAGATATATTTAAATCCCTTTCTTCAATCATAACTTTCTCTATTGAACCACAAGCTCTAATAGAACAACATCTAAAGATCCCCGAATGTGAATTGTATGTTTATGGCTCTTCCAATGTTAATGGAGTGAAGAAGGGATAGTACTTGTTAATCCTAAAGATCAAATATTTGAATATAGAGTCCATTTTGAGTTTCTAACCATAAATAATATGTCAGAGCATAAAGCTCTCCTAACAACATTAAACTTTACATAGGCCTTGAATACATACCTATTTTAAATTCATAATGACTCCCAGTTGGTGGTTAGTTAATGCCAATGAATATATAAGGCCAAATAACCAACTATGCAGCAATATCTTCAAAAGGTCCAATCTTATTCCTGCAAGGAAGCTGAAGGAAAAAGCATTTTAATCACTCGTATTCCAAGGGAAGAAAATCATTAGGAGATCTCCAACCTAAAATAGCAAGCTCCAATCCTGTACATCTCTCTATGGATATCTAGGTTGAAATTTTAGAAAAACTGAGCATGGGCAATAAAGAGCTTATCGTTGTTCCCATAAACATTAAGAAAGATTGGAGAACCCTAATCATGCATTACTTGCTTACTAAAGGATTATCCTCAAATAAAAAAAGAAACCATTCATCTAACTAGACGAATAGTGGAGTATTGTGTGATTGATAATGTTCTACATCGAAGATCCACCTGAACTCCAATACTGAAGTGCTTATCCTTTGAAGAAAGTGCTTATGTTTTGAAAGAGATACACGAGGGTATATATGACCTACATACAGGCTCTAGAGCCTTTTCTGCTCAGAGTACAAGAATAATTTCTATTGTCCAACCATATACTCCATGATGCCATAGACTTGGTAATGAAATGTGATCAATATCTTAGATTTACCTCAATCTCTTGTCAGTCATCTGCAAAAATGACCACTATAACCTTTTTATGTCCTTTTGCTCTATAGGGGATAGACAAACTAGGTCCATTCCCTAATGCCACAAGAAAAAGACAGTTTGTCCTAGTAACTGTTGATTATTTTACTAAATAGGTTGAAGTATAAGCCTTAGTGAAGATTATCACTAACAAAGTACTTTTATTTTTATAGAAGAATATTATATGCCAATTTAGACTTCCAATGGTCTTGATAACTAATAATAGGACACCATTTGATAACCATAAGATACGAGAGCATTGTCAAAGGCTTCATATTAATGATAAGTTATCTTTATCATCACATCATTAAACGAACGGTTAAGTTAAGCTAACTAACAAAGTCTTGCTCAACGAACTCAATAAAAAGGATAAAAGATGCCAAGTTAGAATAGGCAAAACAATTAAATGAAATCTTATGGGCTTACAAAACAACTCAGAAAACACCCACTGATGAACTCCATTTCTCATTACCTATAAAATTGAAGCCATGATCCACAATGCTAGGGTCAAGAATAGAATACTCAAGTTTAAAGATTTGGTCCTAAGAAACTTGAAAGCCACAAGAAATAGAGAAAACATAGGCAAGTTAGCACCGAAATGAAATGGTCCTTTTAAATTTATAAAAGTGGTCAAGATGAACATTTATCATTTATAAGATATAGAAAGGAAGAGTCTCCCTCACGCCTAGCATTCTAATCATCCAAAATTATATCATAGTAAATAAGAACATAAATTTATAATCTATGAATGTCTTATTTGAAATAACAATGTTTTTATATTATCCTAGTAATGCCTAAGGGAAATAGCCCTATAATCTTCAAGAAATGGGTGTGTAGTTTCCCTAAGAGCAAAGCCCAATAATCTTCAATGGATGGGTATAAGGTCTCTCTAAGGGTAGTTGCCCTACAGTCTCTAAGGGATGATTATGAGGTCTCCCTAAAGGCAATATCCCCATAGTCTCTAGGAGATTGATATGTGGTCTCCCTAGCGAAATAGCACCACTCTCCAATACAGTCCTCACCTAGCACATTCCCTTAGCATCATACCACGTCACTAGGGTCCTTATCAAGAATGGCCAAATTGAAATATAGATATATTGTCCTAGGTAAAGGGCAACAACTAAAAGGACACAAAGGCTTAAAGCCAATAAAACTTTATATATGTTTTTTAATATGGGTGTTGGGCCCATATAAAATGCCAAAAGTCTTTTCAAAATTTTTCTAAGTATAGGCGTAGGGCATATACAACTTGACCAATAAAAAAATAAGTATTGTTCTAAGTATAGAAATTGGACCTATGCAGTCTGGTAATTGTTTTTAATTATGGGTGTTAGATCCATACAAGTTGCTTAAAGGAGTATCTCTTATATTTTCCTAAGTATAGGGCGTTAAACCCATCTAGGCTGAGATACAGACTACCTAATTTTTTTTTAGATCTACTAAAGGCCTTACATTCATACTTATAAAATATAAAAATAAACAATTAAAGGCTTTAGGGCCAACTTTAGTTCTTAAAGCTAAAATATTCATTGACTGATAAATACCCATAAGACTAAGGAAAATAATGTCTACTCAAAACAAAAAGTTCCTACATATCCATGCCCAGCTCTTGAACAAGATAGATACCATTCTTAACTGCAGTGGCCCTGACAAGAAAGGCATCCTTAAAATCAAGAACTTGACCGTTAGGAAAGGACTTCCTGAAGTCCACTTGTATTCCCCTAAAGAGGTTAAAAAAGTAAAAATTATACATGGATAAAAAGTGTCTATCCCCTATAGTCTTTGTTAAAAAGTACAAGTTGGAGAGCCTCTTCTTTATTCGTCATCAACTCCTCCCTTAAGACTTCTTTGGACTCCCTAAACTTAGTTACCTTTTTCTCCAAAAAGTCTATCTGGTTTTACACCTTCCCAAACTTCTCCTCAATAAAGTATATCTAATTAGCTCCTCTTATAGTTGAGCATGAGCAGATTCTACTCCTTTAGTTTTCATACTTATATCCTATGAGCGTGATACAACTTAATGGCCTCTTCTATTGCCCTTCTCTCCTCAACCCAATGACTTATCGAGTGAGCATACATTATAAAGGTCTAAACAATAACAAACAACAAAATAAATTCAAATTCTTATTAACTAAAATTAGTTAGTACATTAGAAAATGAAAATTATGCAAAGACTTTTCATACCTAGAAGGCCATCTACCCAATTATAGCTAAATGACATAAATAATTGGGGTTTGTCAACACGTTAATATCAGAAAGAAGAGTGAGAAGTTTGTCCAAGGTGTCCATCACCTTCAGGCCCAAAGATGGACCTTCCTTATAGGATAGACTCTATGATGTTTGTTTTCTCCTCGTTAAGGTGAGGAAAGTAAAGGGGAGCACGATCTAAGTTCAGCCTAGAGAAAAAGTCATCAACCCTCATAGTGTAAGGAACTTAGCTGGAATACCCAACAAGCATATAAACTAAACTAAGTGAAACTAGAGTGCTAGTTATAGGAGGGATTACTTCTACATCAGAGTTAAAAGCAATAGAGACCCCTTTCTTCCAGCAAGAACCAGTGTCAAGAGTGATCGATGTGACAGTAGGCACCTTGGGACCCCTTAATATAGAAGATTGACTCTCCTTCGTAATTCAACTTCCTATTATAATGTCTTGGTGCCTAACTTTGGTTGAAGGAGTAGCCATTATGAGCTCCTTAACATCCATAAAAGTTATGCTTGTACCCCTCTTTCTATGTACCAAGGGTTCTCTAGGAGGGAGACTAAAAGATCTTCACATGAAGAGGCATGACTGGGTGTCGAGGAGGTAACATGGCTAGGCATGCATTGTGTAGACTTGTTGAACTCTTATTTGATTACTCTTGGTAATGATCCTACACAAGGAAAAAATATGTTAATGAATAACATATGAAACTAAAATAACACACTAAATTAAAATTACCAGAAACGTCATAAAACCCTTGAGCTATGTAATTGATTTTGTACTCATTTTGGAGTGCATGCAACCTACTAAATACCATTTACTTCTTATTGAGAAGAGGTTTATCATTCACACCAGTATAAGGCACTTTCCAAAAGTGAGAACAACCCCAAGTAGCACCATACCCCTCTTGAGATATAGTCATAACCTCAAACTTCATAATCACTCATCTTTCCCTTCACTTCTTTGATTAAGTGGATTTTCCTCGAAAGGTACCTTTTATAGGCCCTCTTGACTTAGTGGAAAAGGTAAAGATCTAAGGAATGGAAGGCCTACCTTTAGCACTGCTGGTTAGTGAATAATAGTGTTTGAACACCCTAACTGTAGGGTGGAGCTAAGCTATACTCAAATTGAAGTAACAAAAAACATCCCTCATAAACCCTTGTAAGAGAAACAAAAACCTAAACTCGTATATACACATGGGGTTAGTAATAATAAAATTACCGTCAACAGGTTTGCTAGTAACCTAGGTAATACGATTATCAACCTTAGGCAAGAGTATCGTAAAGTCCTCTGGTTGTCTATAATTGGCTAGGGTTACTTGCTCATATGATACAATGTTCTTTGCCTCATCCCGAGGTGTCCTAAGTAACCTTATTTGTCCCCTGAGATTTAAAGCCTTATAAGGGATAGTTTGTTCCCTCTTCCAGTGGAAAAGGGTTGAGTAGAGCCACTTGCAAATCAAGGGCCTATTCTAATGGTCGTAGATCCCTAGAGAGTAATTCCATTTTTAGGATCAAAACTAAAATCTCTCTCATAATACATGATTTTCTTGCCTTTTCTAGAAGTCATTTTTAAGCATGATTTTCTTGCCTTTTCTAGAAGTCATTTTTAAGAAAATTTGAAAAAAAAAATTGAAGTGTGTTTTCTGTGTTTACTTAGAAGATGACTCTCCTACTAAACAACAAAAAAACTTGATCTCCTCATCTAAGGCTCCTAATATTGATAATATAGAGATAAATTATAGCAAAATTAAAAAATAGGATTAAGAAAGATAAAGGATTATATAAGTCATCGCCTTTTATTCCCACCAATACATGAAAGACATGTGGTATTACATAATAACAATAGAAAGGCTAAACACATGAAATTGATTATACACAGCCAAATGGTCTTCTAAAAAATATTGTTTTGCCTTCCTATAATAGCATTTAAGATCAATATAGGGAGGCACTATTATTTCTAAAGAAGACAAGACAAATCAGGTTGATTGCCTTCTAAATGGCTTTTCAAGTCTTTTTGCATAAAAAAACATAAAGATTTAGGGGGCAATTGATGAGTCAAACTTTTGACTCAATATTTTGATGTTTTATAAAAGAGCCTAAACCTATCATAGGTTGATAACCCAAGCAAACTAATAGGCTGTCAAATCCAATATACTTGGGTTCAACCATATGTTGAGCCCAAGTTAACATAGGTCTGGCAAATTGCTAGACCAAATATACTTGCATTTAATCATGTGCTGAACCCAAGTTAGTGTAGGTCTAATAAGTTGTCGGACCTAATATACTTGAGTTAAGCCATTTGTTAAGCCTAAGGTTATGCGGGTTTGGCAACTTGTCAAACCCAATATACTTGGGTTTAGCTATGTATTAAGCCCAAATCAATACAGGTCCCATATATTTCCAAACTCAATATATTTGGGTCTAGCCATGTGAGCCCAAATCAACATGGGTCTTGTGCTGAGCCCAAGTCAACGTGGGTCTGATAAGTTATCAGACTCAATATACATGTGTCCAGCCATATGCTAAGCTCAAGGTTGCGTGAGTTTGACTAGTTGTCAGACCCAATATATTAAGGTTTAGCCATATATTGAACCCATGCCATTGTGGATCTAATAAGTTGTCATACCCAATATACTTGAGTTCAATTATATGTTGAACTCAAATCAACATGGGCCTGGCAAGTAGGCAGACCCAATATACTTGGGTCCAGCTATTTGCTAAGCCCAAGTTAACTTGGGTCTAGCAAGTTATTAGACCCAATATATTTAGGTTCAATCATATGTTAAACCTAAGTTACGTGGGTCTAACAAGTTTCTAGACCCAATATACATAGGTTCAACCATATACTGAGCCCGAGATTATATGGGTTTATCAAGTTGTCAAACCTAATATTCTTGGGTTCAGCCATGCGCTGAGCCCAAATCAATAAGGGTATGACAAGTTATCAGACCTAATATACCTGGGTCCAGCCATGTGCTAAGCCCAAGTCAACATGGGTCTTGCAAGTTGTCAGACGCAATATATTTGGGTTCAACCATATGCCGAGCCCAAGTTACGTGGGTTTAACAAGATTTTTGAGCCAATATACTTGGGTTCAGGGTTCATCTATGTCTTGAACCAAAGTTAGTGCGGGTCTAACAAGTTGTTAGATCTAATATACTTAAATCTAGCCATGTGTTGAGCCCAAAAATATGGGTCTGACAACAATATACTTGGGTCGATCCATGTGTTGAGCCCAAGTCAACACGAATTTGACATGTTGCCAGACTCAATATATTTGTGTTCATCCATGAGCTAAGCCCCAAGTCAACGTGAGTCTAGCAAGTTGCCAAACTCAATGTACTTCGGTTTAGCCATGTACTGAGCTCAAGTTAACATGATGATAAACTGACAGACCTATCTCTCCTAGACTTAGCTATGGACCAAACTCAGTTAGTCCGGAGGTCGTTAAAGATCCATATTAGAACCATCAGGTTTTCTGCCTACCACATTTTCATCTCATTAATGATTTGTAAGATATATTTTTTTTCTTATTAATGATGTGTTAGAGATTTTTTATCCTTATTAATTATATTAAAACCAAATGACTCTCTAGTTTCTCCACTCCATCAAAACAACAAGTTCAAGGATTATAAATACCCCCTAAACTACCCAAATAAAGGGTTCATTTTTTCTACTCTCCAAGTATTTATACATTAACCCTTAGAGGATTTATTATACAAAAATAAGAACAAACACTCTTGTTCTTAGAATTTAAAGCTCTTTTTTTCATTTATTATAATCCTCATTTAAAATTATTGACTTTATATCAAACAGTTCCTAAATTCCACTGAAATTGACTGTTTTCTATGTACCAGACCTTCTACCATCAATTATGTACTTCATAGGCTATGAAGAAGGAAATATTGAAATGAACATTTGATTAACCACCATCCAAACATCAAATAACCTTGTTCCTGAACATATCGGATTTTGAGACATTAGTATGTTCTATTGCCAATTTCTTTTGATATTTTAAATCTAATTTGCATATTTTATACACTAAAAAAAAGATAAAAATAATCAAACTATAAATAAGAAGACGATATTTTAGAATTGTTTTTGAAATATTTGGAATCAAATTGATAAAATTTATAGATTTAAGAATATTTAAATATATATGTAAGGTTGAATTGGGATTCTTCCTATAAATAATCATTGAGATAAATGGTGTGAGTTCTAAAAAACAAAAAACTATCTGCTCGTTGTTGCTTGGAAACGTATTCTTCTTTATGTTATTCATAATAGTAATCAATACCATTATAAATTTCAGAATTACAATTAAAATAATAAAAATATAATATGTTTCTAAATCGAGACTCGTGTTTCCGTTCGTGGAAAACAAAGATTTTTAATATTTGGTGCGTAAAATGAAAGTAAGTGGTAAACATATGGACCCGGATTGCAATTATCAACAATCGAACTAGTCCTCTAATTAGGGTAATAGTATCAAGTAAAGTTAAAAATGGGGGTTTCCCACTTTCCCAAAGAGGAATGGACATGGAAAATTGAGTGGAGAAATTAAATTCACCATGATCATTAAAAATGGTGAATTGTTCATTTGGAAAACATCATTATATCTTTGAAATTCAATCTCAACCTTGTATTTATCGGCTCCACCATGGACGGTCGGATGCCACCTTGGTTTCTTAATTCTTCTTGTCATTTTTTTTTTCTTGTTCTTTTCGATTCCCTTGTTTAAGTTAAATTGGGCAGTGATTCCGATTACTGTCGACTTGGACCCCAATTTTCAGACAGTAATCAAGCATAATTTTCTTCCACCA
>Ga0325414_1003355_pt1 | contig 16592 bp, 8 predicted proteins | sample PopdelMetagenome_8_FD_206183 | JGI IMG/M metagenome (GOLD analysis project Ga0325414, IMG submission 206183) | Populus deltoides microbial communities from Bellville, Georgia, United States - Leaf-PdKOR-R3 | ecosystem: Host-associated > Plants > Phyllosphere > Phylloplane/Leaf | place: USA...
AACATAGTTAGATCAGAAGGCAAGGCTGATGGTTCTTGAGAAAAGGATAACAATAAAGCTATTATAGCTATCAAATAGTGGGTGGGTGATGGCTTAGAAACTATGAAAAAAAAGTAGAGGGTGGTTATGAGTGGAAGACCACGGGGAATAAAGATTTTATGTGATTAAGAAGTTTATTAATTTGAAATAGAAAGGTGGAAGGTCTATTATTGAAGACTTGCGGTGAGTTCTAGTATTTGATTACTCAGTTGATCATCACCATGAAAATAATGCTAAATGATGAGTTACAAGCACTATTTGCTTGAGAGACTTAATTTGCTGGACATTTAGATTTAGATAGCTTTTGGAAACGCGGGCTAATTTGTATTTTCAAAAAAAAATTAATTTGTTTTTGTTAAAAAATAATTTTTTTATGTTTTGGATCGTTTTGATGCGATGATCTCAAAAATAATTTTTTAAAAATAAAAAAAATATTATTTTGATATATTTCAAAATAAAAAACACTTTAAAAAACAACCACAACCACACTATTAAATATCCCCATTCATTATTGTTCACTAAAAAAACTAGACGAAGTGAAATGATAGAAAATAATGGACAAACGTTTTTCACAGAGAACACGATTTATTATAAGAGAGGAGGTGAGGTAGAGAAAAATCACAATCATGAAGGAAATCAGAAAAGGAAGAATTAAAGAATAAAAAAGAAGATAAAATAGAATACCCTCCCAGATTTGTGTGTTGAATTGATTGCTGACGCAACAGTTGATACTTCTAGGAAGGAATTCTTTATTGTTATGATGTGTGTATTAATAAAGATTGGCACCTAACACCCCAATTTTTTTTTTTAATTTAATGTGGGTGTTCGGGCCAGCTTACGTGTACCTCGACTAATCTCATGAGCCTTAAAGTTAATAACCATGTAAGCCTCTAGCGGTTATCATATGAGCAATCACAGAGTTCGAACCTAAAACCACAGAAAAAGCAAATCTCTTGGTTCTAAACTCTTACCACTACACTACTATTTAGACGGTACCTGACACAGTATGGAAGATACAGTGCATGAACCTAATTTCTACAATCATTTTAGCAGTGAAAGATAAAATCTCTCCAAGATATCAATGGTCTAAATTGGAGGCGAGACTTGCGATAAACTACGCAGAAAGAGAGCAGAGTTGATTGAACTTGAAAAAATGTAAACCTAACATGGACGATGTAAACTTGTCACATACGAGAGAGTATTGAATGAAAAAGATTAGATTGATATCGAGCCAATAATTAATAATGATGAAGACGCAAACATGTGGAGTACTCTAATGAAGACCCATCACTTTAAAATATGAAGCCTCGGGTGAGTAGATCTACTAATCAAGAATTATAGTTCTAATTATGTGATCATATTTAAAGTATGAAGCCTCAATCTACTAATCAAAAATCCATAGATTTTATAATGGATTAGGAAAAACGTTATATGATTGGTGATGTCATTGATTTTGGAAGATAATAGAAAAACAATTGATGATATTGAAAATGATTCTCTTGAATAAAAGTCTTGCTAGTATGTATCCAAAATTTATAGTCAAGAAAATAAGGTGTGCTAGCGTGGCTACATGAAATATAGAGTATAAGTTATGATTTTTCTCCCTCGAAGGATTGGAGGAAGATATCTGTGTTAGTTTAATATGCCTTGTAACTAATCGGTTGTTTATATTTGTCATTATTATATTTGTGTATATACATATTTATTATTAATAAATACTTAATTTATTTTTAATATTCATCTAATATTAGATTAATAAATCTAGAGTAAACATAAAGTTCGTGGGACAAAAATGCTTTGTAAAGAAAGTTATAAAGTTGTTAATTTATGGGATTTCTATTGCATTAAAGCATTGTTTCTAAAATGTTCCTGATCGATGCTCTCTTAAATACTGGACATTCATTACAGTCATAAAGACTGATACATATTATGTTTTTTCCTTTATGAAAGAAAGCAGTTGCTATCATAAGCTGAGGTATAAGGGATACATAAAACTAATATATAAGTGCTTGTAATAAAACATGTATATTGAACTAACCCGCATGAGAATTTCATATAGAGAGATCACCTATATCTATGGAAAGACTCACGTGACGGTTGTGTAAGTGATCATGTGACGGTTGTTTAATTGATCATTAGACTTGAGATTACTAAGTTATCTTATATAGAGAATATTATGCTTTGATGCTCTTACATGTTATCTTAATTAAGGTAACAAAAAGGGAAAAAATTGGGTGTAACATGAACTATATGAAGGTACTTGAGTGATCAAGAGAGGATTCATCATTCTAAGTGAATTAAAGAAAATATTTTATCTATTCTTAAATAGTATTGACTGCGAAATTCTTAGTTAAGATAGAAAGAGATTTGAAAAGAGTTTCAAATCTATTTAAATGATCTATGACTATTATGTAGAGAACAAACATGATTTAACATGACATACATACTCCATACTTTAATATTAAATCAAAATATTATTGATGAAAGGATTTTAATTACACTGAGAAACACTGAAAAACCGGTCACTGAAAGGTTAAATCAAACCACTAATGATTTTTCTAATATTTGGGGGATCATGATACGTCATTAGACAATGCACTTAATCTTCAAATATAAATTAATCATTTGATTAATTGATAATAAATTAAATTGTTTAATTTATTTAATTCCATTTAATTAGAATTATATTTTATATTTGGGCCAATATATTAGAAATCTAATGGGTCACACACATTAAGAACAATTAGTTGGAAATTAAATTGAGATGATTTAATTAAGTTTGACTTGATTAAAATATATTTTAGAAATTAATAACTAGAATATAATTAATACAAGGATTATATTTCTAGATCTAGAAAAATCAAGTAAGGATTTGATTGATTAAATTTCTAAAATTATCCTTAAATAATATATGGATATTATTTAAGTGGAAAATATACATTTTGTTGTTTATAAGGTTTTTAGGATTCTCTATAAATATAAAGCTAGGCATATTATTTTGTAAGTGAAAAAAAAAGAAGTAGTTGTCTATTAGACAAAAAAACTATATAAACACAATATTAGAGCTAGCATTTACACATAACAATCCCTCTCTTCTAAATAGCGATTTAATATATTTCTCACAGGTGATTCGTGTGGATTATCATTTGAGGCTGAACAATTGGATGACTTGTGGTTTGCAATAACCCAACCTTTAAAAAATTGTTCAAAAATAAAGAAGATTAGATCTTCAGATAATAAATCCCTAAACAACACTAGATCTATATAATGAGATCCTAGGAACTCCCAAATGATTTTGTTTAATAGTTATCGCTGCGTGTATGATATTTAAAAATCCATCAATTTGTTGGGTAATGAGTCTGGTTTATGATGACCTATAATAATGGATTAAACAAAAAATTATTAAAAATGAAAATGAAAAGACAATGAGAGGATGAAAAGGTGTTTATGTAATGTTGAGATTGATCAAACAAATGAACCATGGATGACATGATAAATAAGCACTGTTACCTAAAAATATTGACCTTGCCTTTTCATTTAACATGTCAATTAATGAAATAATTATAAACAAATCATGCTCTAGTTATTTTTGTCTCGATGCTTAGGATTCTATAAATTGCAACATTTAAACTATAATTATTTCACCTATTAAGTACTAAGTACCCAAGTCATCATCACTTCCATAAAATCATCAACCTCCTTTAAAAACCATATATTATTAGAAAAGAAACGAGTAAAGAACCTTCAACTTTCTTTCTCTTTTGATGCTTAACAATGGTATCCTTAGTACTATTATAAAACCTACTTTTATTAATTATTTCATTTATTGTATTCCCCATGTAAATTGGTGTATTATCAATAATACACAAATAAACATGCTTAAGAAATGTCTTGATTCATTCCAAGAAGAAATCTCCAAGGGTAGAAATAATTTGCTCATCGAAAGAGAAAGGCTTCCTCTACAACACCATTATGTGAACCTCAACACTTATGAAAAGTCTATTCCTATATTACCCAACATTGCTATTCTGAACTATATTGGTTGGTTGAATAAATTGCAACACTAGCTTGGTAAGACATGGAAATGCTAAAAAGATTTTTGACGTGATTCAACTGCTTAGAATTCTTACTAAAAAAAACAAGGAACTACTAGCTACAATTCATTTGTTCCATATTCATGTGTAAGGATTTGATATTTTACCAAACTTTCTCCAATAAGGAGACAAGTAAGTTAACATGCATTTGAACATTATGGAAGAAATGCTCATTCTACATATCATAGTTACCAAACAAAATAATTTTTTTAATTGAAACTTCATGATTTCCTTCATCTTACTAACTTTAGACTTTAGTGAATCTTCAAAAATAGGAATTTGTCCTATACTATTGAATCATAACCTCTACAAACCAGATGGAAACAAAAGCTAGATGGAGAAAATTAGGACTATTTCTGTAAAAACTTTCTCCTAATATGTTTTGTTATTGTAATGAACAATTTTTATTCCCATTGTATTTTTGATAATTTTATGAATGTAATTAAATTTCTAATTTTATGTTTTTTTAGTTATTTAGCTTTACTTATTACTTATGTATTAATTATTTGAATAAAAATGCTATTGATTTTCTTGTACAATTTTATATAATGTTTTTGAACAAAATAATTCATTTATCTTTGTTAACTTTTATACTTGATGTCAACTCAAATTCATGTTATTATTGAGAAATTAAGAATAATTTAGTTTAATATGAAAATAGTCTAATTGTCAGGTTTCAAGTATAAATGGTATAAATCTAAAGAAACTTCACACATGTGAGTTCCAAGTCAATCCTTTAGTTCTCTTAAGAATCTCATTTTCTATTATCATACAAGGGTATACTTATTTAGATATTGACTATTAATTCGTAATAATCATAATTAGTTAGATGGCAAGCTCATTCTATAACAACTTTGGCAATAACATATTGACCTTTCTAATTTAGAGACCATTTTCCAAATCTTATATTTTTATGGCTAATTGGTGGTATGGTCTTCCACACTAGTTCACCTAATGAAAATCTCTTTAATCAAACATGTTTATTTCATGCTTTCTCAACCTTCTTCTTATATGTTAGTAAGTGATCTAATATAATTAGTCTTCATTCATCCAAATTCTCTAACTTTGCTAGTATAAAAAACTAATAATATGTACTAACTATATCACATTGTACATCTCTTCTAAGTGATTAAACTATTAGTTCTATAGACAACATGACATTATGGTCACAAGTTAAAGTAAATGGTGAAGTTCGTAAAATAGTTTTTTTTTTTTTTTGTGAAGTCTTATATGCCCATAATACTTCTGATAATGCATTATGCTAGGCCTTATAGGTATTTCTAATCCAGTTTTATATGTTAAGAATCAAAGCTTTATAGGTCAATTTTGTTTTCCCATTGACCTAGGCATAATATGGAGCAAAATGAGTTATTTTGAATCCATACTCCAAAGTGAATTACTTCACATCATTCTTAGTAAAAATTGATCCTTGGTCATTGGTTGTTTTTAGGAGACCATGTTTATAGATGATTTGTTCTTTAATAAACTTGATCGTAGTTTCTCAGTTGATTGGTTGATAATGAATGGCTTTATCCCATTTGGTGAAATAATCTGAACCTACCATGGAGTAGTATGATCTTTTAAGGAACGTAAGTGTATTTTACCAATAATGTCCATTTTCCAACCTCTAAAAGGTCATGGTTGGACCACTATTATTACAAGAAACATCTCAAAGAACTAATAGGATTGATAAGGGTAAAATTGAAAAAAGATTCACAACTTAGTTTTATGGTAACTAAGAAACCCCAACTAGTTTTTAAGTAAGAGGCTGATTATGTGGTAGGAAAAATAACAACCATCTTACATTTCTTTTCTAAGATAAGGTGCCTCAAGTTTATTAATTTTTTTTTTTATAAAAGATACATATTATGCTTACAAGCTAAGAGTTTACCTAAACTAGTATATATGTGTTTGTTATTGAACATAAGAGACTACTAAGATCTAAGGCATTAAGTTGAGGCCTAGGCCTATCAATAAAACTCAATCCTCACTTTTTGAGTACAGGCATTAGACCTGATAGGGTGGTAATGGTTAATTAGGTTTTAGCCCATTCTATTTGATCATGTCCAAAATGGACCCAAAAGCTGCCACTCTCCCTTGATGGGTTTCTGTAGGGGTAACATTGACCCAACCTAGATCATTTACAATAATAGGGAGAAATGTATCTATAAAGCCAAAAACTCCTAAACAAACATTTGTATACATTGGAAATTTTTTTAAAAAAACTAGTATTTACAAATAAAGATTAAAAGAATATTTACATCATATATATTACATTATTTTTTGAAGGAGAAGGCTGGTCCGTGTTTGAATATAATGGTTTGAGTATGTTTGTAGTATAATCAGTATTTTGAAAACTATTGCTAGGAATATCATAGGTCGATTTTCTAAAGGGCTTTGTGTGGTAAAACATATTTATAACCAAAAATATCCAAAATGAGCTTTCAACCTTAAAGCAGATTTTGTTGTAAATAAAAGATATTTTATTAATGATTTTTATAGCAACCATAATACTAAAAAGAGAACTTGGTTTTTCAAAATTTTCATTAAAGAAAAACATGAAATAACAAATTGTTTTTATAATTTCTTTACATTACATAAAGTTCAAATTTTATTTTTTAATTAGCTTGAATCATTTTATACAACTGAACATCATATTACATATCCATTTGCAAGACATGCATGTCCCATAACATTTAAAAGTTAAAATCTTATTGGGGCACTTGCTAATAGTACTTCCATTGAATCTGAACATCCACTTTTAAGAAACCTCAAAATCCCACATAATAATCAAACTATAGATGCTGCTTCTTACAAAAACTTAAGTGATGATATCACCACAAACACAAAACATATCATCTAGCACAATAACTTCATCAATACCAATCTCAATACTATAGGAAAACAATTGACTAGAATAGAAAAACGTATACAAAAAACTATTGTTTCTCCTGTTGAGGTTACCAAATCCATATACTAGAAACTAAAAAACCCAATATTCAAGCCATACCAAATCACAAAATCAAGCTTCTCAATATCAAAACAACAAAGAAGACTTTTTTAAAGCCATTAAAAGTCACCTTAATCACCTTGAAACTTCGATTCTAATTGTTCCTAACACCCCACAAGTTAGCAATGATCCCATACCTCCACAAGTCATATACACATTATCCAAAATTACTGAACTTAAATCTCTGATGAAGAAGCATTTAAAGAAGAAACTCCTGAAATTAATAAACTTATTTAGAGGAATCCTACTCCTACAACAACCATTTCCCTTGATATAATCACCCATAATGAATCAACCATTATAAACCAACACAAATTCATTGTCTTTTCCCTCTATGAATGGAACATAAATAGAATGTTTGAATACAACATCCTAAACATCCTACAACAAATGACCATTATAGCCAATGTCTATAAAACCCAAACTGGAACCTTAAAAAAAGCCATAGCTAAATTTCTTATAGCTAGATTTTCTAGCTAGTTAAAAGGATGGTGGGATTACTATCTCACTGAAACCCAACACTTTGAGATCCTTAACTCCATCCAAATGATTGAAGACCAAATACACATCCTTGACTTTAACGGAAACACCGTCCAAGATGTAGTCTCAATCCTTATTTTAACCATTTCTCTACATATTGTAAGAGATCCTTCCGCTTTAAAGATAAAAATATTGAACTCCTCTCCAACTTTAGATGTAAAAAACTTAGTGACTTTCAATGGTACAAAAACACTTTCCTCACTCATGTCATACTCTGAGAAGATTCAAACCAACATTTCTAGAAAGAAAAGTTCCTTGCTGGATTACCAACCCTTCTAGAAGAAAGAGTCAGAAACAAAATTAAAAATATTTTTGTCTCCAAAACAATCATTTATTACCTAAAAAGAAGGTCTTAAGATTTGTCAAGAGCTTAAACTTCAGAAACACCTCAAGTGGGAGATAAGAAGAATTTGTTAAGAACTTGGTAGCCTTTGTCAACAGTTTGACTTGTCCCAACCAAAAAACTAATTTGCAATGGTTCATGCTCCAAACCCACTACCTCAAAGACAAATAAGCCACATCATAAAAGAATAGCATAAAAATATAGAAAACATTTATATACCAAAATTGAGCTTTACTACAAAAAAACTACTAAAAAACCCACAAAACCTTTCTAGTCAAAATCAAAACCCAAACCAAAATTTGACCCTAAAAACATTACCTGTTATAAATATGATCAGAAAGGCCAAACCTCTAGATTTTGTCAGATTGACACAAAATAACATGAACTACATCAAGAAGAGGAAGTCATTCATCATATTAAAAGCTTTTTGATTGAAACATCTGATACTGAATCCAACTTATCAATCCTTCTGAAGAACTTTTCTAAATAGATGAGTTAATGACATTCAATTCTGACTCAGAAACATCAAACCACACCACTTCAAAACAATTACGTGTTCTAACATAGGATTAAGAGTTTATTCTTAAAGCTATCAAAAAGCTTGATGACCCTCAACTACAAAAAAAACCTACCTAGACAAACTTCCAAGTTCTTTCAATAGTTTAGAAACACCAAAGCCTATCCAAAGACCAACTTTATTGTCATTAACCAATACAAACACCTATGACCTTAAGATTAAATTACAAAACCTCAAACAAGCCCAACAAAAAGACTTTGCTATTTTATAACACCTTCTCTTAAAATTAGCAAGATTCTGAACTAGAAACAACAGACCAGACCTTATAGAATCATGCATTATCAAACATTGAGCATGCTCTTGAAGATTTTCTTCATGTTTTAACCCAAATTATTTCAATGAAATATATAATAAAAATTACATTAATTTTTTCATATGATTTTAAAATAGATATTATTGTCTTATTTGATACAGATGCAAACCTGAATTGTATTAAGGAAGGAATAGTTCTAAAATGGTTTTTACAGAACACTTCTAAAAAACTTTGTGCAACAAATAATACTAAACTAACTATTGAATATAAAAATCAAGAATCAATTTTCAATAACAGACTTTATCTCAAAAATTTCTTTATCGTTACTAATGATATTAATCATTCTATTATTCTTGGCACTCATTTTATTGATATGATTACTTACAAAATTAATCATGAAAATATTATTTTAAAAATCAATGGTTCAAAACTTGTTTTTCCTTTCCTAAAAAATCCAAAGACTAGGAATTTAAATCTAATTAAAGCATGTTTTATTTATACTCATTACATCAATGCATTGATCCACAAAAAATAAAGTCATCTTGTTCATCTAAAAAAAGATGCAATTTTATAAAAAATTGAGCAACAATTACAAAATCCTATTTTACAAAAAAGAATTTTAGAATTTCAAAACAAGATAGAAAAAGAAATTTGATTTGATTTACCAAATGCCTTTTGGAAGAGAAAGCAACATGATGTTGATTTTGCTTATGATGATAGTTTTAATGAAAAACAAATTCCTACTAAAGTAAGACCTATTCAAATGAATGCTATATTAGAACAACATTGTCGTCTTGAGATCAAAGACTTTGAATCTAAAGGTCTTATACGAAAATCTAGATCACCTTGGTCATGTGCAGCTTTTTATACTAACAAAAATTTTGAGATTGAAAGAGGTACACCAAAGGCTTGACATAAATTATAAACCTCTGAACAAAGTTTTAAAATGGATTAGATATCCAATTCCAAATAAAAAATAAATATTATAAAAATTACATTCTGCATTCATATTTTCAAAATTTGATATGAAGTCAAGATTTTGGCAAATTCAAATTCATTCAAAAGATCATTATAAAATTGCATTCACAGTTCTATTTGGTAAATGCATATTCAAAATTCTGCATTGTATACATTGATGATATTCTTATCTTTTCGAATTCTATAGAACAACATTTTATACATTTACAAATATTCTTTTGTGTCATAAAGAAAAACGGTTTAGTTGTTTCAAAAACAAAAATTTCTTGTTTTCAAACTCGTGTTCATTTTCTGGGTCATTATATCTCCCAAGAAACTATCACACCTATAGAGATATCCTTTATTTTTGCTAGCAAATTTCCTGATAAAATCTTAGATAAAACCTAGTTACAAAGACTTTCAAGAAGTCTTCATTATGTTCTAGACTTTGATCCCAATGTGAGCATAATAGCAAAACCTTTAAATGGTAGACTAAGAAAGAACCTTGCTTCTTGGTCTAATGAACATACTAGAATCATTCGATAAATTAAAAAACAAGCCCAGGAGATTACTTGCCTGCATGTTGCCAATCCCTTAGCTCCCAAAATAGTTGAAATAGATGTCTTGGAATTGGGGTACAAGGGTATCCTCAAGCAGGTTCAAGAAAACAAAGAACAAATCCTTTAATTTACATCTGCATATTAGAATGATTGTCAAAAGAATTACTATACTATTAAAAAAAGAAATTCTTTCTATTGTGTAATGCATTATGAAATTTCAAAGCGATTTACTAAATTAATTTTTTTTTAACGTATTGATTGCAAATCTACTAAAGAAGTATTAAAAAAAGATGATCAAAAAATTGCTTCAGATTTTTGCTCAATGGCAAGCTCTATTAAGTAAATTTTATTTTGATATAGAATATATAAAAAGAGATACAAATTATATTCCCAATTTTCTAACCAGAGAATTCCTCGGAAACAAGTCCTGATGCCTCCGAAATCCAAATTCAAAGACAAAGGCAAAGACTTATAAACAAAATCTAAATCTCCAAAATCTCAAAACTCTACAAAACTACTTGCATAAGCAATTTCCTCTACAAAACCAATAAAATCATGGTATGAAGCAGTTATGTATATATATACACACACAAAAAAAGAATGCTTTTCACAAATACAAAATTGGGTAGAATCCCTATCCAATTCACCAGAATTACTTCTGGCTTTACAAACTATTAACCAGAAGTCCTCATGGGATGAGATATCTTCTCAGACAGGTAAATCCTCTAAATCAATTTTCAAAATCAAGGCAGGATCTTCCTCTAAAAAATCCCTGCTTCCTTTTAATCTAAATTTTTTATCTGAACTATCTCAAAATGTTTCAAAAGAAAGGTCTGATTATATTAAAAAAAACCAAATTATTAAAATATTTTAACTATGAAAAATGGATTTTTCCATCCCGATCCTTCTATTGAAACCACAAAGATCTTCCCTCCAAATTCGTACTTCAAACCATTAGACTTATCCAAATCTTAATCTTATTACATATGAATACTTGAAATAACAGGATCTGTCAAATTTAAATATTTCAAACGACAACAAAACCATTCCCAATATGCCCATTCCGCATGCATTATCCAAAATATTTTTCATCTTTCTGATTGGAAATAACCCCTTCATCAAACAATCTAATTTTTGATCAGCTACCATGTCAAACTTGGTGATTCCATTGCTTGTTCTTATTCATACTAGGATTATTCACATGCATGGTTCGATGCTTTTTTCTTCAAAATAATAAAGGTAATCACTCCCGGATATTCTATTTTAATACTTTCATCAAAACTTCAAACTTACTAACCTGATTCCTTTAATGATAGGATTATTTTGGTTGTATTTACGAAATAATAAAACCCTACCCTTTAGTTAAAAATGGCTACATTTATTTCAAATAAAATTTTAAACCTTTAGAAAATGAGAAGAAATTCCCACAAATTCTCATGTTCTATTCCAAATTATTTGTCCCTGGGTTTGTTCTTGATATTTTGACTATAATTACCAGTATAGGTATCCCATCCTTATCAGGACATACAAAGTAAAATGACAAAACTCCTATGCAGCATAAAGCAAAAGTTCAAAACTTGCTGGTAACAAAATGATTTCAGCAACACCAAAAGGCCCAAATTATAGACCCAAATCCGCAATACAAATTTCTAGCCCAAGTTATATAAAGAGACTCTTTCCAAGCTCTAGAGGTAGAACCACTTACAACAGATCATTTGCAGAAGGCATCAAAAACTCTCTCTTTATATTTCCTTGTAATCTTCTGTATTGCTCTCTAATATCCTATAAACATATTCATATTTTTGGATCCAAACCAAAAATCTATATCTCCTGTACTGGTTTCTATACAAATTTAAGTAAAATTCCTTCAAATCTCATTGTTATTCTGTATTTATATTTCTGTAAAATTAAGTATGCTCTATGTTTGTTAGAGAATCCTATCATTTCTTGACTTGCCTCTTCATTCACATCAGAAATTTATTTTGTTTTATTTTTTTTTTTTATAGTTTTGTTTTGTTTTGAAATCAAGTATATTGGCTGGAAACGTATGACCAGATCTTTAGATCATTCTTAGGTGTAACAACGACACGTACTGGTTTCTATTTCTATTAGTGTGTGTGTGTGTGAGCACGCGAGCGTGTGTAATGTTTTCACCTCAAATGTGACTTTGTTAGTAGGATAATGGTTTATTAGATAACCTGAAAATGGATCAAGAAGGTATTGCTAAGAGCACCATTGAATCCACAAGTCTAGATTCAGATAGACAATAATAAAATGATTTTAAAAAAAATAAAGTAATATATCGACTATCTTCAATATCTTTCAACTTTTGAGGGATGAGACCTTTTTAAGGATCTTACAATCCTAAAATATTACATATGCACCCAAAACATTAACGCAAAGAAAAGTGAAAACAAAACTCCATTTTTTTTGTATTTTTATATGAAAGTAATTCTACTATTTATTTAAATAGATTAAAATTCATTGAAAATATTTTTTTGGCATAAATTTCATAATAAAAAAACATGTATATCTATATATAAATTTTTTAAAATTAAGGCCAAACAATTACAGCTTGGATAATCCTATTATAACCCATCCTTCCAACCCTATCGTAGGTCTATTGATTACAACCTTGTCACACCTTGAAAAGTAAACTCATAATGGCTTCATACCCCCAACACAAAATTAAATATAAAAGGTTTAAAAGGAATAAAAATGCCACTATTATTGATGCATGGAACTATGCACTGTCATTATTGAAAATATTTTTTTGGCATAAATTTCATAATAAAAAAACATGTATATCTATATATAATTTTTTTAAAATTTAGGCCAAACAATTACAACTTGGATAATCCTATTATAACCCATCCTTCCAACCCTATCGTAGGTCTATTGATTACAACCTTGTCACACCTTGAAAAGTAAACTCATAATGGCTTCATACCCCCAACACAAAATTAAATATAAAAGGTTTAAAAGGAATAAAAATGCCACTATTATTGATGCATGGAACCATGCATTGTCATTATTGGTGGCAAGTTTTGCTCAGGATCATTAGCACATTCTTCTCATCTTCTATTATACACCATCAATGAAGTCTACTACCATCAAAGAAAAGAGATCAAGCTAAAAGAAGTTTTGGGTTTTTTCTCTTTCTTTTATTTTTATCTTTTTTCATGGGTTCTTTGTTGCTGCTAATATTGTCATTGTTGTTCATTAATGGTAGTGCCGTTGTTGAGTGTATTTTTGTGGAGGGAAGAAGAATGTTTCATGGTGGTTATGGTTGTTTGGTGAAAGAGGAATAAGAGAAAGTTTTATTGATTTTTTTTATGGTTATTAGTTATTGGATCGAAGGGAGAATATTCGGCAGTGTGTTTGGTGAAGTAAAAGAGAGGTAGGGATTTGTTTGGGGCTTGGTTGATGGTTAGTTGTCTGCTACTATTGGGATTGTGGTTGCTATGTGATGGTGAGGAGGTTGTCAATGGTGGCGTAGGTGCCTAGAAAGATATATAGTTAAGGTTATTGGTGTGGGTTACCACATTCTGGTGTGGGTGAAAAGGTTTAGCTGCTAGGGTTTTTCTTTTTCATTGTTAAAAAGAGAGTGTGTATATGTTTACTTTTCTTATTTTTTTGGACGGAAGCTCTTTTATTATTATTTTTTCTATTTCTTTATTTTATTTTTTATTTTTTCACTCTCAAATATTTTCTCTCCCCCTTTCCTGGTCTCTTTTTTGGTCTTCATGGTGTCTTTTTCTCTTTTCCCCAATCATCAATTTATAGTGTTGGGAACCATTTCAAAATAGAAAATAAAATCCATTAACAATTAGAAGATCTCTTTTATTCTTTCATATTTTGACGAGAATCTTAAATCTTGGTAATTTTATGGTCAAAGATCATTTTTTTTACATTCTTGAACTATGTAGAATCTTTTCCTTTCCTTATTAACTTTAATGAAATTCCTAATTGAAAATGCTCTAAATATCTTCATTAAAACTTTCCATGTAGTCCAAGTCAACTATAATCTTTTTAATTTTATTTGAATCTAAATATCTCATTATCTTATTTGATCTTTTAAAACTTTGATGTTTATTTTGGTCTTTTTTTTCTTTCTTGCCTATTACTTCACTAACTAATTTTATTTTATTTTATTTATTTAACTAGTTCACAAAATAAAATAAGTGAAAGTTTCAAAAATTATGAAATAACTGTAAATTAACTCAATTGTATTAAAAATAATTTTTTAGAAATTTTATATTTTTTTAAAATGCATTGTAAAATAAAGGTCAAAATGGATTATGAAAACTACATTGAGCTTGTTAGATGGCACATGCTAGATAATACCAAACTATTGGCATGCTTAACATCTTTTTGTATAACACAATTCTTGGTTATTTCTTGCTAATAAAAGTCATGGTTAATAATTAGTCACTTCATTTTAGTTCTAGATTGATGATCTCAAGAGTCCATCATGAACCTTAATAATGACCAATAATGCTTTATTTCGTCCTAAAAATCCGAGTGAAACTCTAGTTTTATGTCTCTTTTATAATATTTCTACTAAGAGAATATAATTTGTCATTTTCAATCTAAAATTTATGCGAAGTGTCCTATAAATAAGCTTTTATTTGTTATCTTCAATCAATTTATGGGTTAAAAACATTTGTTTTATTAATTAATACTTATGCATTCTTGACAATTGAATTTTACTACTTTGCCCATCATTATATCTATAATGCATATCAACAATAGCTAATTTATCAATAATCTTTATAAGGATGATATCATAATAATCAAAGGTTATTTTTTTTATATCTCATGATCTATGTTAAGCCAAGTCATTACCTTCTATATTATTTCATCAAATTAAATCAAAAAAACCTTTTGATAAGTTTGTTTTTCCACTACATAGTATAATGTTAGTGTAGGATGTTCACACTTATGTTTGTTAGCTAACTAGTTGATAATAAGAAGAATAACTTGTTACTTTAACTGATTATGCTTATAACTCGATGAGTATTTTTATATGTATGATTAAGGCCTCGTATCCTGCTTAATTATTAGTGCAGGGAAAATCAATCTAAAATGACAAGATCACCCCATAACCTCCTAGGAAAATTATCACCACCAATTCCCTACCTTATTTTTAGTTTTAAATTTATCAAAAAGTGATCAACATGTTAGACAATGTAAAAGGCATAATCATCCACTCATGCAACCTAAAAGGAATAATTATCCACTTATGAAACCCCTATTTTATCTTGAAAGCTAACTTCCACTCTTCCCAAAATCAAATTTGAATATGATATTTCTTTTTATAAAATGTAAGAAATTTGTAGATCAAATGAGACAAAGCTAGAGAACCAGCGAGTCAAAGTATATATACAAATATAAACAGAGAAAGGGAACAACCTCCCTTATACGTAGGGGAACAAACTCCCACAAAGGCTACAAACAGCCTAAGCCAAAAGAACTAGAAACTAATCTATAAGCATGAACCAAGCTTATCTGTAGTGGAAACATGAGCCAGTGACACAAGCTAACTCATCAAAAAAAAAAAAAAATAATCAGCCAAAAGCACCCAAGCTAGCAAGAAACACCCGGCCAGCAACACCTAGGTAGGCAAAACACGTGAACGAGAACACCCAACGGGAGCTTGAACAAATGAAAAGCTTTCCAACAAACCAGCAAGCTGACTACCAGCATATCAGCCTAAACCCAAATCTCGTTGACCATCCACAACGGGAACTACAACCAACCAATAGACCACAACAGTAAACCCCAAGCAGAAGACATATAACCATTACCAACAACTCTAAACTCAGCATACCAACACCTTGACTCTAGAAAAGGAGGCTAAAAAAACACCTAGAAGCTAGCAGCCTGACTATAACCATAATAGCCTAGACAAATACCTCATAAACAAATCTCAACATGAACAACAATCAACAAAGCACAACATAAAGCAACAAAAAAGCCACATGACATGACCAAAAAGTTAATATCTTCTTCCAAGTGTAGGAGTGTCGAAATAATAAATAACCTGGCAAGACTAGGGTCGAACCACAGGGAGGTTAACTGTATAAACTACAAATAAAGAAATAGATAATAATAGAAAAGGAGTTGAATAGAGCTTTGAGATGTGATATTGATATAAGAATTAAACAAGGATAAAATAATTGTCAACGTTAGAGGATCCACTAATGGTATTTCAAA
>Ga0325414_1003358_pt1 | contig 16583 bp, 10 predicted proteins | sample PopdelMetagenome_8_FD_206183 | JGI IMG/M metagenome (GOLD analysis project Ga0325414, IMG submission 206183) | Populus deltoides microbial communities from Bellville, Georgia, United States - Leaf-PdKOR-R3 | ecosystem: Host-associated > Plants > Phyllosphere > Phylloplane/Leaf | place: USA...
AAGCCTCTATTTGTTCACTTGTTTTCGGAATATGTATACAAAAAATGTTTGTTTGAATCGTTCTCTACTCTCTCTCGAAATGGGATTCTGTTTTTGCCACAGATCGATGGGAATGTTCGTGCATATAAAAGAGTGGAGGTGGAATCGGTCAAAGAATCCCTTGAGAGAGAATACTTTCACGTGTGTTCGTGTAGATGTTTTCGGTACTAGAATTCTGTTTATTTTTGTGTTTTTAAAAAGAATTAAAATTTTTTTAATTTTTATTTACTTTAAATTAATATTTTTTAACGTTTTCAGGTCATTCTTGTCAAAAAAATCATCTCAACCCAATAGCTTAAACTGTTAGGTAAGGTCCCAGAATATGATTTATAATATTCTCTAACACACCCCTCAAGTAAAAGCCTTTTAGAATTGAAACTTGCATAGATTCATTTTACCTTGTGCTTAATTTTTATCGAATAAATGGGGATGATGATATTTGAACTCGTGACCGCTTGGTCATCAAGGCTCTGATACCATGTCAAAGAATCATCTCAACTCAATAGTTTAAGCTAATAATTGAGGTCCAGAATATGATTTATAATATTCTTTAACAATTTTGATGTACTGATATCAAAAATAATTTTTTAAAAATAAAAATAAAAAATATTTTAATACATTTTTAAATAAAAAATACTTTAGAAATAACCGTTAACATACACCATCTACCTTTAAAACATGAGTACTCAACAATGCCCTTCTATTTTTCTGTATTGCCTCGCAAAGTCCTGACAGTGTGCGATGACGAATTGCCTCCATTACGATTTATCTGCAAGATATTAGTTTTAATTGCTAGCGATTGATGTTCATAAAAATGAAATTATGTCTCATTCATTAAAAAATAAATGAGTGCTTACATTTTCCCGTTAATCATCTAAATACTCTCATTAATTTAATTAATATAATTATTTGACACATCTTAAATAAAATAAATTAAACTCATTCATGATATTTGAATATATATGCTCTTCAATTTAATTATGTCAAGAAAGAAATAAGTAATTATCAGTGTGGTATTTAGAATGCTCTAACAATTAAAAGAAATTGAGATTTAAAGTTAATCTCCAATCAATAAATCTTCCATTAATCTAAAATAATTAAAAAAATCATTATACTAAACTCGAAGAATAGCAATAAAATATTAACATTTATTTCAACACAGCATGTAATCGATACAAAAGGCGAAGCATAGCATAATACTTCACATTTTTTGCATGGCAGCCATGGGGGAATGGGTCTTTTTCAGAAGAGAAGCTGGCGGAGAAAAATTCCAAGGCGAGGGACATTGTTGTCATAACAAAACGAGGCTGTTGAGTGCTGAGTTAAGAGAGAAACTGCCCTTGGAGCCAAATGTAGGGTTGCATGAGGCACCCAGCGCCGGCAACCTCCACATTGCATCACCAGCCTGGTGGAATGGGAGACACGTGCACCTGCTAGCTGCTGCTTATGTCCAATCCACTTCGTCTGGCTTTTACACAGTAAGGCCCATCTTTCCTGTCATTTTGCCAAGATTCTTCCCCTCAGGTTAACGGAAACCCCAACGCGTGACAAAGGTTTGCCAGCGCTCCAACAGGGAAGGTCCCAAGCGTGACAACACTTTCTAGCATCTCTTGCTTGGTGCAGTGAAGAGAAGATGGTGAGAATCTTGGGTAAGTATTGTTGGAATATTGATTTAGAATTATAATGAATGATAGTGTTTTTTATAATTAGTAATTTTTATTGATTGTTTAAGATTTAATGACGGTGTATAAAACTTAAATGGTTAATGTAATTAATATAATTAATGGGCTGATTTTTATAATTAAATTAATGTATTATATATATATATAAATAAATAAAATGTGTCTAGGGTTGTAATATATAATATTTTCATTATTAAAACTTATGTGAGTAAAAGGATGATTTAAAGGTTTAAGTAGTTTTTGATGCATCAAGAAATTCTAACGAACTTGTGCAGAGAAGGTGTTTTCTAGATAACGTTATTGTGTATCACAATCTCAGGTTTCTTCTAAACTCTTACTTTTTTTATATTTACTTTTAGTTATTATTTTTATTATTAATTTTAGTTGTTAATTTAATATTAAAAAAGAAAACAAAAATCTTGGTTGTATTCATTTGCCTAATTCTTTCAAATATCTTTAACTTTCCTAATAATATTAAAGAAAAATAGGTTATTTTCCTTATTTTTCCAAATTTTGATTGCCTGATTGTTGTTATGGACATTATAAACTTATTATTTATAAAATCTAGAAATTTTTTTGGTTAAAATTTTATTTCTTGAAAACAACAAATGAAATATAATTAAGGAATGAAAATTGAAGTATGGGAGTACCTTATCTTGATCCAAACTTTGATGTTATAAGCTCAACATATCAAGGAGATTTTAATCTCTTATGGAATTTATTTTTCTTGGTGTGTGTTTTTGATGGTGTGTGGTGTAAGCCTCGGTTATATATATTTCTAGATAGTATTTAAGAATGTGGTAGCGATTCTAGTTTAAAGTATTTTTTGATTGAAAAATATATCAAAATAATATTTTTTTTATTTGAAAAAATAATTTTAAATAAATAAAATTAAATTTTTAAACAATATTATTTTAACCAAATTTCCAACACTACTATAATGGTATCACTGCGTCTTCTTTGATTTCCAAGTGACGTACGCATAAGTTATAATTTCCTTTATTGCTAAACATGGACCCTGCTTCTCAGAAGCTTTAATGGGCTCGCTGTCTTTTATTTGGAATTCTTACTTTGAATGAATGAAGTTTTTCATGTTTTTAATTGGATTTGTTCTGGAAAAATTCTTACTTTGAATTTTCATGTTTTTAATGTTAGAAAAAGTTTAGTTACTGCATCTTTGTTGGATTTTATGATCTAATAAAAATAATTACTAGTAGATTTGGATTTTATGTTGGAAAATGTTATTTGTTGAATAATTTTTATAAATTAAATAGAATACTTTCTTTTAATACCGCATTGCTTTTTCCATCTTCACCTGTTGCTAATGTTGAATGTTGTGATTTATAGCATGGTAGGCTTTGATATGTTAACTTTAACACTATTGAAAGAAGAATGATGCATTTAAATTTAATTTCTAAATCACATATTAATAATATATATATATATATATATATATGTAAAATTTGTGTACAAGCTAAATAACCTAGAAAGGCTTTTAATCGTGTAGAAAAGAAAACAAGTTTATTGAAATTAATATATAATGCTATTTGTCATAGTAATAGTAATAATTCCCTGAATTGTGATGATAAAAGATATTTTATAAATTTTATTGATAGCTTTTCAAGATGTTTATTTTACTAACTATAAAAATGAATTGTTTGATAAGTTTAAAATTTTTCAAGCAAGAGTAAAAAATCAATTAGAAAGAAAAATAAAAATTTTACTATATGATAGAGGTGGTGAGTGTTCTAATGAAATAGATTATTTTTTAGAATTGCATGGTATTATACATCAAGTAATACTCTTCTTATTCATCACAGTTTAATGGGACAACGGAGAGGAAAACAAAAACTTTAATGGATATAATTAATATAATGTTAATTAGTTATGGTTTGTCTAATAATTTATAGGGGTGAAGATTTGTATTCTGGTTATTATATTTTTAATATAATTCCTTATAAAAAAATTGGATAAAACACCATATGAATTTTGAAAGAATAAAAAACCTTCTATTTTAAAGTGGAAGTGTTTAGCTAGCTCCAATCACTAAGGAAAAAAAATAGATCCTAAAACTATATATTATGCTTTTTTTGGATATTTTCTTAATAGTACTACTTATATATTTTTAGTTTTAAATTATGATTTTTTTTTAAATTGCAAATAATACAATTATGGAGTCATTTGAAGTAATCTTCTTTGAAAATATTTTCTTATTGTTTATAGAAGATTATACACTATACAGGCATGTGAAGTTGATAAGGCCGTGTCTGTGTAGGAGAATGAAGTCTTGGCGGGAGGCCCAATTATATATATATATATATATATATATATATATATATATATATATATATATATATATTGTTACACCATTTTTCTGGGTAGCAACTGTATCACATGCAAAGGGATTTGGGAGAAGAGAAGAGGAAAAATGATGAAAAGTTGAAGGAAAAGGGACAAAAAGATAGCCCTTCTATTATCCATTCGATGGCCCGTTTGGTAATAGAAAATTACAATCTGCTCAAGCTAAGGTGGAATGTCGCTGAATCTTTAGAGGCTAAGAAGGAGTCAACTTTTGAATAAGTTTATGTTTTGCATTGACATCCAATCGTGTTTTTAAAAAAAATTAAATTTTTTAATTTTAAATAATTTTTTATATTTTTTTTATCATTGTTTTTAAGAGTTAAAAATAAATTTTAAAAATTATTATTTTAATATATTTTCAAATAAATTTAATTTTTAAAAAATAACATCTGACACATTCATGGACATCCATAAGCTTTCCCCTTCTTTTTTTTTCCCTCTCCCTAATGTAGTAATGTTCTTATTATTACATTGCAGCTTTTCAATGATCCAAGATAATAGTCTTTGGAAAAAGAAAACCCAATTCTTTTATTTTTGTTCTTTAAAGAGAGCTCAGAGAATCATTATATCCTCTATAAGTTATTTGGTATTTTGTTTTAACATGTGTTGTTTAAGTATGTTTTAAAAATATATTTAATATAAAATATATTAAATTAATATTTTTTCAGAATTTTATATTGTGTTTCATATATTAATATAAAAAATTATTTTAATTTTTTTCAATAAAAAAGCAGTTTAAAAGAGGACAAGGAAACCATTTCTTTTTCTTTTCCTGCCATTTTTTTCAAGAAGGGCCAAGGCCCAAAAAAAACATAAAAAAACTTATTTTTGACATAACAAATAAAAAATCTGAACCTTCTAGTAAATGATCTAGTGGTAAGAGTTTGGGATTGAGGAGTTTGCTCCTCCTATGGTTTCAAGTTTGAGTCATGTGGTTGTTAATATGATGATAACTGGAGACTTACATGATCGTTAACTTCAGAGCTTATAGGATTAGTCGAGCTGCACGAGCTGCGTGCAAGCTCATCCAAATTCCATGTTAATAATAATAAAAATTCTTAATTTCATCCTTATCAAAGTTTGAAATTCCCTCAACGACAATTGTGAAGTCAACTACCGAGCAGAGAATTTTTACACCTAAAAAGTTTGCTATAATCACTTGGTCAGCCAATCTGTTTAAATCCCTTATTTCCGTGCATTATGCCTTCTCTTAACCCTTTTGACTTTTGAGTAGATGACTTTTTAAAGCACGGTCTTATCCATGCATGATCCCTTTCACAATTCTCAGCCAGCTCCGATGTTGCCCCTTGACTTTATTTGTTTTCATTATTATGATATTTTTATTAAGAAGATGTTTATGCGTATGACAATAATTATTTTTTAAGGTATTTTTATTTAAAGGTATATTAAAATAATATTTCTAATATTAAAATGATTTAAAGATATAAAAAAATAATTTAAAATGAAAAAAATTTAAACTTTTTATAAATACTGATGGAACGCAATTACTATTAAAAATAATTTGTTTTTCATATTTTTTTTATTTTTGATATATCACATCAAAACAAAATTAAAAAACACTAGAAATATATATTAATTTGAAGTTTTTTTTATTTTTAGAAAAATAGAATCCTGAAAAAGAGCGTTAAACCCGTTCATAAATGGTCCCTTTCCTAAGTGCCAGGATCAGTACTGGTCCAAGATCTTGATATTGCAATAAATGAGCTTTATGGTTCTGGACGCAGAAGATGAGCTTTTACAACTGATCACCTCCTCAAACGGGTTCTGTTCTGTTCATCTCTTTTTTTAGAAGAAGGCAATGTATCCTATGAAGTATATATGAACTGAAATTAATTAGCTGTTTTTCCTTTTCTAGCTTTCCATGCATGCCACAGACAAGGTTCTACAATCCACACATGGATGAACATGATTAGGAGCGTATCCCTAGCAAGCCTGGCGAGTTTTGGGTAGGCACGACCAAAGCTATCCAAGAAAATCTCATCTGCGTGCCGTATTTCAATTTGCTCAGGAGCTTATTGTCTGGATAATTATTCCATGAAAGCTATCTTCATATGCTGTGTGTGGATGATAGAGGTTAGATTCTCGTTGGAGAATGATAAAGGTGGGGAGATGTTATTTTCATTTCACAGTTGCTTATCCCACCATCTGATCTTTCTCTCTGCCAGCAGCGTTTCTTTTCTCCATTCTCGCTAGCTCATGTCAATTATTTTGTTGGTGGCAGCACTGTTACTTGCGTTTCACCTTTCTGGGTTTTGACTTCTAATATTGCACTCGATACTATGATTTTTCACAGTGCAAAAACTGATAGTGAGTTGTTGAAGAGGATAGAGTAGTGCGCCCTACCCCTTCTTTTTGTATTATAGTTTCTTCCAATTTGAGAAATATGTACTATAGATCTTAGTTTATTATTTATTTTTATTTCGTAAATTAAATTCTTTTATGTGTGCTTTGGACTTCCATATAATGGTATTAAAATCCTTTCTATTAGAGAATTAATAGAAAATCCTTCTAATCTTCTTTTACTGGCTGGATTCACTTCTAGATTAGAAGTCATTCAATTTTTTTTTTTACCTATCAATGATATTTGATCTTTGGCAAAATACACACACATGATATGTCCAGCACTAGCCATTTGACCATAGCTTCTCGGGGATTATAATTTCTTTTTCAAAAAAATATTAGATATGTAGGCTGTTTTAATATGTTTTCGTACATAAAAAAACTTGTGTAAATTGAAAAGCCAATTCAAACATGTAATTATATAAATTGATAATTATTTATGTAAATAAACGGAAAAAAATTGTTAATAATAACCAAGAGAGAAATTCAAAATAAAAATAAAAGATGAATATAAATCAAGATATTCAATCAAACAAAATGAGACATTCACTCGATTGTATTTACTGAACTTATTTATTTAATTCAATAAAAGATAAATTCACATCCTAAAAAACTCATGACCTAAGAGATAAAACGCAAATGAAACTGAATGAATAAATTCACAACCTAAAAAAAATGATGCAAGACCTAACACATTAACGATATTATTTAAAAATGAAAGGTTTTTTATTTTGAGAAATAAAGTTTATTTGTATAAATCCCAAAAAAAATTACAAGTGAAAAAAATAACAAAAAAAACTTTGATCGAACGATGAAATTAATAGAAAAAAAAACTTCAACAAAAAGGTAAAGGAAAGAAAATTAAAATTTTAAAAAATAAGAAACAAAAAGAAAAAAAACATTTAAGAAATTGTAGTTGAAGGACTAGATTGAACAAAAAAAACTTCTATAAAAGGAATAAGAAGAAAATAAGAAATTAAAAGAATGAGGACTGAAATTAAAAAAAAAAATTGTAATTGAAAGACTAAATTGAAAAATAAAAAACTTATTTAAAAGGAATAAGAATGAAATAAGAAATTAAAAGAATGAGGACTGAAACTATAAAAGGTGTAAGAACGAAATTAGAAATTAAAAAAATGAGGACTGAAACTATAAAAGGCATAAAGATTGAAACTAAAAATAAAACATATGAGTAAGTGTAATTCAAGGACTAAATTGTAAAACAAAAAAGCTTCTATAAAAATAATAAAAACAAAATAAGAAATGAAAAGAATGAGGATTGGAATTGACACAGAAAAAACAAAAAAGATAATTATATACTTGATTGTCAGAAGAGAGAAAAAGAGGAAAAAACAAAAATGATAGTCGGTGACAATTCAATCACCATCCTCCGCCACACACCACTCCTTGTGGAAGAGAACATGGTTGCACATACAAGGAGACGACAAAATGCCAGATTTGACCACCAAGCCGGATGCCACCCACACACTAGTGTGTATTCAATGCGCGCCCGTAGTTTTCTGGTTTAAATATTCAAAAGTTAATGTGAAAATACCAAAACACCCTCCTGACCATGTTAATTATACAAAATACTTGTGTGAAAATATAAATATACCCTCTCTTTTTTTTTTGTCTCATCCAAGGTTAAATTCGTATTTGCATTGGATGTGGACAATAAAAAACTGAAAAAACCCTTATCCGGCATGCCATTAATTTTTTAATCTTTGAGGCAAAGAAGTATTTTGTCTACTAAGAAGTTTGTGAAAAGTCAAGAAGTATTTTTTTTTTATCTTGGGTTGGCCTTGAAGGTCTTACCTTGAGCCAAAATGACTCATTCTGCCACCACTCGAGTTCGGTTCGGGATAGGCACATCTGAACCCAACTCCACCATAGTGCATCGTGGTTATGCTAGAGATGCCCATGCTCGAACCTAATTGCTAGGTTTACTTGTGCATACCGACTTTTTATATTATTGATACTTGACATTTAATGTTAACATGACTTCCTTACCATCATGGATCTCATGGAATGATGTTAAGGCATGTTTATGTCAAAATCTAGCCCACCTATCCATATTATTGCATATCTAATAGTGTAACAACTCATAATTAGAGGCTATTATTTCATATAATTACCTCTAAAACACTTTTCATTCGTATATTTGTTGTTTTATTTATGTAAATTAACATAATTTATGAATATATAAATCAATAAGTAAAGAATTTTGATCATTAATTTACTTACAAACACACAAAAACATTCTCTTCTTCAACATTTGAATTTATCATCTTTATTTACTATCTTTGCAACATAACACACACAACTCTTTAGAGTATTTTCAACGAGAAAAACTGAATTGCTATATAGTTTTTTTAAGTAATGTAAATATAGTTTTTTTCCTTACACGCATTCAAATAAAAAAAGTTATTTTAACAACTCATTTATACTTTAATATATTTAGTATTTATATTTTTAATTTTATGTGGAGATGAAAAAAATTATTTTAGCTCTTTATTTAAGCATGTATTTTAAGCTGCAAAATCAAGGAGTTAATCAGCAAAGAACACAAAATCTCACCAAAATCATAACCTAATCTACCTGCCAGAGCAAACCAGCAAAGAAAAGCAACACGGTATTTAACAACCTCCCTTTTTGTGGTCAAGTTATGAAATCATGCAGGTGAAATCTGGAGTCATGATGAGAGGAGAAATTGATGGCGAGATCGGAGAGATTGATGGCGTGGGTAAAATTGCGTGGGTGATATGATTTTGATTGTGTTTTTACTAGTTTTACTTGTGACACATCAATGGATTTAATAAATAAATTGCAAAATGATGGGAATTGGCTTGATATAGTTCGGCTGATAGCTAGGGAGGACCTTTTTAAATTCGCTATTAAACAGAGTTTCCCAGATAATCCTTCCATTTTTTAGCTCGCAAGAACAAAAGAATACTGCATACCCTTTTCTTCTTCTTCTTCTTTTTTTTTTTAAAAAAAACTAATCATGAATTCTGCATCATCTGTAATAAACTTGAGATCAATTCTTTAAAACCTGGTGATATTAGAGGGTGAATAGTGTCACCAAGCTCGCTCTCAAAATGCGGTCAAAACAGAAATTTGTTAAAATTCATTTTTTTTATTTAAAATTAATCTTTTTATGTTTTGAAGTACCGGTATCAGAAAAAAAATTTTAAAAAATTAAAAAACTATATTTTTTTCATATATTTTTAAATAAAAAAATACCTTACAAAATAATTGTTACACCACTCTCAAACATTTTTTTTAACTCTACAATAAAAAAGTTATAGTGGGTTGTTATAGTGTTTAGGTTTCAAATTTTAGAACATAAAAAATTTGTTCAAACAAGACAAGGTGTTTAACAAGACAGCAGATTTAGTTGTTTTATATATATTTTATTGTGGATTGTTATAGTGTTTGGTTTTTTGGTTTTTTTTAATTTTATTTTTTTAATATTGAGTTGGTTAAAAATTTAGCTTTATAATTCTTTTTCTTTAAAACACTGTGACTTGCTGCAGTGTTTCTCCATAAAGTTTTTTTTTGTCATACTTAAAACATGTGGGGAAAACACTATACCTTTCTTTACATTTTAATGTGGATTGCTACAATGCTTTCCTTTTTTTTTTTTTTTCTGTTTTTGATTTTTTTTCCTTTTTTTGTTTTTTTTTTAGTTTTTTTCTTTTAAAAATTTAGTTTTGTAATATTTTTTCTTTAAAACACGGTGGATTGCTACAGTGTTTCCCCACATAATTTTTTTGTTATAATATTTTTTCAAAATTATTTGTCGATTTGATTTTTTTAATATTGAGCTGGTTGAGAATTTCAGCTGTAGTTTTTCTCACAAAACACTATGGATTGCTACAGTGTTTCTCCACATGTTTTTTTTGTTTTTTATGATTTTTTTTTAAATTGTATTTGTTGATTTTAGAGTTGGTTGAGAATTTAGCTTTATAATTTTTTTTCTTTAAAACTTTGAGGATTGCTACAGTGTTCTCCCACATGGTTTTTTTTGTGTTTTCTTTTTTGTATGATTTTTTCCAAAATTATCTTTGTTGATTTTATTTTTTTTAATATTGAATTGGTTAGAATTTAACTTTGTAATTTTTTTCTTTAAAATATTGTGGATTGTTATAGTGTTTCCTTACATGTTTTTTTTTTGTTATGAATTTTTTCAAAATTATCTTTGTCGATTTTGTTTTTTTAATATTAATTTGATTGAGAATTACAATAACAATAAACCTAAATCATGTGAGGAAAACACTGTAACTTTCCTCACAAAACACTATGGATTGCTATAGTATCTCCCTACATGGTTTTTTTCTCTTATGATTTGTTTTCAAAATTGTCTTTGTTGATTTTATTTTTTTAATATTGAGCTGGTTGAGAATTTAGCTTTATAAATATTTTTCTTTAAAACACTGTAGATTGCTGCAGTGTTTCCCCACTTGTTTTATTATTATTATTATTATTATTTCTAAAATTATCTTTGTACAATAAAGCTAAATCATATAGAGAAAGTACTGTAGCTTTTCTCACAAAACACTGTGGATTGCTACAGTGTTTCTCCTCACGGCTTTTTTCTCCAAAATTATTTTTGTTGATTTTTTTTAATATTAAGTTGATAGAAAATTTAACTTTGTAATTTTTTTTATTAATAGAAAAGCTAAATCATGCAGCAAAAAGCTAAATCATGAGGGAAAAACATTGTATCTTTTCTTAGAAAACACTATGGATTGCTACAAATCATTATATTCAGTCTCTAAGTTTTTTTTTATTACCAACACAATTTTTTTTCCGTAATGGAATATTAGCTCCATCATAACTTTAGTTTCTATTACTTATCTAACACTGATTCGTAATTATAACACTATCAAGTATATTTGTTTCATACGTGGGCATGTCATCTCGTTTTTGTTATTTTAAGTTTTAAATCATTAAATAAAATATAATGATAATTTTATAAATAATTTATTTTTTTTGTTAATTTTTTTACATGTATGAATGGGGTATAAAGGATTATCAACTTATAAATTTTAGGATATAAAAAATTACTAAACTAAATGAGGGTCGGAGTAATTTTTTATTTATTTTTATAATAGTATCATGCCTTCCCTCGATTTATTTTCATCATAATTTCCTGTAACATTCATAGCTTGACTTGCATAATCTGTAAAACTTGCATATAATTTCCTGATAGAATATCAAAATTGCTATTCTTAAACCCTCTCGAGATCTGAATCCCACCACCACCATCTATTTAGTTTTTTTTCTTTTTTCAATAATTAAAGGTATATGAATTACTTTTAGTATCAATCAAAATTAAATATATTTTTTAGATTAAATATATTATTCGTACAAATTTAAAAACACATTCTAGATTAATACATTCAAAAAATAAATTCTTCTAGGATTAATAAAAAAAACTAATAGGGCTCGATCTTTCATTATAAGCCAAGACATATTGTGTTATTGATTGGAAGAATATAATAATGACCATTTAGCTATTCTAAAAGAATCAATGAACTAGCTGTAACACAATGTTTTCACAATGATCTATTAGTTATCATTAGGTTTAATAGATGACAAATAAATTTTTTTAATTTTTTAAAGCACGCTGAAATAATTAAATTATCCTTAAAAGTAAAAAAAAAATTTAACTGACATCCATGGTTTTTTTTTTCACTTTTTAAACACATTAAAATGAATAAATTGTCATTCAAATCAAAATTTCTTTAACTAGTGTATAATTATGTTTTTTTTTTTTGCCTGTTTTTTTGGTTATGTTCATATTAAACGAGGGATAATTTGATAATTTAATAAGTATAATATTATTTTAAAAAAGATGAATTGCAGACATCAAAGTGTGGGTTGTTATCGCGCCATTTAGGTGGCTCATAAGCGGGTGCTCGACAACCAAATAATGGTTTTTGGGGCGACATTAGAATCGTCTCAGTAGATCCTCTATCCTTGGGTAGCGTGTGTGGCTAATGCACCTCTGGTTTGATATCGATGACTTTTCTTTTCTGTTTTTCCATCTTTTTCCGCATTCTTCATGATTTCCATGCTTAGCCCTTCAAATTTTCAAACATTCCTTCAATTTGTTTTTCTTTCATATTTGACCAATATTCTTTTTATTATCATTTATTTTATTTGAAATAATTTGTAAAATTGAATTTTTTTCAAATTTATCGTCATTTAATTTTTTTGGGTCATATTTGGTCCTTATTTTTTTATTGCTATTTGTTTTTATATGAGATAATTTTTAAAATTATTTTTTCTTATAATTTCATCATTCTTTATTTTTTTTAAGATTTGATCATCATTCTTTTATTGCTAATTGTTTTCTTTGACAACTTTTTTAAATTTATTTTTTTTGTGGTTTCACCCTTCAATATTGAATTGGTTGAGAATTAAGCTTCATTATTGAGTTTAGGTATAGAATTTCACGGGTAATAAGTTTGAAAAAGTAACACATGTTTAAGTTATTCGTCTGGGTTTGCTCCCCCCTCCCCTCCCCTCCCTCCTTTTTTTTATTTTCATCATTACGCATTTATTTTATTGGAAATTGGGCTCTATTATTTTTTTATTTGCTTTTTATAGGATTTTTTACTGATTTTAAAAACATGTGATGTTCACTTTATGATATATTGTTTAATTTGCTTTTCGAGTTGTTGCTCTAATTGTGCATATGATCTTTTTTGATGTTGTATGCAGCCTTTTGTAATGAGTGATGACATTAGAACTGTCTCAATCAGTTTGTGAAGTGACGTTGAGTCTCCAACAATCCTTTTTTTTATTCATTTTTAATTATAATATTAAAAAAAAAAGAAGAAGAGATTTACTTACGCTGCCTGTAGCAACGTGGAATTCCTTTTTATGGTAATGTTGGGGAGAACAATGAACTTGGCATGAAGGTTGAACTTAACCGGCGATCACTTTACTTGCAAACCGGCCACCATGCCTCTTATCTTTGTTGAACAGATCTTTTAGACCTTTATGCTTTAAGTTCTTCCAGCTCGCGATGAGTATACCTTACTCAAATACGAAGATATTAATGATACGTTAACATGTAAAATCTATCCTGATCGAAGACTAAGTTTAATTTGAGATACAAGGTATGTTCAGTTAATTATTAAAAAATAAAAATAATATTGTTATCAATTTGGAAAAATTATACATATTTAAACAATTTTTGGTGTAGCTGATCAGAATTGAAAGATAGAATTCATATTAACTAATTCATACAAATAGTGGGGTAAGGGGCGTTTTGGAAGGCGGTTAAAACCGCATTCCTTTAAAATTTAATTTTTATAATTAAAAATTATTTTTTTTATATTTTCAAATTATTTTTATATGTTAATCTTAAAAATAATTTTTTTAAATGAAAAAAATATTATTTTAAAATATTTCTAAATAAAAAACACTTTAAACCAAAATTATTATCGCAATTACAAACATGTCCTAAAACATTTTGAAAGTTGGAACATATTTTTTATTTTGTTATATTTCTTGATCGGTAACTACAGTCCAACATGTTAGAAAATTTGTTTTTTGTTTTCTTCTCATTTATGTAATTTATTTTATTTTTTAAAAAATTTCTTCGTTATTCCCACACGCTTCCGTCTATAATACATTTGGTGCAGACAAAAGTTTTTGGTTTTTTTTTAGGTCCGGTATTTCAGTTTAACTTTGTTTTTGAAAGTTTTTTTTAGTATTTTTATATTGTTTTGATATATTAATATTAAAAATAATTTTTTAAAAAATAAAAAATATTATTTTAATATATTTTAAAATAAAAAATATTTTTTTAAATAATTAAAAAAAACATTGAATAATAGCATTAAAAAAAAAAAACATTACAAATCTTGCCATCAGAATGACTGATCATACGGTTGGACGATGTTCACCGGATCCCACCTGCATAGATACGCATCAATTGTTTTTAGCTATAAAAAAGCCAGGGCATTCTAGGAAATGCCCTATCAAACCTGACGGTCCAGTAATTGAATTGAAATCAGCAAATACATAATAACCATACGAAGAATTACAGTTTTTATTTTATTTTATTAATATAGATATCCAAGTCAATTTGTGTATATTTCATCTAATTTTTAGATTTTAAAATTAATAATTATATAAACTTTTAATAACCTTAAATTTTATAAAACTTTAACTAATAATTTTTAAAAAATATATTTAAACCTAGTTAATTAAATTATACTCAGGCTAAGAAGTACAACTTTCATGGAGTACAACTTTCATGTGTTGATGTGATATTTTCTTCATCTTTTATCCAGTCTTTGAACTACGGTAAAGATTTGGCTTCTTGCCAAGGAAGAGAGAATGGTAGTGGGGTTGTTGAATGTCCCCATTATTGCGATAGCTATATTTTATATTATGTTTTAAAATATTTTTTTTTTAAAATGATTTTTTTTAAATCAATATTTTTTTTTCAAATATTTTAATTTACTATATCAAAAATAATTTTTTAAAAAATATAAAAAAATATTATTTTAATATATTTTTAAATAAAAAAACACTTTAAAAAATATAACAACTTCCAAATAATATTTATTGCAACTTGCTGACAATATGCAAACCACGATCCCAAAGAAAGCAGGTTGGCATGCATGCGTAGTTCCACACTTTTGTGTTATTTTATATTAGCAAGTGGTTGTGGCTCCCAGAACAATTATTCAATACTGTTATTTTTATTTTTATTTTCACATAAAAGTGGATTTATTAATAACTTTTATAGCATATTTATTTTTTATTAACATGGATATCTATATCAACTTGCACGTACCTCAATTAATCCCACAAGTTTTAAAGTTAACAATTATATAAGTCTTTAATGATCATTATATTAACAACCATAAGATTCTAATTTAAAACCATAAAAGGAGGAAATCTTTTTATTTACATGAGAGTGTGGGTGTTTTATATATATATATATATATGTGATTATTTATTATTGCTTCTATGAATATATTTCAATTATAGTCTCACCTTAAAAAATAAGAATGAAAGAATGATACCAGCAAAAAAAAAAAAAGGAAATAAAAACCAATGATTTATTTATTAGAAAGAACGAAGAAAGAAAGTAGAGAAAGAAGACTGTTTTGCATGAGAAGCAATAATAGCGTTTGGAAACACAAATCAAACTCTATTTGTGAAAAAAAAAAATTAATTTACTTTATATTTTAAAATTGTTTTGATGTGTTGATATTAAAAATAAATTTTAAAAATTAAATAAAAATATTATTTTAATGTATTTCTAAGTGATTGCTACCACAATATTAAACATTATTCTTTTTTTCATGCTATTTTTAAGGCAAACTTCATATATATTAGTCCTTCAAGCATATATATATATATATATATATATATACTTTCTTGAATGGGTGATTCAATTACCAATCTTATTAATTAGGTCTACCATATGTTAGTCGCATTTTTTCTAACTGAATCCGATTTTCCCAAGTTTTTAGTAAAATAAATAAATAAATTCAATTGTTGATTTCAATTTAAAACGGGAGAGGTGAAATTAATACACATTCGAACAAAATTTATACTTTAATTACACATGTTGAATGGATAGAAAAAATATTTTTTTATATCTATACTTTAATCTAAAAAAATGAGTGTTTAAAAGTAGAATAACTTTTTTTTCGTGTGTTTCATTTAAAAAAAAAAAATCGATTTAGTATTTTTTATTATTTTGATCTGTTAATATAAAAATAAAAAAAAAACTTTTAATAAACAACAACAACACAGTACCAATCGGACAAGCCTTCAATGGTCAAAACCGTCATTTAATTCCCAACATCTCTCCCACTCCACATGGTTTGACTTTAAAGTAAACCCATTAGGCCTAGTGGTGGTCACACTACACGCTAAATACCTAACCACCTCAAAAAAAAATCATTATCAATATTCAATGAACAAAACAACAATGGACTGTCACCGCACACAATCTCTCTCTCTCTTTCTGTTTTTTTTTTTTTTTAATTATTTTTAAAAAAGATATTATTATTATATAGGAATCTTGTCTAGTGGAGTAAGATGGGCCCATAGATTAGGCTGGGCTTTTTAGTGAAAACTATATAAAATAGAAGATTG
>Ga0325414_1003359_pt1 | contig 16583 bp, 9 predicted proteins | sample PopdelMetagenome_8_FD_206183 | JGI IMG/M metagenome (GOLD analysis project Ga0325414, IMG submission 206183) | Populus deltoides microbial communities from Bellville, Georgia, United States - Leaf-PdKOR-R3 | ecosystem: Host-associated > Plants > Phyllosphere > Phylloplane/Leaf | place: USA...
TGTAATATTGTTGAATATGTTGAAGATTATTAGTATTGTTTGGGTTTTTGAGATCTTGAATTGATAAATAATGTTAAATGGTTTGATTTTAAGCTTTAGATCTTGGCCAAATTCATCAAATATATATATATATATATATATATATATATATATATCATAAAAGTAAAAGATACAACAAAGCAAGACAAATATTCAACAATTCCAGTACGTGGCGTTGTTATACCTGAGAATGATCTAAAAGATCAGGTCACAGGTTTCCAGCCTATATACTGATTTTAAAAAGAACAAGGAAATAAATCAAAATAGATTTCTGATGCGAATGAACAAGGCAAGACCAACATTGTCAGGATCCTTGATCAAACACAAAGCATGCTTAAATGTACATAAAATATATAAACAACAAGAAATAGCATAATAGAATCTTACTTAAATTTGTAACGTAAATCAATACAGGAGATATTGGTTACAGAGGAGAATGGAGATGGGTTACAGGTACGGGTTACAGGGAGAGTAAAATTTTCTTCAGGAAAAATAGTTTGCCCTCTAAGGGTTTTGAAGTGGCCTTTTATAGGCGAGTTGGCATGGAAGAGGCCAAATCGTCTTGTTGGAGAGGCTTAGGACCCATGTGGCATTTGGCAGAACCTATGGAAGCCCATGTGGTATTGTCTGCCTTGATTGGATGACGACAGAATGGAAATTGTCCATGTTTTTGGTTGAGTTTCCTTTTTTTTTTTGTCGTCTTGCCACCGACACTTGATTTATGGGTTTGTAGTAGCCGAGAACTTTTGTAGAAGAAAGGCCTTAAAACAGATAGGCTGAAAAATAAAAAGGACTCAAAACATAGGAGTCTGAAAAATATGGGCTCTAAACAGATGAGCCTAAAAAAGCCTGAAATACTCTCTTTTTTTTTAATTTCGTTTGATAGGTGGTAAGATACCAAAACAGTCATCTTCATTATCATCTCCAAGAGAAACGACAGGAGATATCGAGCCAGATGAGCTGGAGTGGGATAAGACTGTTTTTGGATCTTGGCTTTGTATAATTCCTTGTACTATTTGTAGGTATTCTTCTTCAGTTCTAGCAGAGGCAAGGAGAGCTACTGTTTGAGCCTTTCGGGCTAGAAACTTTGATTGAGGATGATGATCAATGATGGGAGCAGTTTGATGTTTTTGTAACCATTCCGTAACAGCTAATTTGGAACTTTTGGACTCAGCTGCAAAGGAATCCCACCATTTGATTTTGAATTTTTGAACAAGTACTGGATGTCCGTTTTGTAGATTATAATCATAGAACCAAGAACATACCCACAGAACAAAAAATTTTGTACAAAAAATTAGAAGGGAAGAAAACTTCCTTTCAGAAGGGGCTGGTTGAAAATTATTTTTGAAATGGAGGTAACCATTTTCAACCAGAGGATGTTCCTTGAGGTAGTCCACATGACAACCATAATAGTCCCACTATTGGAGGAACCAAAGGGGGAGGTTTGTAGTATTCATGGTATTATGGAAATAGAAAAGCCAAGAATGGTTGTGGTTTTGATTTTGTAGGAGAAAGCCATTGAACCATGCTTGTTGGTAATCCCAATATATATATGTAGTATTAAAGTCCTGAGGATGTGTTCAGAATTGCATGGGGAAAGAGACAGGTTGATGTAAGGGTTGTCCCCATTCTGTAGGGTGGAGGACTTTATGAATGATGCATGTAGAATATACGGGTTCAGTGTGATCAGAGTGTATTTTGAAGTGTTTGAATTTGATGAAATTTGTAATCTCAAGGATGGTGGCATAGTAGGATTGTGGTTTGGCTAAATTCCAGGGTTTGTAGTACCAATTTGGAGGGAAAATCTTTGAAGCAGCAATGGAAGGATTTTCATGATAGAATCCTTATTCTATAGTTAAAATATTTTGGAAAGTAGTTTTGAAAATATATTTGGATTTTGTCTTTGGAAAACTGGTTTGTTGTAAAGAAAGGAGGGGTTTTGAAGTAGAAAAACCTCCTTAAGGTTTTGAAAGGGATTTGGAAATACTACCTGTTGGAGATGTGGATTCGTTAGAGGCCTGTTGGGACACCTTTTGTAATGCCAGGAGTAATTCTGGTGATTTTGATATGGTGTCAACCCAATGTTGAACTGTGTTGGGTTGGACCTCTGATGGTTTTGTAGGTTTTTCTTCTTCAATAACTGCCTCATACCATGACTTGACAGGTTTGGCAGCTTGGATGGCAGAAGACATGAGTTTTGCAGAAGGGTTAGGGCTTTCTGGTTTTGTAGGCTGGGTTTGGGGTGCTTTCCCCTTGTCTTTAGTCCTCGCTTTAGGAGGCATCATGACCTGTTTTGGAGGAATTCTCGGGTTAGGAAATTAGGGATAGAATTTGAATCTCCTTTAATGTAGACAATATCAAAATCAAAAATGCTTAAAATAGCTTGCCACCTAGCAAAAATCTGTTTTGAAGCAAGATTTTAGACATCTTTTTGTAAAACTTCTTTTGCAGATTTACAGTCAACACGCAAAAGAAATTTTTGATTTAATAAATCGCTTTGGAATTTTATAATACAAAGAACAATTGAAAGGATCTCCTTTTTTATAGTAGAGTAATTTTTTTGACAATCATTCCAATGGGCAGATATATATTGGAGTATTTGCTCTTTGTTTCCTTGTACTTGTTTAAGAATCCCACCATATCCTATGTCAGAGGCATCGGTCTCAACTATCTTAGGAGCTGATGGATTGGCTAAATGGAGGAGGGGAATGGTTTAAACCTGTTTCTTAATCTGTTTGACTAAATCGGTATGGAGGTCAGACCAAGGAGTGGGGTTGGTTTTTAACCTGTCATGCAAAGGCTTGGCTAAACGACTAATATTGGGATAGTAGTCCAGAACATAATATAAGCTGCCTAAGAATCTCTACAATTGGGTTTTATCAGTAATTTTATCAGGAAATTTGCTTGTAAAGGTTAAAGACCTTTCTATTGGGGTGACTGTACCTTGGCAGATATAATGGCCTAAGAAACGGACACGGGTTTGGAAAAGAGAAATTTTTGTTTTAGAAACAACTAGACCATTCTGTTTTGTAGTATGAAAGAATGTATGTAGATGTTTGAAATGTTGATCGATGGATTGTGAAAAAATAAGTACATCATCAATATAAACAATACAAAATTTTGAATATGCATTGAAGATGTCATTCATGATGCGTTGGAACTCTGATGGGGCATTTTTTAAACCAAAAGGCATGACAATCCATTCGTATTGACCAAAAGGAACTGTAAAAGCAGTTTTGTATCTATCTTTGGGATCAATCTGGATTTGTCAAAATCCAGATTTCATATCTAATTTAGAAAATATGAATGCAGACTGTAATTTTTGTAACAAATCTTTTTTGTTGGGGATTGGGTATCTGATCCATTTTAAAGCAGAATTTAAAGGTTTGTAGTTGATCACAAGTCTTGGTGTGCCTCTTTCAATTTCAGAATTTTTATTTACATAAAAAGCTGCACACGACCATGGTGATCGGGACTTTTTGATAAGACCTTTAAACTCGAGATCATGGATTTCAAGTCTGCAATGTTGTTCTAAATCAGCATTCATTTGTATAGGTCTTGCTTTTGTAGGTATGAGTTTTTCTGAAAAATTATCTTCATATGGAAGATCAACAATGTGTTGTTTTCTTTTCCAGAAAGCATTAGGTAATTCTGAACAAATTTGTTGTTCAATCTTAGCTTGTAGATCTATGATTTTCTTTTGTAAATCAGAGTTTTGTAATTGCTTGTTAATACGGCAAAATGAAACATGGTTTTGTAAATCATGTAAATGGAATTGTTTTCTAAGAATCAGTGCATTGATATGGTATGTATGTATGGAACATGCTTTAATTAAATTTAAATTTCTAGTCTTAGATTTTTCTAGGAATGGGAAAACAAGTTTGATGCCATTAATTTTGGTAGTAATACAATCATGATGTGCTTGATATGGAGTGATCATGTCAATAAATGGAGTGCCAAGAATGATGGTATGGTTTATATCTTTTGTAACAACAAAGAATGTTTTAAGAGAGATGCCCATGTTGAAAACGGAGGCTTGGGTTTTTCCTGCAATATGTAATTTTGAATTATTAGCAGCAGAGAGTTTTTCAGAAGTATTTTGTAGAAATCATTTGGGAACTACGCCTTCTTTAATGCAGTTTAAATCAGCACCTGTGTCAAATAAGGCGATAGTGTCAAGTTTGAAATCGTCTGAAAAAATAAGAGTTATTTTAATCAAATATTTTTTTGAAGAGATTTGTGTTAATACATTTAGGAAATCATCTGGGATATGCTCAATGTTTGTAAGTGTATGGGGTAATGCATGAGATTCAATGGTTTGATCGTCTGGCTCAGATTTAGTGTCAGACTGACTTTCAATTTTAGACAGAAGATGTTGTAATATGGAAGAGTCTTTCTGTTGGGCTTGTTTCAAGGTTTGTAATTCGGATTTAAGGGTTTTAATCTCAGAATGTAATTCTGGAATGGTGACTGTGGTTTTGGACTTCTTTTTGTTAAGAATTTTTGTAAGGTCATATATATTGGTGCTGGTAGAAGGTAGTAGAGAGCGGTTTGGAGGGTTATATAGAGGGTGTTCTGGTTGGTTAAAATCTTTCAACAGTCTATCCAAGTTGGTTTTTTGAAGATGAGGATCATCAAGTCGTTTGATAGCTTCAAGAATGAATTCTTGATCTTGGGTTAGGACGTTAACTTGTTTGGAGTCTGTAGAGGCATCTGAAGTAGCACTAGTGGTTGCTATTTCATCAATTTGAAATTCTTCTTCGGAGGTGTCGGAAGGAGAATGGTCAGTATCTGTGGCTTCAATATAAAGATTTTGTATTTGGTTGATGGTATCTTCATCTATTTGGAGCTCGTGAAGTTTGGTATTGACCTTGCAGAAACGGGATGTATGTCCTTTCTGGTTACATTTGTAACAGGTAATGTTTTTGGGGTCAAATTTTGGTTTGGGTTTTGACTGGAAAGGTTTATGGGTTTTGTTGAATTTGTAGGGCTTTTAGGTTGATCTGGTTTGGGATGAAATTGTTGTCGGTATTTATAGGCTGATCGGTTATAAGGGGGCTTGTGTTTCGAATATCTTTTGGGCTGTGAGCAAGTTCCACTGCAGGAGGGTTTTTTTATGAAGAGATCAAACTGGTGACAGAAACTGCCAAGTTCCTGTCTCGTTCGTTTCATTTCCCACTTTAGATGTTTTTGGAGTTTGAGATCCTGGCAAATCTTAAGGCCTTCTTTTTGTGTGAAGCTGACAAGTTCACCATATGTAAGCTGGTCATATGGTATAGTTTTAGTTGTAAAGGTATCTTTGATTTTGTTTCGGACCTTTTCTCCTAAGAGGATTGGTAATCCTGCAAGGAATTTTTCTTTCCAAAATGGTTGGTTTGAATCTTCTCGAAGCATAACTCGAGTGAGAAAGGTATTTTTGCACCACTGAAAGTCACTAAGTTTCTTGAACCGAAGGTTGGAAAGAAGTTCAGCATGTTTATCTTTTAAATGGGAAGGATCTCCAACAAAATGTAAAGAGATGGTAAGGATAAGGGTAGACACGGCATCTTGGATGGTGTTTCCTGAGGGGTCAAGGATAGGTGTTTGGTCTTCATAGGTTTGTACAGCGTTGAGAATGTGTAGGTGATCTGTTTCGGTGAGATGGTAATTCCACCATCCTTTAAGCTGGCTAGAGAAGCCTGCAATAAGAAGTTCAGTTATAGTTTTGTCTGAGATGCCTGTTTGGGTTTTGTAGGCATTAGCTGTCATGGTCATTTGTTGGAGGGTATTTAGGATATTGTATTCAGACATGCCGTCTATGTTCCATTCATAGAGAGAAGAGGCATTATATTTATGTTGGCTGATGACAGTTGGCTCAGTAGATATGGAAATGTCTGGAGCAATGTTTGTTTTGGGGGTTTGCCAGGTGAGTCTGTTTAATTGAAGAGGTTGTTCTTGGAAGGTTTCTGTATCAGAGGTTGATACGGGATTATTTTGGAGAGTATTAACCTGATTTGTAGAAGATGAAGGGTTGGTTTGTTGAGGTGTATCTGGGACAATCAAGGTTGTCCGGTCGAGGTTTTGTAGGTGTATTTTAATGGCTCTAAGAAAATCGATTCGATTTTCTTAGATTTGTGCTTGGCTTGTTTGAGTAACTCGATATGGTTTAAATACTGGGTTTTTAAGCTTAAGGTCGATAGGGTTTTTATCAGTTATGAACTGGGCTGGGGTTTTCTGTATTTGTTTTTCCAATTTGATAAGTTGTTTACTGATGATATGGAGGTTGATATTTGTAAAATTGTTTTGTTGGATGATGTGTTTGGTGTATATATATATATATATATATATATTCCTATATGTGTGTGTGAAAAGGTTGGAATGGATGGAAGAACACCAAAACTTAACTTTGAATTGTCAGATTTGTAAACGTGTGTATGGATTATTAAATTTACATAAATGATTGACAAATTTGCAAGCTTGAATTGTAACGATTCATGAATGGCACAAAGTCTACTTTTCTCATCTATACAGATCCAACAACCATTTTAAAACCTAATTAAGAAAATTGTGTTTTGTTATATACTTTTAATATTTAGGTATATAGACTTATAACAAGCCAATACTTGAATATCTAAAAATAAATTGTTATTCACTTTTAATAATTTTGTATATGGACTCATCATAGCGAGTTAATACTTGGATATGAGGAGGAATAACCCCTCACAATAATTCCTTAAAAAAAAAGTAACGATGAAATTTCTAGCTAAAAGTCAAACTAAATTTCCTGAAATGCTCGCCAATTAAAGGTATTTTCAATCTCATATTTCATAACACCAAAGTCAGGAATATATGAGGTACCATATGATAGGTAATCCTTTCAATGCATCTTTCATGGACCTTTTCTAGGGCTTTGGCTGGGTTTACAAGGACCTAACAAAGCCCCTTGATACATTTATAGACATGACTTTAAGTTGTGATCTGGTTTGACCAAGTTAAAATACTTAACCAGACTTTTAGAACGAATAAGTATTGAACTTTATACCAGAGTTTAACTCATCGTAATAGATCCAAATAAGATCCAATAAATAGATCAGTGGTAATTTAAATACAACGAACCGTTAGTAATTTAAGATAAAATCAGTAATGCAACTTATCTTAGGTAGGATACTTTAAGGGTAATAGTATCTTCTCTTAGCATAACTAGTCATTTACCTTAGATCTTTGCATATCAGTTAGGATTTCTAATAGTTGTAATACTAGGTGACAACTTTATTTTCAAATACCAAAACCTTTTTCCAAAGAAATATTTGTTCTTTCACTTAGTCATTGTGATCTCAGGTATCGACAACATGTTTTGTAAAACTCAATACCCTCTATCCACACTGAAAGAACATAAACTTTTCTTAGTAGAGAATAGAATGAGAAATTGAGAAGTTAAAAATGAGCCCATAGAACACTAAATATTTAAAAAAGAAGCAGCTCTAAGCGAAATGCGTTTTGAACTTAAACCATATGTGAAGGTCCGAGCCTTGGTCATGTTTTGGGATTGGGTTTAGGTTTGCTTTAAAATAATACTATGACCTATAAAGAATTACTTTTTTTTCAGCTCATGAATAAAAAATATGAATAGTAACCTTCCATTTCCTAAATAGTTTTATTTTCTAGTTTTTAAGACAAAAACTATTAGTTTTCTATATATATATATATATATATATATATATATATATATATATATATATTTTTATGATGGGTAATTAAGGCAAAATGATAGGAATTAATTTAAGTAATAAATAGAATTAATTATGCATCAATTTTGGTTTTAAAAACCAGTATAAAACGGGGTTGAATGGAACATGTTTTGCACACCTTGTAGCATCACTTTTTCTTTCTTCTCTATTATTTTTCCGACTTCTTTTGCCTTTAGTTTGCTTCGCTTTTTGCCTCTCTTTTTTATCTTTATTCTAGAGCTTAGGTACTAGTTCTTTATAAAGAGGTTTTAAGTTTCCTTATTTTTTTGGTTTGTAGACTTTTAAAGGAAATGCATCCCTTAAAAATTTAGTTGTTGGAATCTTGAAAGACTATTTACAACAAGATCATGTGCATCAAGTGACATGCATTTTAGCCATAAAGATAAAAAGTCCAATCCTTGACAACAATATCTTTATTTTCTCGTTCAAATATTTCCAACAAGTAAATGACATATATTTACGTTGATTTTAGTTTTATAAGTATAATAATTTGTTTTGTACATGTTAGTATACATGCTAGGATCTATTTTGATTCAATTACAACTTTTATTACTTTACTATATATTTAGTATGCATGCTAGAAAACTTTTTTAATTCAATTTTAAATTTAAGTAATTTATTTTGATCTATAAGCTTACATGTTATTTAATTTTTAGTTATCATACTTTTAACTTAAGCTGAACAATTGCTAACTACATATCACCAACAATCTTAAGACTAAATTTTTTATTTGTTTTGGTTTTTCAGTGCTTGATTGTTAAATATAATTATTTAATGTAATTATTTAGTTTAATTAATATGTTGTTAATAGTTTTTATATAAAATCTAAATTATAAACTTGACGCTATTTTTTATTTTTTATTTTGCATGCTAAATAATTAGAGATTGTTTAGTTAATTTACTTGTTGAAATTTTATATTTTTTACTACATTTTTTATGTTTTGCATATTTATAGACAAATTTGAATTATACAAATTTGAATATTATTTTAGAAAAATTAATCATGACTTCAACTCAAGATTTCGTTACTCCAACTAATATTGTTTCGATAAATACTTATATGGTAGGGAGGATTCCTTCATCACTTTCTATAGTGCATAGTGAGAAACTTGAAAATTTGACCACCTTGAACTTAAAGAAGTTATTTCTAACAAAGAAACAACAATGCTATTAGATAATGAATATGATCCTAAAATTGTGGCAGTTATAGATACATGAATCACATTAATTTTATATGTAAAAACTACTTCTTAAATGAATTAGAAAATCACAGTATGAAGTGTATAGTTAAATCAAGAATACAAAGGCACTATGAGAAATTGCTAATATGAGAAAATTCATGGTTAATAAATTTTTAGATTTCAAGATGGTCGATATAAGGATTATGATAAGACAAATTCAAGAGTTTCAACTTATCTTGCATGATATTCATACTGAAAGGAAGGCTGTAATTAATTAAAAAATTATCATTATCTTGAAAAGACTTCAAAAATTACCTTAAACATAAAAGTAAAGAAATGAGAATTAAAGACCTTATTTTGAGGTTAAGGATAAAATAGGATAATAAATTATCCAAAATAGGAACCAACTTTTCTAGTATGGCCCCTAAAGCAAACATTGTTGACCAAATGCAAAGACCCACAATAAAAATAAGAAGAAGAAGATAATTATAAAGGGGAATGGAATTGTTAAGAAGTTCGATATCAAATGTTTCATCTACAATAAAACTAGATATTAAGCCAAATATTGCAAAAATAAGGCTTAACAATGAAACCAAAAAAAGAAAGGACTCTTAAACTAATTTCATCGACATTGATCACCTTATAAATAAAGTTCCAAAAATAAATTTGTTTGAAGAAATGGAATAAAAGAATGCTATATTTTTTAGAATATGTGTTTCCATTTAAGGAAGGACATGGAATTTATTCATTTAAAAAAAAAAACTAGCTCAAGTAGTCATCATCAATTAAAACATGATAAAGTTGAGCCAATGAGTAAAAAAAAAAACCAAAATGTTTATCCTAATTTTCTAACATACTTGTCTTCTATTGATTATTTGTCTAACACCAATTTTTATTCTTCTGTAAAGATGGATTCCTTCGAAGATTTATATTATTATCCTCCTCAAATGTATCTTCCTTAATTTCCTAATAACTATATAATGGATATTATTGATTAGTAGATGCAAGATAGAAAGGTTGTGTATGTTCTATTGAAGAATTATTTAGAGTTATCTCAAAATAGAATAAAATAATAAATAAATAAATAAGAAGCGTGTGATTCATCAATTTGTAATTAGAGATTAGGTTTATATCAAATTACATCATTACAAGCAAGTTAGTCTTACTCAGAAGATTTCACACAAGTTTGCAATGAGGTATTATGAGCTATATAGAATCCTAAATCATATTGGGGTTGTGGGATATACATTGAAATTGCTTATAAAAGCCTAAATCCATTTCACTGTTTTATAATTTAAGAATGTGCATGATTATCATTTAGAGTTTACATCTTTTTATACTGACAATGCTCTTCCACCTTATCTTGTTGTTACTTTGGATATGAAAATGACTAAATATGGTAATCAAGTTGTCATTAAAATTTTATTCAATAGTATAATAAGTTTAATAGTTTAATATAAATGCTATTGATGTAATTTAGGAGTTTCCTTTTGATCTTCTAACAAAAATATCCTTATTTCGACCTTAAAGCTAATGTTATTTAAAAATGAGGGTATTGTAACTTATCCATTATATTAGCAAGCATGAGTAGAAAGTTAAAATAGAAGCAATAAAAGAAGAATGGAAGGAGATGAGATAATGTAGGTTATGACAAGCAAAACAATGTTTGATGCAAGGCTTATAAACTAGTTGTATCATGAGAGGAGTTAATTAAGCATTATAGGAGTTGTTGGAGTACTAAAGTCTTAAATAATTAGTTAACATATATGTGGATGTTAGTCATATCATATGTGAAGGAATTAAAAGATGGTTGCGCGGAAATTAGTTAATAACATGATATTTAATTAGTTGGTTGGGTTATTAAACTTATAACCGAAAAGAGAGAATTCATTATTGAGCATTCCATTAATTTCTCCCTCGATTCTTCTTCTCTTCTTTCCTTTTGTGTTAATAATTTTTATTCTTTTTATTCATTGTTCTTGTACTTTTATTATAACATTTTCAATAAAGATTTTGGAATTCATTCTTTTATTGATATTTATCATCAAGCATTCAATTTTACTTATTACTCTATATTTACCAGAACCTTTCATAAAGACTACTAATTCTCCAACCCCCCCCCCCCCGGTTCTCTACTCATTTAAGGTTGATTTATAACTCATACATATAGATGGTGGATAATAATATAAGAATAATTTAATGCGGAATCATTGAACATAAAGTGCCAAAAGAGAGTATGAAAGCTCTATACTCTTGATTCTCAAATGCATGTGAAAATAACTTTGTTGGAGGATGAATGTATGCATAATTATTTAATTTTTATTTATGACTTTTCTATTTATAAGAGAGTTATGGAGGATGAATATTGTTTGCTTTTATTTTAATGATTATTAGGAACATGACCATTATCATAAAGAGCCATCTTACATTCATAGGATTGCATTGAATTTGATTTGTTATTAATAGTATAATTATCCATAATTAATGATTAATCATAAAAACATACGATTAATCTATCACATTTTGAGTAATTAAATTACTTGAATCTATTTGACACTAAATAAAGGAAATTAACATATAAAATACACAACAAATATACAATATTCAACATTATCATTAGTGTTAGTATAGAATGAGAATTTGTAACAAGACTAAGGTAAAAAAAATATATATTATAAAAGATATATATATAAAAAAATCAAGATAACAAATACTCTACATCATATATATAGAAAAGCCGAAAAATATTTGAAAATTATCATTAACTTGAACCAAGCTTTTTTACATAGAAATTACTCATTGCCGGAATGCACAACTAATTTTCCACTGCCTTCTCAATCTTTATGATCTTTTAGCACTGAACTTAATGCCTTTAATTTCTGTAATTCCTGTAGGCTTTGGATGGATATTTTATTATATTTTCTCGAATTATTTTGTGAATTTTATTGTGTCATGTATATGAGTTTCGTAATTATGATACAGTCTGGATCAAAGAAACGTTTTCTATTTAGAAGATAAAAAGAAACGTAGAGGATAATAAAACAATAGCCAAACGAACCACCAGATTCCAACCAATAAGAAATGGAGGCTCACAACCCAATTCAGTAAATACAACCTAGGCCCATCTAAAAATTTTCTTTTATTTTTTAAAATAATTTTTACAATAAAATACTAAAAAAATAAAGCAATAAAAATTATTATTTTTAAAGTATGATAACGGTTATTTTTAGATATTTTTTTAAAAATATATTTTTATATCAAAACTATTTAAAAATATAAAAAATTTATTTATTTAAAAAACATTTTAAAAACACAAAAATAAAAGGACATGATAGAAGGCGGACAGTCTTTTTAATCCTTTTATGAGAAATGTCAACTCTCAGCTCGTTGTAAAAGGTTTGGAAACTGGCAATCATTATAGTTGAAATCGTGCACGATGCCATCAATGAAATGCCTCGGTTTCTGCAAGCTTACCAAGAAAGATTTTATCATCACTAAAGATCTAGCACCAAAAAAAAACATAGAATAACCAGCCAAAATAGCATAATAAACACTCTGCATTGGCTGGCTGTGCTTTAATTAGTGTAAACTTTTACCATAGACATACCTTGTAAGAAACTCTCTGTATTATATTATTAATGTGGATGTTCGGGTCAGCTTAAGTATACCTCGATTAATTTCATGAGTTCTAAAATTAATGACTATATAATTCTTCAGTGACCCTAAGATTTGTGGGACTCGAACTAGTGACGTGTAGGGAGCAAACTTAGGATCTAATCTGTTGAACTACACCTCTTAATGTTATTTTTATTTATTTATTTTGATGGGAAAGGTGTAATTTGATAGTTTTTGAAAATTTAATGATATGTAAGAGTTCAATCATGATTCTAGATGATGAATCATATTCATCTAATAATTTCTCAAGCCTATTATAAAGTTGGTGCACATTTCACTAAATTTTACAACAACTCATTGAATTAATGATTTAAATAAATCTAATGATTTATAAGAGTTTATTAGTTCATACATGTGAATTCACCATATAATTTTTAAAATTCATAAGAATCCATATGTAAATGATTTTTTACTTGTTGCAGTTAAATCTTTATAAATTAATAATATTGAGACCATGAAAATTTATTAATTAATCAGAATATTATTTAAACTTTAATTTTAAATCGAGACTAAATAAAAGAGTGTGGTGATATCAATGTTTCCTTTGAAGTTATGTTTATTTGGGATTGGATTTGGTGGTTTGTTTTGGTTGCTTAAGTTATGGGATCATAAGGTGTCAAGAAAACATTATGTCACTTGGTTTGATAAAATTAAATGAAATTTTATTGATTTCAAATAATTAAGGTTGTGAGAACCAAATTTTAACAATAGACAAGTATTTAGCCCATTTTTGAAAGAATAAAGGATTTAACTGCATAAGCAGTTAAAAGATTAACACCATTATTTTTATCTAATTTTTTTTTAATTTGATCCTTTCATATTAAATTTATTTTATATAAGACTTAATAGTGTTTTTTAGTTGCCTTGATATGGGATCCCATAAAGTCAAAAAAAAATTCTAATATGTCATTGATGCTTGATTTTGCAAAATAAGCTTCAATTTTATTGATCCAACATAATTAAAATTTGAGAGACCAAGTTTGAAATTAAAAACAATTATTGAGGTAATGAATAATGGCAAAGAGGTTGACATGTGTGAAAGAAGTCATCATGCTTTGGAGGCACATGCAACTCCACCGAAGCCAGAATGTCGCCTTTCTTAGTGAAGTTGAAAGCGTCTCAATAAGGATTTGTTAATGAAGCGACACGTGTAGATGTTGAAAGCACATGTATTTTCATTTTTGTTTCTCTCTCTCTCTCTTTTTCTCTCTCTCCTCATTCTCTATGCAAATTCTCTCCAAAATAGCAATGTATCTTGTCTTTTTATTTTTATGTCAAGTTTGGTCTTTATTTTTTATTGTTATTTGTTTTGTTTTTAATGTTTTTTTTAATTGAATTTTTTTCTTCAATTTCATTCATGGACTTTATAATTTTTTATAGTTTGCTTCTATGAGGTAATATCAGTTTTTTGACCTAAGTTACAGATTTGAAAGGTTAGCTCAAGTTCACTTCGATATTTTTTTAGGTTTTTTTTAAATTAATTTTTTTTTTAATTTCACTCTTCAACATTGAGTTTATTGAGGATTTCCCTTCATAACCTTTTTTTTTTCCTTTTCAATGGAATTATCTCGATCTCATAATTTGAGTCGTAGGTTTGATGGGTTATCGGGTTGAATCGGTTCTTTTTTTTCTTTCCTTTTTCTTTCAATTGATTTTTTTTCTTCAATTTTTTCCAATAGCCTTGGATTGATTTAGAAATTTAGCTTTTTAATTTTTTTTTATAGATTTATCCTGATTTCACAATCTAAGTTAATGGTTTGATAAGCTATTATGAGTCCATTTTTTGTTCTTTTATAAATTGATTTTTTTTCAATTTCATTCTTTAATATTGATTTGGTTGAGAATTGAGTTTCGAGTTTTTTTTATTTTGTTTTTTATGAGGTTATCTTCTTTTCATGACGTGGGTTGTGTTTTTTATAGTTTTTTATATTATAAAAATAATGTTTAAGTAACATGATGATTTAAAAAAAAATAAAAAAAAATCTAATACGTAAATCATTAAATTTCATCCAACCAACACCATAGCACATGTGACCTTACTAGTGAAAACTAATAGATGTGATAAACGAAGAACCAATGAAATGCTTTATAAAGGATGTGAACAAAACTTTGATCATTTCACCCTCCATTTCAAATCCAATAACATTTTCGACGGGAGATTTTCTTAATAAATAAATTAGATTTGCTAAAATAAATAGATTAACTTGTGATATAATTAATTAAGTTAAATTTAATGTAGATTAAACTAGGTCAAATTTAAAGAATTAAAAAAAAAACTGAAATGAATTTATCTTTTTTTTTTAAAATAATAGATTCACTTGATGCCTACTTAATAACCTAAATTCTTTTTCAAATTAGATTTTGAATTAAATCTATAACTATACATTCAAGTATCGTACGATGCCCTGCAACATGCTATCTTAGATATATATTATTTTTATTTTAATAAATTTGGGTATTTATTCATTTTAGTATTGTTTTTTTTTAAATTAACGTGGGTATCCAGACCAGCTTTTGTATACCTCGACTAATCTCACAGGCCCTGAAATTAATAATTATGTAATCCTCAGTGACCCTGAGGTTTGTGAAACTTGAACTGGTGATTTTTAAAAAGTAAATTTAGATTGATAAATTAAACTACATTAAAATTATTATTTTTTTAAATATTAAATATATATAACTTGGTGGAAAATCCGAGTGCGTTAGGTGAATTCACATGCAAAGCAGGTTGAGTAGTTGACCCAACTAGGCAGTTGCAAAGCAATATGTTGACAATTGAATCATGGCAGCATGGCAGCAGCCCGTGACCTCCGGCCACCGCCGCTCCTCGTGTATAAAGAAGGCTCTGGCACTTTGACTTGATTTGCTCACTTTTCCATGTTCCTGTATTTTTGTTCCCCATCCACAATTAGAGAGCGTCCCTTCACGTCCCAGTCGACAATGCTAATTTGCTAAGTTTTTATATACGGCGTTAAAAACCGAAAAATTCTATGATATTCAAGTTATATTTATAGTATTAGAAGATAAATAAATTTATAAAAAGAAAAAAGAAAAAATCACATTCGCTCTCATTAAAAAATGATAGGAATTCCTCTCTTCTATTTCTCTATTTTTCTTATGTTTAGCTCTCTAAATATTTGTAATTACAATTTAAGTATCATAGAATTTCCGTGAGACCTTACCTTTTATTTTTAATTTTATATTTGAAATGGTTACTTGCTATTTGTTTTTGAAAAAAACATCAAATTTACTATTATGATAGTCTCAATTTGTAATAAAACTATTTTTGTAGCAATTTCACAATCATATTATTTTGATTTTTCAACAAAATTTATGTTAAAATCACTCATAATAAAACTTTAAATTTTTTACAAAATAAGATTTTTTTTTTTTAAAGGTTCAATCTAGATGAAAATATCGATAGAAAGTTTTAAAAAATATGAAAGTCTTTAATTAAGAATTTTAAAAGTAAATTTGATATAAATTCTTTTTTAATGATAAAGTTAAGACTATGTATATAATTGAATATATTTTTTGAGGTTTCCCCTTTTTTTTTTAATTCAAGGTCATCCTTACATATTGCATTTTTGGCTAATTACATCTTTCAAATTTACCCTAAGTATACCGGATTATATCATATCATGTGTCCAAAACAATTACAATTTGAGAAAAAAAAAAAAAAAAGATCACGGGACAAAGAAAATTATCAAGAATTCAAAGATTGATTAATATAAAATATGTTATTAAATCCCAAAACGTTATTTGTTGTCGTCAACATGGTTAATCCATCTTTTTTTTTCTTCTCAGCTCGAGATTTATTTTTTTGTCTGTCAAATTAATATTCAACTTTTGTAGTTTACTCCAAAGGGATTGATTTCAAATATATATATATATATATATATATATATATATATATATATATATATATATATATATATTATCTTTTATTTTTTTATTTTTT
>Ga0325414_1003361_pt1 | contig 16576 bp, 13 predicted proteins | sample PopdelMetagenome_8_FD_206183 | JGI IMG/M metagenome (GOLD analysis project Ga0325414, IMG submission 206183) | Populus deltoides microbial communities from Bellville, Georgia, United States - Leaf-PdKOR-R3 | ecosystem: Host-associated > Plants > Phyllosphere > Phylloplane/Leaf | place: USA...
TGTAAATCAAGTTGGCTTGTTAAGGCTTCTTCTTTCCATGTGGACGATATAGTTTTGGTACATAAAATGGGTATGGAAAGGTGTTGATCACATATAGATCATTACTATATTGTTGACCCGTAGCAGGCTTTTTTTTTTAATGTAAAAAAAACATTCAAATGTTGTTAATATTTTTTCTAAAAGAAAATATAATTTACACCATGTGAAGGCCTGATTTGATATGATCCGGTCGACTTGATATAGTTTGAATAAAAAAAATTTAAGATAATATTATTTAAACAAAAATACTAAGTAGATAACATATTGAATTGACTTAAGTCGACTTGAGTCAACTTGCCAAATCCGCAACCTAGATCATGAGGTCATGATAACCAAATACAAAACAAATCAAAATAAATTATGAAATTCAATTTCTAATCAACCCACTATTGAAGGATGAAATTGAAAAAAATAAATTAAAAAAATGACCAGAGTCAACCTACTAAACCCGCGAACTAGGTCATTAGACTAGGACAACCTTGTAGAAATTGAATCAAAATAAATTATAAAGCTGAATTCCTAATCAACCTAATGTAGAAGGATGCAATTGAAAAAAAATCAATTAAAAAAACACAAAAAAATAACTCGAGTCAACTTGGGTTAACTCATAAAACCCATGATCCAATAATGAGACTAGGATAACCACATCAAAAGCAAACTGTAACAAATCATGAAGCCCAATTTTCAATAAACCAAATGTTAAAGGGGAAAAAAACTGAAGGTAAAAAAAAGAAACCATTATAATAAATAGTGTTTTGTGAATTGGTGTACAATAAACACCACCTCTTTTAGCTTTTGTTAATAACAACTAGCTATTTGTTACAAGAGAAATGGAAGAGAGGGGTTTGATTCAATTTAAGAAGAAGGGAGAGTTAGCATTTTATGACCATTGAAACACTATGCACTTTTTAGGAAATAAACCGTTTAAATAAATCAATTTTTTTTCTTTTGTTGAATAACTTGCCACGTGTAGTGTGGTAGTGTATTATGGAAATGATTCTAGAATTTTTAAGGATATGTAACAGAATGGGAGAGAAGGATTTGCTCATAATGACTAAATGATGAATTGATGCCCTCTCTCTCTACCTTCACCATTAAAGTAATCTATATTAAAGTTGCTTGTTGGTTCCATAACATTTGGAGATTGTTAATATTGGTTATATTCCCATTTCACTTGCTACAAGTGGTATCAGAACCTTAGATCTTCAGACACTAGGCATATCTGGCACAAAGTCCTAAGATCTTAAGAAAACAGAAGACTCTATTAACAAGGAACAAACATAAAAATATGAGCAATTAATGAGGTTACTAGAAGTATATAGGCAACTACAATCAACTACTATTGAATATAGTCCCATGAAAGCTCCCAGGACCTTTATAGTGGAGGTTTTGCTTTAAAACCTTGCTGGACATGTGAAGAAGGACAACACTATTATAAAGTATATAAGCCTAGAAGGGATTTTCCATGCGTTGATAATGATGATATACATAAATGACTTTATAAATGTAATCAATAATTTGATACAAAGGAGATAGATGATTTCAAAAAACTTAAAATAGCATCTTATTACTTGGATGATATGACCTTCTATTAACATCAAAACTTTATAAAGAGTTTAGGAGGCTAAAAGGTCTTTTGGGTGAGTATGTGGAGACTTTGTTGGCCTTTAAAGTCACACATTCATTGTTTTATATATTTTAATGATAACAATAAAATGAAAAATGAACTAATAATATGCTTGGTTGTGAATAAGCGTTAAATAAGTTTTATATGAAAAACATATCAATAAGTATAATGGATTACGTGAAGAACTTAATCCGGAAGTCTAAGAATGGACCAAAGTGAAGACTTATAATAAATATTCATTTTAATGCTTAACTATAAATATTTATATCTTACTTGATAACACAATTAAAATAAACTCATACACTTTACTTTGTATGCATTAAAGGATTGATAGTAATCATATAAACTCTAAGTTAGATGATTCTAAGAATTCACCTAAGTTAAACTTTTAAATCTAAAATTGTGCATGAATCGGTTGACTGTTTATTCATTAGTGATGAACACTTAGAAATTCTGCAGGAACTAATCGACCGATTGACTTGACCAATCTAAACCAATCAACCATTTTAGCTATCAATAGAACTATAATGACTATAAACAACTAGTTTTTTAGAAACATATATATAATTTATCTAATAGCAAAATTAGAAAGAGAATCTAAACATACATGATATACAAGCTATTTTAAATGTAAAACAACATCAAAATTATCAATTATTGATCATAATGCAGTTTATGCTATTAAACTTTCATATTCTACTATAAAGAGTATTCAATCTTATTGTCACTACACTTAAATACCTTCATATCTTATAAGTGTTATCTAATGAGATATAAAGATACTAGAATTTTAAATTGTCATATCCACTCTATTGAGAGAGTTTGATATGAAAACAAAATCATCATTGTAAAATTTTAAGAGTTAGGTAAATATTTTTGGTATTGGTGAGAGAATCTCACCAAAGAAAAAAAAAATCTTAAAGAGGATATATCTTCAAGTGAAAAATACTGAAGAAATGGTTTTCTTCAAGTAGTATAAAAAAGTTTGGTGTGGGTTCATAGAGTGAAATTGTACTCTTAAGGTTGGACTAATAAAGGAATATAATATTTAAATACAACTTGATACTTGAGGTGAAGATGTAAGCTTGTCGAATCACGTTAAAACAAATTTGTAAATTCTTTTGCTTAACTCTGTACTTTAAGTACTTTAATTATATTATTGATTATTGTATTTATTTGAAATAATTTGTCTTAAGTGTAAAATTTAATGATACACCTAATTCACTCTTATCTTAGGTGTTAATTTACCTTAATTCTTGAACAATAATTGGTATCAGAGCTTAGTTCTTATACATAAAATTTGTTTAATCTCCAAAATAAAAGATCATCCATATTTAGGCCATATTTTTTTTTATAGTAATGATTATGCATATTGAAAAGCTATAATGATAATTTATTTTCAATCTATTAATTTTGATTTGTGGTTATCAATAGAAAATAGACCTCGTAGACTTATTAAAATTGAAAATGGTGTTGAGATTCCTAAAACTACAAGTGAATATATGGATAATGATAAGAAATTGCTTTTCATAGATGTCAAAGCCATGAACACCTTATATTTTGCTTTAAGTAGAAGTGAAGTCAATAGAATTATATCATGTAAAAATGCTAAAGATATTTGGAATGTTGTAGAAGTAACTTATGAAAGAACTAACCAAGTTAAAGAGTCTAAAATTGACATATTAGTTCATCAATATGAATTGTTTAAAATGCTTCCTAGTGAATCCATTACTAGCATGTTTAATAGAATGACTACCATTACAAATAGTTTGGATGCATTTGGTAGAACACACACTAATGTTGAAATTATGAGAAAAAATCTTAGGTCTTTACTAAAAACTTGGGAAACAAAGGTGATGATAATTCGAGAAGCCAAAGATCTCACCAAACTTTAATTGGAGGAGCTTATTAGTTCTTTGATGACTTATGAGATCACTATGGAGAAGAAAGAACAAGAAGAAAAGCCAAAGAAGAACTTGATATTCAAAATCATTCATCACATTGAAGATGTTGAAGATGATCATGAGGACATTGAATATGACATTACCTTAATCACAAAGCATTTCTAAAGTTTCCTAAGGAAAAAGCAATGCAAGGAGAGATTCTCAAACTATAAGAAAGATTAGAAGGAAAATTCAAGCAAAGAACTCCTAAGATACTATAAATGCAACAATATAGGTCATATTAAAGTAGATTATCCACTTCTTCAAAATAAAAAGAAAAGTCATCATTACAAGAGGATAATGAAAGCTATTTAGAGTGATGATTCAAACTCAAGCTTAAGTGATGAAGAAGAACATGTGCAAACATGTGTTTTATGGAAATCAAAAGTGAAAATAAGATACAATCTTCAGATGATAAATCCAACCCAAGTTTAGAAAAGAAAGCTTGCATTGTGATTGATGATAATAACAAGGCAAATCATCTTGAAGATGAAAACAAATTGCTAAAAGAAAAGGTAGATAAGTTGAATACAACCTTAACAAAATTCATACAAGGCTCTAAAATTCTAGAAACAATGCTTTCAAGCCGAAGATGTGTGTTTAACAAAAAAAGGTTTAAGTTATCAATAGAAAACAAAACCAAAAGTATTTAAAGAACTATTTTGTTAAAGCTAAACAATCTTATAAACTTAACCATAAATGTAACAATTGTAGAGCTATAGGTCATTTAATTTATGCATGTCCTATTAAAAAGGACAAAGTTTATAACATGACTTGGGTTTCAAAATGAACTACCTCTAACAACAAAGGACTCAAGAAAGTATAGTTATAAAAAATCTCATCTTGATTTTTATGAGCTAGAATTAAAGGAGTATGAGGAATGTTTTTTAGATAGTGTTTGCTCAAGATATATGACTAGAGATGACTTATTATTCTCAAGAATTACCAAAAAAATAGAGGAAAGGTCATATTTGAAGACAACTCAAAAGGAAAAATAATTGGAGTTGACAATGTTGGAGATAAATCTTCTCCTTCCATTGAAAAAGTTTTTCCTATTACTAGGCTAAAGCACAACTTGCTTAACATTAGACAATTATGTGATAAAAGCTATAAAATTATTTTTAACCATGTAAATTGGTTAATTATCGAGAATAATAAAGTAATATATATAGGAAATAAAAAAGAAAATGTCTACAAGATTAAAATTAATGCGTGCATGAGAATAGAAAATTATCTTGTTGCTAGTATTATGATAATTTTCTTTCGCTTTGAAGACTAGGTCATATTAACATGGACATCCTTTCTAATCTAGTTAAAAATAAACTAATTAAAGTTTTTCCATGTATAGCATTTAAAAAGAAAAAGTTGTGTGATGCTTGTCAAATGAGTAATTAAGTGAAAATTTATTTTAAGAGCAACAATCACATTTTAATTAAAAAAACCCTTTAGAATTACTACATATAGATCTTTTTGGACCCATTAGGACTAGAAGTATTAGAGGTAATAGATATGTGTTTCAATTGTTGATTTATAAGATATACTTGGATATTGTTTTTGAAATATAAAGATGAAACAATTTATGAATTGTAAAGTTTTCAAATAAAGTTAAAAATAAAAAGGGTTTTTCTATAATAAACATATGGAATGATTATGATGGTGAATTTATAAGGGATTTATTTCAAATATTTTATGAAGAAAAAGAACATCACCAGAACTTTTCAACTTCTAAAACTCTCCAACAAAATGGAATTATGAAAAGAAAAAATCGGTCTCTTCAAGAAATGAAAAGAACTATGTTAAAAAAATTTAACACATCTAAATGTTTTTGGGCGGAAGCTGTAAACACTTCTTGTTATATTTTAAATTGTATTATTTTGAGATTAGAGTTGAAAAATACTCCTTATGAGCTTTGGAGAGAAAGGAAATCCAATGTCTCTTATTTTAAAAGTTTTGGTTCAAAATGATTTATTCTTAATATTAAAGATAATTTAGATAAATTTGATTCAAAATATGATGTTGGAGTTGTTTTTTGCTATTCCTTTTCTAGCAAAGCACATAGAGTTTATAACAATAAAACACTTTGTCTTGAGGAATTCATGCATGTTGCCTTTAAGGAAACTCAAAATGATAAATTTTTTGAGATTCTAAATGACATGAATGAAAATGTTCAACATCTGAGTCTTAATAATAAGATCATCTTTATAGAGACAAACAATAAAGGCAAAGAAAAAAACTAATCAAGTTCAAGCAATCAACTAGAGATTGTAAGTAACTATTGTGTGCCCCCAAAGGAGCTAAGGCATGTAAGCTCTTACCCTTTTAAATTAATTATCGATAATCATTTTGAATAGACAATTATTAGAGTTTCACTAAGAAATATTTCACTTTGCATTTATTTCTCAAATAGAACCTAAATCATTTCTAGAAGCTAAACAATATAAAAATGGATTTTATCTATGAAAGATAAGCTAAATCAATTTAAAAGAAATGATGTTTAGGAACCAATCCCTAGGCCTAATAATCAATCAATAATTGGAAAAAAATGGGTGTTTAGGAATAAGGTTGATAAGCATGGAACTATAGTTAGAAACAAAGCTAGACTAGTTGTTAAAAGTTATAATCAAGAAAAAGGTATAGATTATGAGAAAACCTTTACACTGGTAACTAGACCAGAATCATTAAGAATGCTATTAGCCTATGCTTGTCATGCTAACTTCATACTTTTCCAAATGGATGTTAAAAGAGTATTTTTAAATAGATTTATAATAAAAGAAGTATATGCTAAGCAACCATAAGGTTTTAAAAATTTTCATTTTCCCGATCATGTTTTCAAACTTAAAAAAGCCTTATATGGTTTTAAACAAGCATCAAGGGTAATATGATAAACAAAAGTCTTTTATTATTGATAATGATTTTAACATTGGTAAAATTAGCACCATCTTTTTTATAAAAAGAAAAGGCAAAGATATCTTGATTGTATGAATTTACATTCACGATATTATATTTGGTGCTACTAATAAATCTCTTTGTAAGAATTTTACAAAATACATGTAGGATGAATTTGAAATGAGCATGATGAGAGAGTTGAACTTCTTTTTTGGATTGCAAATCAAACAAACAAAGAATGACATCTTCATTAACCAAAGCAAGTATATAAAGGATATTCTAAAAATATTTAGGATAGAACATATCAAAGTAGTCAACACACCTATATAAACATCAACAAAGCTTGACATGAATGAAAACAATAAGAATATAGACATCACCAAATATCGAGGTATGATCGGATTACTCTTATACTTAACTGCTTGCAGACTCAATATTATGTTTTATGTATGTTTATGTGCATGTTTTCAAGCTTGCCCTAATGAATCACATATTAGTGTTGTAAAACATTTTTTTTTATTTGCATGTTACTATAGATTTAGGGTTGTGGTATTCCAAAGGAAATGAGTCGAGCTTGATAAGTTATTTGGATGCAGACTTTTCCAGATGTAAAGTTGATAAAAAAGGTATGAGTGGAACATGTCATTTCTTAAGATCCTCTCTAGTATCTTAAGTTAGTAAGAAACAAAACTTTGTAACCCTATTAACCACCGAAGCAGAATATATAGAAGCATATAGTTGTTGTAATTAAATTTTATAAATGAAACAAACCTTAAAGACTATGGACTTACATATGATCATATACTCAGAAAGTGTGACAACAGTAATGCAATTAGTTTTTCTAAAAACCTTATCCAACACTCTCGTACAAAACATATAGAAGTAAGACATCACTTTCTAAGGGATCATATTGTAAAAAGAGATATCGTGCTTGTGTTTGCAGGCCCAAAACACAATTAGTAGATATTTTTGCAAAGCCTTTAAGTAAAGATCGCTTTTGTAAAATAAGAAGGAATTTAAGTTGTCGCATGTGTGCTACATCGCGACGATTGTCCACCCTCAGGAAAATGTATATCTATCTGGTAAAATGTGGAGAGACAAGGAATTCTTATCTCGTATTAGTGAAAAACAAAATGGAAGTCGCCACCTAGTATTTTGGTCACTAGAAACTCTAATTGGTCTCAAAGATCAGGCACAGAGACTGGTTGCATAAAGGAAAGATATTAGCACCCTAAATACACCTTACCTAAGGTAAACTGCATTGTTTGATTGTCTGATAAAAAACTAAGGTCTGTCGTGTTTTCTAATTGTTGGTCTGTCTATGGTTAAAGAAAAATTCTTTTCGGTAAGGAAATCCTTATCTTATCAGGTTAAACCTAACCATTCTAAAGTCTATAAAGAACTACCTTTTTAATATCGAGAATATGTTTTACATGTAAGTTCATAATCCAAGATATTAAAAGAAAAACAAAATATTTTTTTTATTTTTTGAAATATTGGTCAAGTTCTCGTGACTTTAATAAACTTATTATTAGAGCCAAAATACATGTTAAAACAGTTTTTGGATTTTTCTTTGTTATATGAAAATACGATATGAATTTTTTTTAAAGACTTGGTCATATGCGTAAAAACAAAAAAAAAATATATGTTTACGAAAACTGCGTATTTTAATACCGGATTTGTATATTTACGGTGTAAAAATATAAATCGATATTAACCAAAATGGATAGAAAAATACGTAAAAACATCACTAATGTTTTTTTTGAAAAAAATATTTTTAATTGGAACGGGCTGGACCTAGTCCAACATAAAACTAGGCCAGCACCGACCCAACAGTTTATAAGTAGGTGGTTACTATGCACAGCACAGTAACCAGCTAATTATTTCCATTTGATGCAGAATATGAATTGCTCACGTTCTGCATGCAAATGAAAGAAATGGGAAGACGGAGCAGAGAATGAGAGAAGATTACTTGGAGTGAAGGGGCGTGTTTGTTGTCGTCTACGGTGGTTTACGATGGCGAAGACTGTGGCTGGACTCGGTGGCGTTGCTGTTTTTTTTCTTCTTCCCCGTATAGAGGTGCCAATCCCTGCGTCTTCTCCTCCTCTTTTTCTTTCTGTTTTCCTTCTTTTGGTTCTGTCCTCTCTATCTCTGTTCTTCTCCTCTATTCTTTCTTTCTATTCCTCTGTTTTGTTTTCTCTTTTTTTTTTTCTTTCTTTCCTCCTCTGTTTTTTTTCTTTCTCTCTATGTTTTCTTCTTTTTTCTATTTTTCTGTTTTTTCTCTCTATCCCTTGTATTTATAGGCAAAAAAAGGGGGGGGAGAGACCTATTATCCCTGTCCAGTCTTGGCATAAGGGTCGGGTGGTCGGGGCGGTGCAGCCATTTCAGAACCGCCTGAGGGGCACGTCCCCTCTGTTTTTCACCCCGTGGTAGGCCACGAGTCAAGTTTAGGCAAGTAGGGGTCTTTGGTTAGCGTCTTTTTGGGGCTTTCGGAGAAAGAGGGACAGGAGAAAAGTAGAGGATCAAAAGCTTCTTCTTCCCCTACCTCACATGTCTAGGGGAAGAAGAAGACCCATAGTGCCGTTCAAAACGGCACCGTTTGGGGCTTTTTTTTAAAAAAGTGGATGAAACGACCCGGTTTTGGATGAAACGGCGTGGTTTTGGACAAAACGACATCGTTTCATTTAAAAGGAGATGGTGGCAAAATCATGTTAAAGTCCAAATCAGTCTTTAATTTGTAATTTGTTCAATCAAGTCCTAAATTGCAATTTTAATTTTAAAAATCAATTCAATTGCATCCTTGCCAAATTCAATTGTCGGCCCTGAAGTTGGCCGTCCTTTTCACTTTAGTCCTTGGTCTCTGATTTATACAATTTAAGCCTCAATCGATCAATAAACTTCTAGTTTCTTCAATTTGACCCACAGATTCGGTTAATTACAGCCTCTCTATTTACGCGCCTTTTCCAGTTTTGTCCTTGGTTTCGGATTTCTATAATTAAGTCCCTAATTGGCCATCAAACTTTAATATTTATGCAATTAAGCCCCTGATTTGATCAAATCAACTCTCAAAAATTATAATTTGACCATAGAACTTTAATTTCTCCCAATTAAAGCCTAAATTGACTGAAAAATCAATTTTTCTTGCAATCAAACCCTCCATAAATTCAATTAAACCTTCAATAAAATTTAATTGAGTCCATAAACATCCAAGTTTGAACTTTTCTTCCTCAAATTGAATTTTCTTTGTTAATAGAGCTCTCATTAGTCAACAAAATACTATCAAATTTCAGTCTTTGTATTTTTAAACCTCCTCAACCAATTTTTAGTCATTTTCTTGGCGCTTTGGCATTCTCTTCTCATTGTTATTATTTTTTTGGATTTGTTTTTGTTTTTTTTTAGTCTGAATATATATTTTTTATTTTTGGAAGAAAAAATTGAATTATGGGGATAACCTAAAAATGGGTTATAACATAAGCTTTATTCATGCTAAGATATTTGAAGTATTGATTTTATGTGTAAACATTAATAAAAATAAATTGGACATATTTAAGTGAAAAAATATATAGTTGCTAAGTATAAATACCATGAAAAACCTATTTTGTTGCATATTTTATTGTCTGTCCAAGTTTGAGACAAACTGGTCTACCGGTTCGTAATGGTCAGCTCAACCGTCCGACCAGTTGATACTGAAAAATAAAGGACATCTACTGTGTGAACAATAATTTTTTAATTTTTTTGTTGGAGACTATTTTTTTAGTATAAAAGTTGGACAAACTGATGTATTTCCATTCATAAAACATATTTTGAGGAAAAAAGTTTAAAAATTCAGGTTTTTGTGTGAATCAGTCAACCAGTTTATACAACTGGATCAATTGGCTGATAGTTGTGCTAGAGCATTGATAGTGAAGCTACTTGCTAAATTTTGATTTTTTTTAACCCCTTAATTTCTTTGATCTTTGGACATAATTTTTATATAGAAAGGATCAAAAGAGAATTTTGGAAAATTATCAACTTGGGTTTCAACTGGTCAACCGGTTGAACTTAACCTGCAACAATCGGTTGAACCGTTGCTCGACAGTATAACTACATTAGTGGGTTTGATTGAGGAGCTAGAATCATCGACAAGGATGATTTGGCATGTTGCCTTGGTGGTGGGGAGGCAATATAGGTAACTATTTTATCATTATTAAACCAAGAGCAAAAACACTGAAAACCCTAACCCCCGATTCTCTTTTAAAATTTCACCAAATTGCACTCAATTGATTATATTTTTTAGGTGCTTCTTGAAGATCAAAGTGTAATGGCGCCCAAAAAACATTTAAGAGATGTCAAATCAAGAAGTAAAAGAGCCAATGATCCTACATCTTATCAAGGTGACAATATTCAAATATTTTTAAGTTCTTTTTCTAATAGAGCTATAGATGTAGAAAGAGGATTAAAGAATGATTTGAGTACTTTTGGTATAGATACTATATTTGATAAAATGGGTTGAAAACTTTGTTTGATTTGAAGAAACCTAAGTATCCTAAATTAATTATGATGTTCTTTGCAAATACGAAGATTACAATGGAACCTAGGATATCAAGTAGTTTTTAAGATAAACCCATTGAATTTAATTGTTAAATGCTTGTTGATATATTAGGTATATCTAATGATGGTCCTAGGGTTTTTGAAATAAAAATAATTCCCACAATTAAAGGTTTGTTTATGATGAAACAATACTTATGCACATTGGTATATATAATTTTGCTCTAGGTGCTAAGATTAAAAGTCAATATTTACTTTTAAGACCTAGAATTCTTCATGAAATTATAACACATAATATATTGCCAAAGAAAGGGCATTTTGGTGTAACCTTTATGGATACATTCTTAATAGATTATATGATTAGTGATATACCAATAAATCTTCCATATATCATGATAAGGATTATGATCATAACACATGGTCAAAAAAAAAATCTCTTTCCTATAGTCAAGTTTTAACTTTTATCTTTGAGCATTTTTAGATTTTATTACAGATAAGAAACCATATTTAAAACTAATGAAGATAAATAATATGAATCTCACCAAGATGAAATATATTTTAAATGAGGATGATGCTTGAGTTTCTAAGGACCAAATAGGAATACTTATTAAAGAAGAGCATGATGTTGAGGAAAAAGAAAGGTGTAAATCTAGCCTCTTACGTGAAGAACTCAATCCAAAAGTCCAAGAAAGGTGCAAAGTGAAGACTCATAATAAATGTTCATTTTAGTGCTTTAGTGTAAATCTTAATATCTTACTTGATAGTACAATTAAAATGAACACATACACTTCACTTTACATGTATTAAAAGATTAATAGTAATTATATAAATCTAAGTTAGATGGTTCACCTAAATTAAACTGTTAAATCTGAAATTCTACATGAACTAGTCAATTGTTTGAGGTTACCAAATTAACTAATTGACCATTTATTCATTAGTGATGAAAATCTGGGAACTCTGCAGGAATTGGTTGACTATTTTAACTGTTAGTGGGATTGTAATGGCTATAAACAAGTAGTTTTTCTTAGAAACTTATATATAGCTAGTCTAATTGGAAAATTAGAAAAATAATCCGAACATATATGATGTACAAACTTCTAAGAGTAAAACAACATCAAAATCATCAATCTATGAACATATTCTAGTTTATGCTATTAAACCTTCATATTCTAGCATAAAAAGTATGCAATCTCATTGTCATTACACTTAAACACCTTCATATCTTATAAGTGTTATCTAGTGAGGTATATATATATATATATATATATATATATATATATATATATATATATATATATTATAAATTAAAAATATAATATAAACTCTATAGAGAGAGTTTGATATGAAAACAAAATTATTATTGTAAACCTTTAAGAGTTAGATAAAAACTCTTGGTATTATTGAGAGAATTTCATTAAAAAAAAATATTGAAGAGGATATATCTTCATATGGACAAAGTCTTGAAGATGGATTTTCTTCAAGTAGTGTAAAAAGTTTGTTGTGGATTTATCAAATGGAATTATACTCTTAAGCTTAGACCAATAAAGGAATACGATACTCAAGTACGCTTTGGTACTTGAGGTGTAGATGTAGATTTGTCGAACCATATTAAAACTAGTTTGCAAATTCTCTTACTTAACTCTTTGCTTTAAGTACTTTAATTACATTATTGATTATTACATTTACTTGAATTAATTTATCTTAAGTGTAAAATTTAGTGATACACCAAATTCACCCTCCTCTTATATGTTAAGTTGCCTTAATATTTGAACAACAAGCTTTATGTTATAGGTTTGAGGGATAAAAAGATCCTTTAGAAGAGTTAAAGTATCTTAAGCAAAATAGAAATCTAAAGGCTTATATTCAGGATTATCATATTTTATGGAATATGGCAGAGAATAGTGAGAAGCAAGCCCTGTTATTCTTTATAGCTAGTTTGAATATGGAAATTAAAAGTATGGTTAAAATATTAAAACCCAAAGCATTGAAGCAAGCCTATAATTTGGCTCGTTTACAAAAGAATACCCTGTCTTATCATAGAAACCACCACAACAGCCTTAAACATTCCACATATACCATGACCCAAACTAGTCAATTTAGATTTAATCAATATCTTACCCTTAACAAAAACAAATGCTCCATGACTATTAATACCCCAAATTCACACAAGCCTGGCTTGTTAGCTGCACCTACTTAGAATTTCACTAACAAATTAATTACCAAACCAACCATGTCATTAAAAAATAAGAAGTTGGATGACAAAAGAGTTTAAGGGTTATGTTTTTAGTGTAACGAGAAGTTTGTGTCATGCCATAGGTTTTTTTAAAAAAACTCTATTCTTTGTATATTGTAGAAGATGATGATGATGTATAAGAAACAGTGAAAAGAGACAATGATTTCAATTTTGAAAGTATTACCCCTCATATATCTATCAATGCATTGAAAGGTGTTAATGGGTTCATACCCTTCAAGTAACTAGAAAGGTGGATAAATATTCACTTTTCAGGACTCTAACAACACTTATAATTTTATTAATTTTAAAGTGACTAATAAGTTACAATGTAATTTTACAACTATTACACCTTTAACAATAAAAGCTGCCAATAGATGGATTATGATTTGCTCAACCATGTGTAGGAATTTCAAATGGAAGATGTATGGAGTGAATTTTATGGTTGATGTATTCAATGTTGAATTAAATAAATATGACATGGTGTTAGGAATTCAATGGTTGGCCTAGGTGACATTGTATCCAATTATATAAAAAAATATGGATGTCATTTTAATGGCATAAACAAGAGGTATTACTTAAAAGGGAAGAACATGCATAACTTTAAGCTATAAGATTTGAGCAATTTAATAGCTTGATGAACAATGCATCCAAGTTATCAATGTTAACCTATGCAATTTGAGAATGGTGGAAAAAAAGTGATAAGTATTCCAAGACTATTGTTTTATGTGCCAATTAAGAAAAATGATTCATCTTCAGAAGTCCTAATGAAGTCTTTCCAAGGAATCTTTAAGGAACCTAAAAACTTACCATCTCTAAGAGCTTATAATCACAATATTCCTATAAAAGAAAGATCCCAACCTATCAATTTAAGGCTATATAAGTACTATGACTTCCAGAAAGATACTTTGGAAGAAATGATTTATGAGATGATCAAGTCAAACATGATATGACACAGTAATAGTCCTTTTTATTAACCAATGGTATTGGTTAAAAAGAAAGATAATTTATGAAGGCTTTGTGTTGATTACAATACTCTTAACATAATCACTCCTAACATATTGATTATCAAGGAAAAGCTTCTTATTCTATTAATTGAAAGCTAGTAGGTGCTATCGTGTTTTCTAAGGTGAATTTGAGGTCTAAGTATCATCATATTAGAATGACTTTTAAGGATATATTTAAGACTGCTTTTAGGACTCACAATGCGTGTTATAAGTTCTTACTCATGTTAACCAATGCTAATATCATATTTTAAAATTTAATGAATAAAATACTCAAAGTATATCTTGAAAAGTTTATATTTTATTGTTATTTAATTATATCTTTATTTATAGTAAATTTTTAGTAGATGACTCGAAACATGAAGATAATGTTTGAAATATTTTAGTCTCGTTGTTTGTTTGCTGAGAAAAGCAAGTGTGTTCTCTATATCAATCAAATTAAATAGATAAGTCGTGTGTTTTCTATATCAATGAAATCAAATACACGAGTCATGTGATTTCTAAGGAAAAGAGAGCTACCAATACTCAAAAGATTCAAGCTATTTTGGAATGGATATTCGACCTCTTTAAGAAGAATTAATTGATCCATCAAATTAAAAAAACACAACCAATAACTTCAACTTTTCTTCCCAAATAAAAAACCAAGATTTTACAATGAAAAGACATCCGATCTTCCAGATCAACCACTGTCGAAAAAAGATGAGAGACAAGGAGGGATGGGATAACTTCAAATAAATAATCAAACAAAGCCTCTCTCCACGCAACAAAACGGCCATCAATACACCCACAGTGACCGCCGATCAACAAAACCAGTTGCCACAATCGAACACAACAACCATCCACTGCCTGCTGCAACTCCTCCATCACCAATCATTTTCCCACAACCACCATCAACACAGCGGTGATCTTCCAGCCCACCTTCTCAAAACCGATCCCAATCTTCCCTCTCTTTCAATCAAACCCATCCTCTCATGTACTCACAAATCAGCCACCATCACAATCCTTCTTCACAGAGTCCAAACAAAAATCAAAATCATTCCCAGCCTCTCAACCGTGAGTCACTACCCGAACCATCTCCACAACCCAAACTGACCACCACAGCCCACATCCGCAATTGTTTTTTATATGACCTCACATCTAGAAGCTGTACCAATGATCTAAGGAGAGAGAAGAAATGTAAAGAAGAGAGAGAGTGAGAGTGTCAAAGAGAAAATGAAGTTTTGAGTTAAAATTGATTTATTAGTGAGTGAGAGAAGAAAAGCACTGGACTAGTATTGTTGATGAAAAAATTCCAGTATTGGTGGTGGACTGGAAAAGGAGGCAGTTGGGGAAGGGAGGCTCTTATTCCTTCCTCGGTGGATTTTCTTAGATTTCCAGTGTTATCAAATTATAAACTTGAACTGTAATTCGTGAAAGACTTCAGAAATAAAAGTGATTGAGGACAGGAGGGTAAAATTAATTTTCTCTTGAAAACACAAAAAACAGCAGGATTTCAGGGGAATTTCAAATCAATCAAAAGGACTTTAGGGTTCCTCGAACATAGCCAGCACCATGAAATTAATATACATAATGAATTGTCAGATAATTTCAATGAACGCATGTCAACCTCAATGTCATGCCCAAACTGAAGTGGGGCATCAACAACTACAGTGGCATGAACGAGACACGAAGCAGAAACATGTCAAACTTGCATGAGCATTGGAGCTGAGAATTGACGAAACAGAAATAGAAGCAATCGCCATACAATCTCTGTTCAGTATGCAGAGATGGGGAAAGAATGTAATAGACACTGTACATAATAAGAGGTTCTACCACACTTGATATGATGATGAAAACCTTGCCTATTAACAATCTCTTGATCTTATTATTTTCCTCTGGTAATGAAACCTTATTAAGACTGGTAGAGTCCTTGCCTTCATTATTAAAATGGATAGGTGTGGCAAGCGACTCCCTTTCTCATTTGCCTGGATGAGTGATTCCTAGGACAACCATCACTGCAGGATCTTACCACACTGCCTAATACGTTTTTTTTTTAGCGGCACAAACTACACAGCCACCACAAGCATGGGCCATCTCAGTTTCCACTCCTCACCATGTTGCCACATCCACCGCCACAACCACCACATCCACCACAACCCCCACAACCACCACTATTTCCACTCTTCATTGTGTCACCACACCCACTGTCACCAGAGTTTCCACTCCTCACCATGTTGCCACATCCACCGCCACAACCACCACATCCACCACAACCCCCACAACCACCACTATTTCCACTCTTCATTGTGTCACCACACCCACTGTCACCAGAGTTTCCACT
>Ga0325414_1003362_pt1 | contig 16575 bp, 14 predicted proteins | sample PopdelMetagenome_8_FD_206183 | JGI IMG/M metagenome (GOLD analysis project Ga0325414, IMG submission 206183) | Populus deltoides microbial communities from Bellville, Georgia, United States - Leaf-PdKOR-R3 | ecosystem: Host-associated > Plants > Phyllosphere > Phylloplane/Leaf | place: USA...
GGTATTATTTGATTAAATGTCATTTGATTTTTCATATGTTTATGAAAAAGGTTATAGCATTCTTTTTATAACATCAGCAAATGCTCTTTTTATGCAACCCTTTACGATGAATTATTTTTCTTATATTTTATTTGATGGCTTTCTTGTGCTTGTTGATTTTATTGTTGAATTAAATAAAAAAAAATTCAAAAAAGATTATTAAACATAATTAGGTTCATGACTTGGATCATAAATTTGGCATATTAACTCAAGTCAATACAAAACCTCATCATCTCAATATATATATATATATATATATATATATATAAAAGAAAGGGTTACAACATTGTCAACGTAAAAAATAAAATATAAAAACATTACATCGCTTGCATGTTGTCAAGGTAAAAAATTAGGTTGTGTCACCAAACCTGATTCAACAGGTCAATCTTGAGACCTTTAGACTCAGCCTCTAACCTTGCTCGGGTTTCAAATTGAAATGGATATGAGTTGATTTGATATGACCTGATTGATCTAATTAGTCTAAATGTAAACCAGTTAAAACATGGTTAGATTTAAAAAATTCAAGACTTGATTTAATATGCCAAACTTTTGTATCATTGTTGCTACAATAATTATAATTTATCGGATTATCTCACCAACATCACTATTACCACCAACTAATATTATTATAATCACTATCATAAATACTATTATCATAATCATTAATAATAATAACATCATCATTATTATTTTTATAATCAACATCGCCACTTTTGTATTTTAATATTATTATTTAAAATTATTAATGAAAAATAATTTATTTTACAAGAAAATACTTCTTTTTAATACACACAATCAACTTAAAATAACTTATTTTTTTTAAAAAAAACAATATTTTCTAAAACAGTTGTTTTTGTCAAGAAAAGATTTTTTCGTAAAACAAACGTACTAAGATACAAAAACCACACTACGGTACAGTAGCCACTCAGTCTTAGATATGGCCATGGGTTTGTTAGCTGAGCTCTACAGACTATCCCTAGCTAAAAACAAGTTGTAGTTCCTTGGGCTTGAACATAACAATTTATAACTAAGGGCTAATTAGCCTGGCTTGAATAAAGAAACGAGCCACGCTCAAGCCTAGTTCTAAAATCCGAACCCAAGCCTAACCTTCATGAATATATTTTTAATCCTTTTTTATATGATATTTAGTGTGTTCTTAATAATTTCTATGAGAATTTAGTTTTAGTTTTCATCGTCATGTATTTTTTACTTTCATTCTTTTTTGGTCCTTTGATTTAAATTATTCTAAACTTAAAGCACTTGGAATTTGTTACTCGTTGGCTTTGCTACGAAATCAAGATCAGAGAGGAAAATCCCTTTGAATAGGCATGATATGAAGGCTTGTAAAAAAGAAAAAACAATAAAAGTGTAATTCTTGAACGAAAATAGATGAGTCTCGATAGGTGGTTGGTGCTATACCACGAGTCGAGTTAAATTTTTTCTAATATAAAAAAATATTTAGACAATATAAATATTTTTTAAAAAGTAAAACAAAAAAACCAAGACTCGAGTCATTGACTTGACCAAGTTCAATAAAATCGATTAATTCAATAATATGATTTTTTTAAAAAAAATATTGATAACAAATAAAGAGAACAAAAAAAATGGCAATAATTAACTATAAAAAATAAGTTGTCAATATCATATTTTAAAGGATAAGAAAAGAAAAGCTCGCTGGATACTCACCTTTACTCTACCATAGACATCACCCTATCTCTAAAAAAGGCTTATGGAGACATTCTAACATGACGAAGAAAGATTGCACGACAACACCAAAAAAAGTTGCACACACCATTAGAACAGCAATCTAGAAGACAAACCAAACAAAATATCATGAAGCGAGCATCTCATAATTACATTTATTCAATTAATTTAATTTAATTCAAAAGTAAAATTTCTTTTAAAAAAATTGAATTTAACAAAGAAAAACAAATAAAAATATTCAAGAAAACTTGTGTCATTTTCTAAATTAATAAAAAAATCTTATAGAAAGCAAGTAAAAATAATGATAAATCTCAATCTCCAATTAAATAAATATTGAAAGATGAGCCTAAAAAAATACGAGTTTAAAAAAAAAAAACAAGCAAACTCAAACAAATCTCCTAAATCTGAGTTAATTTTCCAAACTAGCGACTCGTGAAATTCCAAATCAGGACTCAATCAAGAAGTTCAATTCCAAAACAAGTTAATACTGAAAGTTGAAATTGAAAAAAAATATCAATTTTAAAAAATTATCAAAGTAAAAATTAACAATAAAAAAATGATGATCAAATCTAATAGGAAAAGAAATTGAAGGAAGATGAAATTGAAAAAAAAAATCAATTGTAAGAATTATCTCAAATTAAAAAAAAATAGCTATCGAAATAATGGAAACTAAGTCTGACAAAGTAAAAAATTGAAGGAGGATGAAATTTAAAAAAAAATTAAATTTTAAAAATTATTTCAAATAAAACAAATAAAAAAAACATGGATCAAATCTGAAGAAAAAACAAATTGAATGGCTACTTTGAAATTTTAGAGGATCAAGCATGAGAATTGAGGAGAAGAGAGAAAAGAAGGGAAAAGAACAAAAAAAAAAAGATTGTCAACGTCAAACTAGGGATCCATTAGTCGTACATACTGCCCAGGAATAGAGAAACCGCTAAGACAATTTGAACATTACCGTTGAAGCATGTGTTTAGCCATATGGGAGGCTCTACACACGTTGCCTAAATGACATAGAAATGACCACGCGTCAACTTTTTTTAAAAATAATATTTTATTTATTTATTAAATTACTCATTCACCCCTAAATCAACCTGATTATAACTAAAAAACCATAATAAAAATACAAAAAAGCTCCTAGAAGTTAATTAAAGAAATTTTGATTTTAAAGTTAATTTAGTTATTTTACTGTGTTTGGAAAAATAAAAATGCAAAAACACTAATGTATATCAGTTAAATAATATTTTAAGAATAATTTAGTTATTCTATTTTACTATAAAAACTGTATTGTCCTCAATAGATAGTTTATTGTTTTTTTAAGGATAAAATTATAATTTTATAGGTGCAATCCATAATAAAATAAATTGTATATTGGTCTATCTTTTAGGTTTTGTTTTTTAATGTATAGTTTACTTTTATAAAATTCAAAAGGCTTGTATATGACCCAGGTCTATCAAGTGTTAAGCCACCTGCTAATTCACAAAGCATAACTATATGAGCATAAAGAAAAATTGAATGCATTTTAGTGGATTATAAAGTAATTAAAAGGTTTTTTTATTTTATTTTATATCTGATAATAAAAGATAACCAGCAACCAACTTATACTTCAATCAAATTAAGTTTTTATTTTTAGACGATTTTAAGGGTGCACCTTCCATGTAGATTTGGTATATTTAAATAAATTGAATAAAAAAAATTAGATGTTGACTTTAAAACTTAAACTCAAAAATAAATAAAAAACATTTCTTAGCTAAAATGTTAAAAAGAAGGTTACAAGTGCAGCAATTGATTGTTTTGAGGTTGCCTTGTTAAGTTTCGCGATTAAGAAGCATAACCGAGTGAGATTTGAGATTGAGCTGGGCCTTTCTTTAACTCCGTTTCCTCGTCTCAATACAAGTGAAGCCCAGTCATGGTGAGTGGGTCAAGTAGAACCTGCTTGCTTCTTCGGAGTTTTGGAGAGCCATTTGAATTGATGATAACTTTATTTTATTTTCCTTATAATCCCAACTTCTGATTTCACCATCTCCCACTTCTCAGAGGACAAAGCAATTAATTGTTTGAGATTGTTCAAAAGTAAGAGGGTACTTTCACTGTTAACTGTGAACCACAACTGTGCCATTGGTGTGTCTGTCTTTGAGCATCTAGGCTGTTACTTGAAGCACATCATCATCATCATCATCATCATCATCCATGCCTGCTTTAGCAATCACTCCCCAAATTCGCACGCCCATTACTATAAAACCCAAAATCAAGCACAAACAGAAACAGAAACCCAAGAGTTTCTCACTTTCCACAACCCCAATAACACAAGCCAGTTTCTCTGACCCTTTTGTTCTTCAATTAGCTGAGACTCTTGAAGACTCCCTCTCTCCTTCTGTCTCTCTTCAAAGACTCAGAGATTCCTCCTCTGAGTCTCTCCTCTCTACTTCTTGGCCTTCTCGTAAAGATGAGCCCTTTAGGTTCACTGATACTTCATTTATTAGGCTTTCACAAATCGTTCCAATCACTAAACCACCACAATTAGATTACTTACCGAGCATTAATGAGGATACCCTTTTGCCTAGTATTGTTATTGCTGATGGGTTTGTGTTAAATTCTATGTCAAAGTTGTCAACTTTGCCTGATGGGGTTTATATAGGTAGTTTGTTGAGTGATTCTAGTGATAGAATTGCCGAAAGGGTATTGGAGTTTGTAGGTGATTTTGAATGGGGTGATCTGTTTTGGTCCATTAATGGATTAGGAGCTCACGATATGACAGTGGTTTATGTTCCTGCTGGGGTTAAAGTGGAGAACCCCATCCATTTTAAGTATGTTTCAGTCGAGGGAGGAGAGAAGGGGTCTAAAAAGCTACCGGTTTCAAATCCGAGAGTTTTTGTGGTAGTGGAGGAGGGTGGGGAGGTTGGGATAATTGAGGAGTTTGTGAGTAAAGAAGGGAATGATGATAGGTATTATTGGGCAAATCCTGTTTTAGAAGTGGTGATCGGGAAAGGAGCAAAGGTTAGGCATTCTTATGTGCAGAGCCAGTCCTTGAATTCTGCTCATATCAAGTGGACTGCTGTCCGACAGGTGATTTCTTTTGGATTTCTTTCTTACGTATTTGTTGCTTTCTTGTTATTGTTTAGTAACTTGTTAAACATAGTATGTTTGATTTACTTAATTTGAAGGAGGACATAGAAATGAGCTTAATGCACGTGTTAATGGATCAATTGCTGTATAAAACGGTTCATGTTTCAACGCAATTGCACTTGCATATGCTGCTGAGTTAAAGAAAGGTTCGCATGGAACACCAATTAAAATAAGAATCTCACAAATCAAATAATCATGTAAATCTTGCAAGTAGAATTGTTATCAGCCATCTATTGTTTGATTACCGCTTTTGATGTTTTGACACTTTTTTTTAATGGTTTGAGATACTAAATAATGCAAACTTTGACATACTAAAGTGAAGTTTCATCTGGACCAAAAGGACATAGTTAAGGAAGTTGGCTTTAACTTTTTGTTTGTTTGGCTGAGTGTTTTCCGAATACAATTCAAAATGATGGTTTTCAATTTCATACTTTAATTTGTTATAAACCATTCCTTTTTTTGTAATTTGTTTATTCTTCTGTAGGATAGGATTTAGAAAAATAGAATAAAGACTGTTTTAAGAGAACACCCCTGTTATCTTTTAATTTTATAGAAGGAGACAAGGGGTTATGGGAAGCAGGATTGCCTTTGAGGGAAAGTTGGTTAACTAATGATGTCTCCTGCTAACAGATGTTGTTGTGAGGGAATATGTATATTGTATAAGCATTTCATTCAACTAATTTTGACTTCACTGCAATTAATCTGGAGACAGTTTTGTGTTCGTACGAGGAAGTTGATAATTAGGGGTGTTCAAAAAAGTTGGCTCATTTGTAATGTTTGTATTATCTGACCAATCCCGTCAAAGTTGGATAATATGGATATTATGGATGATAGTGGGGCAAAAAAACTAATAAACAGATATCGCAAGTTGGGTGCGGGTTGGGATTTTTGAAACCTGCTCAACCTGACCCAACTCGTATAGCCCAATGTAAGTAACCCTAGTTTTAAGTATAAATAATATTTTTCCTTCTCTCTCTTAATTTTTCTCCTCTTTTGCCTTCACACTCATAGTTGCCTCACATTCTCTTAATCTCTTTCCCTTCAATTCTCTCCTTCAAACATAAGTATTACTTATCAATTTTTTGTCTCTTACCCATATAACCAATGCTTTTTTGCAACCCAATATTTTTTTTAGGATCATCAAAGAATAATGGAATTAATATGTTAAACTCGTGGATATTTGTAATATCCATAAAAATTTTTGCCCAATCTGATATATCCAACCCTCTTGGGTACAAAAAAAAAAAAAAAGAGTCGGGTTTATATTTTATAAAATATCAGAAGTTGAGTTGGATACAATTATGATCAAAACCCAACCCACTATATTCATGAACACCCCTAATGATAATCTCTATAGAGCATATTCCTTAAGAGAGTCTTTTCCAAAAAAAATTATTTCTGCTAGCTCTTGTCTTCTAATAAGCACCTCCCCGCCCATCCCCTCAACTCTAACCCACAAGAAATTACTTGAGTTCATGTTGAACATCTGTGATATGAGTGAGGGCAGTTCTTGGCCTTTTCCTTCATAAGGAAACCATCCATTACTTTTGTGCTTTATTCTCGTGGTTTGAGATATGTTATCTCTTAAATATTTAAACTGATGGTTGCTTCTGCTCAAACATGTCATAAAATGATTCAAGCGATTATAATTTAGTTCACTTCTCATTGAGGCAGTTGCCGTGGGATTGAAAATGCTCTTTGCATCCTTTTAGTGTAATGCTTTGGGTGTTTTTAGGAGCACCGCTTTCATTCTTGATATTCAATAGGACTGGAGTGGTCTTTATCTTTGTTTTTCATTTTTTTTTTCTACGTTGTTAGTTCGGAGAGTGTTCTGTTCACCAAATTGCTCTGGCACATTCTATCTCTTGATAATCATACATCACATTCTTCTTAAATTACACTGCCACCCCCAAGAAAAGAAAAAAAAAGGGAGAGAGCAAATGGTTTTTTTAAGCAGTATCTGTCCTGAGAGGTGTTTTAAAGACAGATAAATGGCAAATAGGAAACCTGCTTTCTCAAAAATGGGAATTCTTATGACTAGTCTTCGGCCTGGGATTACTTTGGAGTTGCTGTTGGATGTTGCATCAGTTGAGAAATTGCTTAGGCACAAAAAAGCTGATGAGTTTTCAGGGCCTTTGGTATCTATTTATCTGGAGTGTTTCTGTTCACTTGATTAATTAGTTGATATTCTCATTTTTGGTTGTAGTAAACCTTGAACTGCATAAATTTTGGTGGTGCATATATTCGGTAGAGATTATTGTAGATGTTAACTGAAACTGAAGACCTGCTTGTATGCATGAGTTGAATGACAAGGATGAATTTTTGTCCCACATCTAATGCAGCTGATGGCCTGCATGAAACTCAGTCATATCTCCTGTATGGATCCTGTTGTTGTATCTAGTGCAGAGTTGATGGGCTTAGTAAATCCAGTTGTCTAGATGCAAATTTGGATTCATATTGGCCTGTATATTATACATACATCAGTTATATGGGTAACTTAATCTTGTGCTACATGACTTTGTTGTTTTGAAGACCAAATAAGATGGACCTTGAGCTTTTTTTAGGTTGTTCCATGCTGATAATCTAGAGCATCTTAATCTGCTGGATGGAATTTGCTTTAAATGTGTTTAGGATTACCTGAGAATGATGTGGGCCTTTGAAATCTATGGTATATATATATATATATAAATATTGCTTGTTTTATGGGAACCCCTTGCTTTTGTGTTTATCAGTTTATGTGAAGCCAGTGAGGTTAAGGTTGAAAATAATATTGGTATAGATTTCCAAAATAGAGGGCTTGTCTTGTGGAGTGGTTAAATTTGTGATTGAGTTAAACATCTTGACTTTAGAAACTCACTTAATTAAAAGGAACGTGGAAAATAGCTGGTTATTTAAAGTGCATTTCTTCATGTAATCCTAATTTTGCTTATAATGTTGCTAAATGTTAACAACAATTTTGATTAGGTTTTGTGCTTTTGTTTAACATGGTGCTTTTGGAACGAGACATGGGAATGTCTTAAATCTTCCTCATGTTCACTCAAAACCTTGATTTTCAGATATAAGTTTGACTGGATTGTTGATACTTGCTTTCTTTTCTTGATTTTTGGGTTTTTTTTTTTGTTTGCTTCCTTTTCAAGGGTTTTACTTGTGTGCTTCTCATGTTTGGTTTGTGCCATTTTTAGTTTTTTCTGACACGTTTATCATGAAGCTTATCTTCTGGGCAATTTCTCTTGGGAACATTTTTCTTCTGTTAAAATTTGCTCGAAACTAGAGATGGCAATGAGCTTTTTAAATTATAAATTAATCATGTTCTTGCTTGTAAATTACTTGAGCTCTTAGGATTTCAGTTTGTATTTTTTGCCGGACTTAATTTCTATGTGCTCCTTTGGTTGTGGAAGTGGTGCTGAAGTTATTCAAAATAACTCATTAAGTCACTAGAGGATTCTGAACCTTATGATAATGCCAGTACATATTTTGCCTCTGTTAATTCTCAGGTCTATTCAACAATCTTCAGGTGATGAATTTATCCAGCTACAATAAATTTGACTAAGTGGTTCATTTGCAGGAAGCAGCTAGTACCTATGAGCTTGTAGAGGTAAGCACCGGGGGGAAATTGAGTAGGCACAATCTCCATGTTCAACAATTGGGTCCAGATACAGCTACAGAGTTATCGACCTTCCACTTGTCTGTTGGTGATCAAACACAAGATTTGCATAGCAGGCTAATTTTGGACCATCCAAGAGGTCGTTCTCAGCAACTTCACAAGTGTATTGTTGCTCATTCTAAAGGACAAGCTGTCTTTGACGGGAATGTAAAGGTCAACAGGTAATGCTGTTGTGTACCGTTATTCGTGATTTTCATTGTCTTGGTGATAGTTTTTGCTTCTCTTGTTTGCCAATCCGTATCTTTCTGATGCATCATTACTATGCCTGTCCTGAAGTTTCAGATATCCTGAACTTATATTAATTTGCATTGTATGTACATGATCACCATGCCACTCATTTTCGGTCTAGGGTCAAATAATAGGATGCATTAACCATTATGACTGTTTCACATGATTGCACCATATGTTAATGCAATGTAAACTCAAATACAGTAATTTTATTGAATTTCTTTCACAAAATTGGTGCTGCAAGCTTGTCAAGCTCCTTGACATTTTCATTCAAAACAGTTATGAGAACTTACAGAGTTGGTGTTATTTTGCAAATCAGTGTTACATGCTTCTTGAGAAGGAAAGATGAGGGTACAAACTTTAAGTTTTACTCTCTTTCAACACTCCAACGGAATCCTCATTGCGTTTCATTGGGAAAGAATGGGAGTAGGGACTACTATTTAGTTAATGCCATCTTACTCGTTGATAGAGCATAGTACAAAGCGTCTTAATGGTTAATCCTGCTTGGTGTATGCCTTTCCTTAGACCTATGTTTCTATTCTGCAGATATGCACAGCAGACAGATGCAGGACAATTAACAAGGAGCCTCCTCCTTGAACCACGTGCAACTGTGAATGTCAAACCCAATCTCCAAATTATTGCAGATGATGTCAAGTGCTCCCATGGAGCTGCAATCAGCGATCTGGAAGAAACCCAACTATTCTACTTTCAGGCACGCGGCATTGACTTAGAGACAGCTCGAAAGGCTCTTGTATTTTCTTTTGGAGCTGAGGTAATTGAGAGGTTGCCTAATTCTTTTATGCAGAAGCAAGTCGAGAGTCATGTCAAAGGATTACTGAGTTCCACTTTCAAGGGATCTTCACATTAAAGGGCTGTGGATGTTTAGAAAACTTGACTGTTTGACAAGAAAGTTAAATTGTTTTGCAGAGGCATAGTCACTATCAGTAAATTAACAATTAAATTTTTGGCCTGTATCAAGTAAGCTTTTAGTGCTTCATTGGGTTTTACATGCATGCCAACAATATGGGGTTGTACTTCTATAAATATGTAATCTTTTCTTCCTTTTTTTTCTTGTTTTTGTGGTTGAGATTGAGTTTTGTGTATGAGGTTCACCAAAAAAGCTAGAAAAAACAAAAAAGCTAGAAAAAACAAGAAAACCGAGCTTTTATGGTTGATTTTTTAGCATATACTTAACCTTAATTTCACAACTGGAAAACAAACATTTAGAACCATGGTGGTGGTTCAACCTGTGTTTTTTATTTGAAAATATATTAAAGTAATATTTTTTATTTTTTTAAAATTATTTTTAATATTAGTATATTAAAATAATTTTAAAAAATTAAAATTTATCAAGTTTTTTATTTGAAAAATGGAGGCGAAAACTTTGAACGGTGGGCCATCTTATTTGACAAAATGTCCACAACTTTCAGGCCCGAACCCGGAAGATAACTATGGCCATCTAGCTCTGCTTGAACATAATTTAGTCCGTAAGACTATACAATGTCTATCTCGCTGCAACATGGGAACATGAATTTGATATGGAAGACACCTAACATGATAATTGTAAGCAGCAAGCTTACACACGTGCATAGATTAATGTTTTGACCACAAGAGTTCAATCGAAGAACCAATTTCGGTGTCTGAAATCTGAATCCGAGAAATATTCGTTGGGGCCAGCGGTTTTGATTTCCTCCAAAAATTGCACTAAAACAATATTCGATGATTTAGGACTTGGCTCGCCAAAATGCACGCACCCTCTTTCGCAATCCCACAACGTTCGGAGAGATTGCTTCTTCAGAGAGATTGCAAGATAGTTGCTCTCTATTTTAGCTCTTTAGCTGCGCGAGCAGCTGTATTCGTAGAAAGGAGATATGGTTGGCATTTCCCCTGACATGTCAGGGACGGGAATAGTCTTCGAGCTCCCCTGTCACTGCACATCTGGTGAAGGCTACCCGCCTTGTCACTGCACATCTGGTGAAGGCTACCCGCCTCTTTAGGCGGATATATAACCTCAATTTAACACAGTGAAAGCCAAAAACGAAGGGGAGAAAGTAAAGACTACTGGTATAGGGTTTCTCTCGTCTTCACTCCTCAGTATCCATCTAGATTTAGATAAGGTGTCCAAAATATCAAGAAAGTGCAGATACGTCTCTCTCTCCAACTGATAGATAGCACAGATATTTTCTTCAACCAGGGAGTGCTCGCCGTGTCTGAGTAATGGCTGCTAGTCTTTCCACAGCTCTAGATGTCCATTTTACAATACCACAATCAGATACAAAGAGACCCATTTTCTTATCATTTCTTGCAACTCTTCCACCTCAAAAACATCATCCTCTACAAAGCCATCACAAAATCTCTCAGAATCACCCAACCCGAAAAACCCCTCTTTATCTGACCATCTCAAGCCTCTCTCCGCAACCACTCTCACCACCAAAGACCACCAAGCTCAACTTTTGTCCAAACCCAAGTCCACACGGGTCAATCCCACAAGACCAAAAAGATCTGTTCTTTCACTTCAAAGGCTGAAGAGGTCTCTTTACTCTTACAATCCTCAAATTAAAGAGTTGAAACTCTTGGCAAAGAAGCTAAATGATTGTGGATCTGGTGAGAATGAGTACGTGTCTGTTCTCGAGACATTCCCATATCCACCAACTAGAGAAAATGCTCTCCTGATACGAAATAGCTTAAGACCGTGGCAAAAGACTATCTTTTCTTCAATTGGATCAAGACCAGTATTTATTTCCTACGAAACCATATTCTACAATGTCACAACGAAGTCTGTTTTGACTTTTAAAAATGTAATAATAGTTATTTTTTAAAGAATATTTAATTTTTAAAAAAAATTAATTTTTTAAATATTTTTGAATGAAGCCTCTTTTGAAAATGTACTAATGTTTTGGAAAAGTGGTAATAATTATTTTTTAAATTATATTTAATTTTAAAATATATTAAAATAATATTTTTTTATTTTAAAAACATTATTCTTAATATAATACATTAAAATGATTCAAAGATATTTAAAAAATTAAATTTAAAGAAAGAAAAATTAAATTTTCATAAAAAAAACAAATTAAACCACAATCTTAAATGAGAAAGAATTTTAAGATATGAGTCGTTAGAGAAATTGTTTGGAATGGAAATAAATAAAAAATTAATTTAGAGATATGAAAACATTATTTTTAGGGTGTTTATTTATCCTATATAAAGACAGTAAAATAAAAGGAAAAACAAAGAAAAGAAAATAGATTTGTTTTGTATATATATTCTCTATGTAGTAACATGTTTATATAAACTTGAAATATTATAACTATTAATGAAACAATTATATTTTAAATTAAATTGAATAGTTATTATTCAGTTTTATCCTAATAGTTACAAATATCAAAATTAATAATGAAAATTAAAAGAAATAAATTTACAAAAGAATTAATATTACTGACATATTAAGTTTCACGTGCCCAAGTGTCAAGTGTCATATTTTGATATTATAAATATTCATATAATAATATTAGAAAGCTCAATAGAAGAGCTCATCCACCATATCTTTCACTTAATTTACTACACAATAGAAACCATACTTATAAACACTTAGGAGAAGTGTTTTTTTTCCAATATATAATAGATATCTTTTCATTATTTATTTATTTAAAAACTATACAAACAATCCCCCACTAGTTTGTAATGAATGTTTTTTCACTTGATAGAAATATGCTTACAATAAAGTATTTTGTAATTTAAACCTTCGATTAGTATTAGAACTTGAATTCTACTAAAGTTATTGGTGTCCATAAATTAAACCAAAATTTTTGTTGTGGAATCAAAGACACCACACACACAATACTATCCAAACTCTTAAAAAGGTTTACAACTGTTTAGCACTTATTTATGGTCACGGCTAAAATATCATTTGCATGAATATTTATAAGAGAAAACTCTAATTATTCTCAAAAGTTGCACCACTTTTATATTCATATAGGTAGAATTATAAATGTTTATATTGCATTAAACATGAACTTTAAATTCCATTAAGAGTCTACGTTCATCCTCCTTTATGTAATAGAATGCATTGAATATTACCATAGTAAAGTCCACAATTAATTATCAGTGTTCAACAAATACTAAACAATAACTTGTTAGTACCCATTAAACTTAGAGACAAGCTTCTTGCTAATCCAAAGTCAGGTTCCCATTACCAGTATCTTTAATAACGGGTTTCAACCTCATTCCACTAGTTATTTTCCTTACGATGTCTCTACATAGTTTTTTTGTAAGCAAATCCGCTAAATTATTCATAAACTTTACATGGACAATGATGATTACCCCATTTGAAATCAACTCCTGAACATATCCATGTCGAATACCTATATGTCTTGACTTATCATTGTTAATATTACTATAAGCTCGAGACATAGTTGCATCATAATCACAGTATAAAGAAATAGCTCACATAGGTTGTGGCCACAATTTAATATTTAACAATATATTCCTTAATTATGTTGCTTCTTTACCTGAAGCATCCATAGCAATAAATTCTAATTTCATAGTAGAATGAGAGATGCACATTTATTTTTTAGATGTTGAGGATATTGAACCTCCTCTAAGTGAAAAAAATACATCATGATGTGGACTTATTATCACTTGAACTAATTAACCAACTTGTATCACAATATCATTTCAACACAATTGAAAAATTAAAATAAAACAAGTTCAAATTGATCGTTCTTTTGAGATAACCAAAGACTCTTGCAATAACCTTCTAATTATCCGTATTTAGCTTGCTTTTATATCTTGATAACTTGCATATAGCAAAAATTATATCTAGTTTTTTACAATGTATATCATACATAAGACTTCTAATGGCACCAGTATATTCTAGTTATGCTACCGTTTTATCACAATAATTATTTAACTTCATACTAGAGTCAAATAGGGTATTAGCCTCCTTTATATTGAGATGCTTAAACTTATCAAGCATATTCTCAATATAATATGATTGATTAAGTACACAGTCACTATTATGTTTTTTAACTTTGATACTTATAATTATATCTTATTCACAAAGATCTTTCATTTTAAAAATAGAAGTGAGATACCTTTTGTTTCAACTATTCCAATTATATTAATGCTAAATATTAATATGTCATCTATGTAGAGATAAATAATAACACCAAAATCTTTTGTAAATTTGGAATACGTACACTTATTGGCATCATTATGATGAAAACTATTTAACAAAATTGTTTTGTCAAATTTCTCATTCTATTTTTTCAGAGCTTGCTTTAAATCATATAAAGTCTTTACTTATTTACAGATTTTTTTTTTATTTTCAGGAAGTATAAAACCCTTAAGTTGCTCTATATGCACTTTTTCCTTTAAATTTTCATTTAAAAAGTTGTCTTAATGTTCATTTGATGAACATACAATTTATAAATTGATGTTAATACAAATAAAACTCTAATGGATGTAATTCTTGCCACTGCAAATAAGTGTCAAAATAATCAACACTTTCCTTTTAAGTAAAATCTTTGGCAACTAATCTTGCCTTGAAGATTTATATAGAATTATCAATATCGTATTTTTTTTTAAAACACCTACTTATATCCTGTTGGCTTATAACTTGGAGGTAAATTTACCAGGACCCAAGTATTGTTAGATAATATTGAATCAATTTTATTTTTTATCATTTTTTTTCCAAAAAAAAACCATCCTAAATGACATAACTTCACGAAATGTCTTTAGATCATCTTTTATATTTAAAATCATAGGTGTCCTTTTCAATGCTATAATTTTATTACATTCAACTAAAAATACAATTGAATCAGTAGAAATAAAATTTGTATTTGTATTTTTTTTTTTTAACTCTTTGACTTCATAGTTCACTTGAACTTATTACTTCTAAGTTTTTATGTTTTTCACTTAAAATTAAGCCGGAGTCAATATTATTAGATATGGTTCTTTTACATTTAATTCACTTATAAATTTATTTTCGAACAAGAAAACTTACTGCACTGACTAAGATTTATTGTAAGGCTAGGTGGGCTAAGGACGCAATGGAATTATGGGAACGAATGAGGTCAAATAACTGGCCATCGGATTTCATTTTATATAATACATTGTTGAATATGTGTACAGATCTTGGCCTCATGGAGGAGGCTGAGATGTTGTTTGACGACATGAAGAGATCAGAGAAATGTAGGCCAGATAATTGGGACCTTCACTGCTATGCTGAATATATATGGTAGTGGAGGGAGAGCTGTTTGAAGAGATGTCTAAGTTGGGTATTGGGCTTAATGTAATGGGGAGCACTTGTTTGGTTCGGTGCTTTGGGAAGGCTAGAAGAATCGTTGACTTTGGTTAAAGTTTTTAATGTTGCGATTGATGGAGGGGTTAAGTTGGATGATAGGTTTTGTGGTTGCTTGCTCTCTGTTGCATCACTAAGTGATGAGAGTGAGGATGTGGCTAAGGTCCTAGCTTGTTTGCAGCAAGCTAATCCAAAGTTGGTTGCCCTTGTTAAATTGTTTGAAGACGAAGAGACTAGCTTTGAGACTCTGAAAGAGGAGTTTAGGGCTGTTGTCAGTGACGCTGCAATTGAAACAAGAAGACCCTTCTGTAATTGCTTAATTGATATCTGTAGGAAGAGAGATCTTCATGGAAGAGCACATGAGCTGCTCTATCTGGGAACCCTTCACGGATTATACCCAGATTTACACCACAAAACTGTAAAAGAGTGGAGTTTGGATGTCCGCTCACTGTCTGTTGGTGCAGCGCAGCGAGGAGTTGCCCGAGTTATTTTCAGCTGACACACACTGGTACAGGAACTCACAAGTTCTCCCAAGGACTAGCCAATTCCTTTGATTCCAATGTGAAGAAACTTGAAGCGCCATTCAGGCAGAGTGAAGAAAGAGCTGGTCATTTCGTGGCATCGCGAGAGGATTTTGTTACTTTGGGTGCAATCAAGGATTCCATCTTCTGTTATAGCATAAAAGATGAACCAAAATGTAACTACAGATGCTTGAAAATTGTCTGTCTTTAGTTTGTAACATTAACCTCAAGAAAATATCAATCATCATCATCATCATGTTGCTTCTCTGGTGCTCTCTGGTTTGAGTTATTTTGGATATTTATGATTGTCCAATAAATGCTATTGAAATATATCTAAGATGGTCGTTGTTGTTTCTAATAAGATAAGATTTATCATGCACGCGACAAGTGTACTCATTATAAAACTGAAATTTTTTTTTTACATAAATAAATATAATTTTTTTCTTCTAAGAAATAATTAGATTTTTTTTTTTTGAAAATCATGCTTGGTTATAGGTAATTATCATGGAAAATCTTTATGGTACCAGTTAGGGGTGATCATTTTCAGTTCGGTTCGGTTTTAAACCAAAAAAACTAACCAAACCAAAATTTATATTTTTTAAATTTTAAACCAAACCGAACCGACTAACTAGTTCGGTTTTTTTCTTTCAAAACTGACTAATCGGTTGCTAGTTAGGTAATTATCAACAATCAAATGAGAATTTCAAACAAAGTTTACTGTCAAACTATAACAAAATAAAAAAATAATTTTCAAGTGAAACTTTAGCCAGAAAACCAATAAAAAAGGTCAAAAGGTAAGAAGAAAATGCATTTCTTGCTTGAAAACCAAGTTGTTCTTCCTTTATGAGTCCAATGAACAAACACTTTCAGAGTTCAGACACACAAAATTAATGAGAAATTCAATATTAAGCCAAGTGTGGAAACCAAAGCAGATTTTTAGGAGTATTCTTCTATCTATTCACAAATAATTCAAGAAACCCATTAAAAAAAAA
>Ga0325414_1003363_pt1 | contig 16574 bp, 13 predicted proteins | sample PopdelMetagenome_8_FD_206183 | JGI IMG/M metagenome (GOLD analysis project Ga0325414, IMG submission 206183) | Populus deltoides microbial communities from Bellville, Georgia, United States - Leaf-PdKOR-R3 | ecosystem: Host-associated > Plants > Phyllosphere > Phylloplane/Leaf | place: USA...
TTTTTTTTTTTTTTGACTTGTGTTAAACAATTATGGAAGCAAATGCAGATGTATTTTTATTTCCTTTTAACTTTAAAGAATGAAATCAACAATTGCATGATGCGTGTTTTGTTTATGTTCAGTGATCATCATCCTAATTTTCTGGGATACCTTGTTTTCTGTTTCTTTTGTTAGTTTCCTATATTTTTACAATATTGAATGGGGTTGATATCTCCCTTACTAGTCATTATGTAACTTTATTTTTCTTATTGTGAGCTTTTTTTTTCTCGTTTAATATAGGTCCTTAAAATATCTTTTCGTGATGGTAGTACTTTAAATTGTGATTTTTCAACGGCCCAGTCATCTCAACCTTCAATTTCCATGTCAAGTGGTAGCATAGGAAGAACAAAATTTAATGTTGTTAACTCTGTGTATTATCAACATGCCATAGACGCTCTAACAACCATAGGTCCTAATTATAAAGGACCAAACTTGCATGTTATTCATGGTTATTACTTGATAAAAGCAGTTGATGAAGTGAGGATTTATGTTGAGAGTTATCGAGAGATTTGAAAGAAAACTGGTTGCACATTAATGGTTGATGGATGGACAAATCAAAAGAAGAGGACTTTAATTAAATTCTTGGTATATTGTCCTAAAGGAATAATATTTTTAAAATTTTTGTATGTATCAGATGTCTCAAAGACTACTAGATTGTTGCATCAGTTGTTTAGAGAGGTTGTTTTGTATGTTGAGGTAGAAAACATTATGCATGTGGTGACTAATTGCTTCTAATTATGTTGCTGCTGAAAAGTTATTGATAAAAGAATTTCTTTCAATATTTTGGTCTTCTTGTGCTGCTCATTGCATCAACCTCATACTCAAGGATATTGGTAAATTGTAGTCAATTTGTTCTATTGTTGAGCATGCTTCTGGTATTACAAAGTATATTTATAATCATTATTATTTGTTGTATTTGATGAGAAAGTTCACTGGAGGAAAAGAAATACTTCGTTCAGCTCCTACTAATTTTGCTACCAATTTTATTGCATTGCAAAGCATCTTAGCTCATAAAGATGAGTTGAGAGCTATGGTGACACTAGGGAATGAGTCTCATCTGCTTATGTTAAAGATAGGAAAAGAAAAACGTTTGTTGAGAGTGTGCTGAACTCTCTATTTTAGGAAGAATGTGCAATAATTGTGCGAATGAGTAAACCTTTAGTTCGAGCTCTACGAATGGTTGATGGTAATGATAGACCTTCAATGAGATATTTGTATGATGCCATTCATTATGCAAAAAAAAAATATTGAGGAGATTTCAAAAGAGAAAGGCTAGAGTGCAACCTTTCATAGACATTATCAATAATCGGTGAGATGTACAACTATATAGAAATCTTTATGCAGGGCATTTTGGTTGAATCCTCGATTTCAATATGATGCAAATATAATGGATAAACATATGAGCTTCATTTTTGGACTTCTAGATGTTCTTGAGAAATATGTACATGGAAATTTACCATTGCAAAGTAAGATTACAAGTGAGATAAACTTGTTTAGGAATGCAGAATATGACTTTGGTCGAGTGTCCGCGATAAATAATCGCACCCTTATGCCTCCAGGTATATAATTTTTATATTTAAAATTATTATTTGACATATTCTAACTTATTAATTTTTTGTATAGATGAATGGTGGATGACATATGGAACCGGTGCTTCAAATCTACAACATTTAGCTATACGAGTGTTAAGTCAAACTTGTAGTTTTTCAGGATGCGAGATGAATTGGATTATTTTTTTAACATATTCACTCCAAGAAGAGAAATAGATTGGAGCACCAAAGGCTTAATGACCTTATTTACGTCCACTGCAATCTAAGATTGAAACAAAAGTATTTTCTTTTTTATAATTCTTTAAATATTATTTTATCTTATTTAGTATCATTACTAATATTATATTATGTTTACATTCACTATGAATATATAGGAATTATTGGAAAGGATGAAATTATGATCCAATTAATTTTGAGACAATTTGTGACATTGAGAACTGGGTAGCAGAAGATGACCCGTCAATTTTGACAACTAAAGAAACAAGGAGTTTTCACCATGTTTTGTCAACAATGACTATGCAAGATACTTTAGATGATGGTAATTAATGATTGATCATTTAATGGAAAAATATTATTTAAAACAAAGTATTGTTTAACACATAATATTTATTTGTTAATTATGTTTTAAATGTAGATTTCATAAATATTAATGAAATTGAAGATGATTGTGATGATGGAATTTCAAAGGAGTATGCTAATGTTTTATTAGGTGTTGACGAGATTGGCTCAATTTCATCGACATTTGATTCAAATTTTGCTCCTATGGACACCGAAGAACTTAATGTGTTCATTTAACAAAAGTGAATGTGTTGTTGATTTAGAATTTATGTTTTTGGATGTTTTGTTTTAAATATTTTAGAATTTGTATTTGGTTTGTGTTTTGGATATTGAATTAAATTTATGTTGTTGGTTTAAAATTTAAATTTAATTTATATAAGTGTTGCATTGTAACTAATTGGGTGTTTTTTACAAGTGTTGCATTGCAATTCTATTTTTTTAGGTTGACCTGGGTCAACCCATCTAACCCGTGACCCGATCATTGTACCGGATCGACCACCAAGTCAGGTTTAAAAACTATGCTCCTTCTCCTCCTTCAGCTTCTATGCTCTAGATAAATTGTATTCAAACTGATACTTTTTCAATTAGTAATAAATATTTGGTTTTTTCTTTTAGTTTTATTTATTTTAATTTTTTCCTGTTGTGTTTATTTTATTTTAAAAAATATATTAAATAAATTACGGATGAAATTACTGATGGACTAAGTCTATCGAAAAGTTCTAGAGAGTTGGAAAAATATTACAAGACTTTTCCACTGATCATTACAAACAAGATCACTGACGGGCTAAATCTCTCGAAGAGTTCCAAAAAGTTAAAAAAAATTACAGGAAATACCACTGACAATATATAAATCACCAACAGGTTAATTCTGTCAATAATATGAATTCAATCATCGATGGAATTAAAACTTTTTTTTTTCTATCAGTGATATACCATACTCACCGATGAAATTACTAATGGAATGATGCCGGTAAATTTTTTTAGTTTGGTGTGTTTTTTTCGGTTTGTAAACCCATCAATAATTATATTACTGACATACTTACCGACATAATAAAAATAACTAATAATAAGTGTTTTAACGACCAGTTACCGTCCATGATTTCGTCGATAAATATTGATAAAGTAATCTATCAGTATTATACAAAATTCTGGTTGTGGTTAGACTTAAGACATAAATAACTTACCTGAGCAAATAATTACAAAATATGTGAGTTAAAATATTTTTTTTTTCTCTTTTCTTGATTTGGATAAATAAACTCACATGTTATATGATTTTTGTATGCATTATTATTATTATGTGATGGGTGAACTTTTCAATTCAATTTTGTTAAATAACAAGTTAAAACTAATGTAGAAAAATTATATCTTCATTTCGAGAAGTTCGTTCCACGTACACGCACCAAGTAGATTTTGGATTGAACTCAATGAGTTCAAATTCAAAATTGGTGACCCATATATGTGATCAAAACCATGTAAAGTAAGACAAAATACACTCACATATAACCATCAAGTCAACAGTCCCAAAGAGTCTTGTCGAACTTGATATTTAACATAAATATTTGTTTATGAGATGACAACCTCCCCAATTGTTTATGAGTCAACAGTCCCCGAATTCTACCTGTAATTTTTATCATTTCTTCTGTAACCAAAATTTTCTTTCACAACTCTTTAACCAAGCTAACAGTCGATGAAGAGTTAGAGAAAAGCTGTATTAATTTGATTAATGATCAGTGATTCTTGGTTAACCAAATGCTTCAAGCAATGCCAAATGAGAAAAGATTCCATGTTTTTTTCTCTATAATCTGTCATTTATCAATGTTGGTCATTGAAACAGTAGTTGGTATATAGTTTTGGAACACACTAAAGGAACCCCATCATGAAAGAAACTTTGTCTATAATTTCCGAGCAAAGTAGCACTGGAGAAGAAGATGATATGCCAATTGTCTCAGACAAATGGACAGAAGCTTACTCTAACGATAGAAGGTGTTGGTTGATAGATGATTTTGAAACGCTAACCATTTAAAAAACATGTATTTGCTTGGAATAATTTCCTTGAAGTTCCATTGTACTTTATTTTTATTTAATTCCTCAAACCAACATCCAGTGGTTTCACCATGCATATGACAAATGAATTAGACATTTATCCGTATAAAATTGGTTGATCTGTTAAATTAAGTTCTTTTTCGGATTGACCTAATGGAATAATGTTGAGTATATTCTGAATGAGACTGTCGGTGTACATACATGCAGGCTGAAACGTAACCATGGATGTGCGAGGACGACAGGCTCTGTACAGTACGTATAGATGGCTTGTTAGGAAGCTCTCTCTCTCTCTTGTAAAATCAATTTCGGCACACCATGTTTAGTGTGGAGGAGTAGTTTAGTGCTTAAACACAGCCCGATCTTCGATTTCCTAGTGATACTTTTTTGCTTACTCTATAAATGGCTACGCGTCTCTGTCGATGTTCCCTTCCTTTCTACGATCTTTGATTTTTCTTTCTTCTTTTTTGCGATCTTTCAGTAGTTTCAGTAGTTAAGATTTCATTTCATCTAATTAATGGGCAGTTACGAGATTTTTCTTCAAATCATAATTTCCAATTGACATGATTTGATTTGAACTAAAATGACACATCAATTGATGGCAATTTAACATAAGAGGAATCTGTATCAAATTTATTCATGAGTGTTTGCTATTTTGGTAGCTTTTGTAGTTGTATTTTGAAAAAAGTTATTTTATAAAAAATACTTCTAGTTGAAGTTGGTTAGATAAAATATATGTTTGGTTAAAACTGTGGTTGAAATTAAGATTGAACAAAAAATAGTTTAATGTGTTTGGTTAAGAATACTTTTCAAATTAAGGTTATAAAATAACTAAAAAAGACATATATTACTATTGATGGTTTTTAATTGAAATATCATAGATTTAACTACTACTATTACATCATAAAATAAACAATACTTTATATAAAATATTTTTATTGTTACATTAAACTATCTGCAATTCCATCACATATGAAATTCATCCGATAAAGACTACAGTTTTCATGGCTTCCTGAGCGTGCAACAATATCAGGTAAAATATCATCAGGAATAAAATTGGGATTGCGATCAAATTTTGCAAATATTATGTCATCATGTGATCTCCTTCTAATGTAATTATGTAGTGCCATTGAATAATGTTAAATACCAGTTTTTCGAATAAAACATAATATTTAAGAAATGTTTTTGGATTTTATTTTATTTTACTGAGTCGGACCCAGTTCAATGCATTTAGATTTGGGTCAGATCCGTTCCGGCCCATGAACAGTGGAGACGCTCTCTACTGTTCTGCAAAGTGAACAGTGAAAAGTGAATTAATTCACTCTCCACTATTCACATGCAAAGTAAATAGTGGAGACGAAGAAATGCAGCAAAAAAAGATGAAGGAGAAGAGGAAGAGCAATGGAGACGACAGGGTTGTTTTGAAAAATTTTTGCAATGGTTTCGTTGTCATTTGGCAAGAGACAAGAAAAGGGAACAGAGGGGAACAAGGATGAAAAATTAGAAAATGGCAGGTTTTCTAGATCTCAACAATGGAGACCTCTCAGGTTGTTTTGGGAAATTTTTACAATGGTTAATTATTTGCACTGTCAGTGAAAGAGAGAGAAGAGCATGCCATCGCGAAAAACAAATCTAAATTAGTTTTCAAGAAACTGCGTTTCAACCTCAGTTTCGGATAAGACCCATAATAATAAAAATATAGTTAATATTTAACTAAATATTTATAAATAATATTTATTTATAAATACAGTTGGAACCACAACGTCAAACACTCGCAATCAGAGAGCTTCATGTTGTGTAAGTGAATTCTCAACCAGTAGTGGTAAAATATATTAAAAAAACGAAAAGGTCAAAGTGATAGGTTCATCTACACTAGTTCAGTGTTGCTGTCTAATTAATTCCCGGTTAGAATTTTCTTATTTTCCACAATAAGACGACATCTGAGAGAAATAGACAAGCCAAATGGGATGGACTTTTTTATACACGAGTTTGTAGCTGTTAAGAATCAACATTTTCAACGGGCTAAAACTTATCTTCAGAAAGTAGACTATCCTTTCAATTTCGCTTACACTTGGGCTGTACTCATTCATTTATTATGTGTGGAAACTGGGCAAGACACGACCATCAGCGTTCACATTCAAATACACCTGCATGCACTGTACGGGCTATTCCTGTATCCAATATTTTTTTGTCCATATTTTTAGGATTCAAGCACTGTTACCTTTTCTTCTTATTATAAATAATGTTGTTTATATATAATTGCAGCCAAAGTTGGACTATTCAAAGACTAATACACTTCTTGAAGTTAACAGTGATGGATCAAGATTTCTTAGACATTGTCATTTTCTATGGGGCTAGCGCCAATACTATGAACATGTCACCTACCAGACAATTCTATAAATTTGGATTAGCTGTTAAACTCAAGAAATCCCACCAGACAAGCTACCAAACCTAATATAGTTGAGTTTAATCAAGGGATAAGTATAGCTTTTTTAGGCATGGCTAAAAAAACACCCAGCTCCCTTGAACACGGTTAAAGAAAGAGCTCAACTCTCTTGGGTTGAACTACAGAGAAGAGCTCAGTTTATATGACTTCAGCTACATTTTATATTTTATTCTTTCTATATCTCTAAATATATAAAAATCTTTCAAGAACCTATTATTTTTATCCTGCAAGGTAAAATGACACTTCTTCCCCACCTTTATATAAAAGAACAACATTCGTGAGTTATAAATACCTCATGATATTTCAAGCTCCAGGTTCACAACCTTTTCATTCTTAATATTTTTAACATATATATTTTCAGAGTATATCTCTATAAAATATCATTGCACTTTCTCTCTCTAAAAAGATATTTATTTAAGCATATCAGAGTCCTCAAATCTATAAAAAAAGATATTTTTCAGGTATTAATCATCAACCACCTTGACTTACTAGACACCAGATAAAAGTATCGACCATGTTAACCAGAGAGAATAAATTAAATTGGTAGCCAGAATCAAAAAATTAACCACTTCTCTTACATATAAATCTTGTCTCCAGGCTAATTGGATATTTTGGAAACCCGTCACATAGTTAGTCTTAATTTCAAATCACTAAGGGAATAAATAAATAAAAAGAAAACCCTTGATTTCAATTAATTGGCTGTACGTAATGAATACCTGAAATACAAATTTATTTTAGAAACTATGTTCCATGCGTCCTGTATTGATGCTAAGCGTAGACTTTTCCTTTACAATTTTTTCTATTTTTTTTTAAAGTAAGGCTTAAATACCAACCACAATATATTCATCACCATTTGAAGAGAAACTCCCGTTTGTAATGTTTATTCCTCAAATTCACTGCCTAAACTTCACATTAATATTAGAATTCATTTTTTATATATAATCAACAATTAGAGGTGCGAATCCCAATTCAAAAATTGTAGAAACAAGAGATTGCATATTGTTTGAGTTATTATTATTATTATTATTTATCTTCTATGGGAATTTTGTTTTCCCTTAGTCTCATTATATGTTAGCATATTGTACCAACATTAATGATAATGATAATAATAATAATAATAATAATAATAATATGATTTATTCCTATAGTACATTTTTATAGGCTAATCTTCTTTATTTAATATCAATTAGACTCAAATAATATGTGTATAAAATATGTTAGATTCATACATATTCTTATGATTAGTTATTAATTATGGATAGTTGTAGTATTAGCAACAAATCATATTCATTGCAATTCTATGGATCGTTGTAGTCCTAGAAAGCCATTAAAATAAAACTAAACAACGTTTCTCCCCTCATGCTCTCTTAAGAATCTGAAAATCATAAATAAAAACTAAAAATAAGAATAAGCATATTTATCAGCACACATGCATCTCTTGACAATCAAATAACTTAATTAAGTAAGCATATTTGTCATCCCTGAAAATATTAACACATACAAGACAATACCTAATTTCTCTCAATTCAAATAGTTAAACATATCATACTCCCAAAATTTTCACAATCATGGCAAGTTTCCAACACATCTTGCCACACTTTCTAAGACCTCATTTATTTTAGCTTGGATTTCCTTTTTCACAGTGTAGATAAATTAATAAAAATGTAGATAAATTGATGGATATTGAATTTGAAATATTTTCTGCTAAACAATTGTTTTGGTATTAGATTTTTTTTTTTTTGAATTACGACATCCATATCTCCTATGCTAAAAGAATTGTGGTAAAAACCTAGCTCTTTTATTTGTTATATGAAGTCCTTCATAATTTATATGAACAAAGAACGATTGCCCCCTATTTTTCATCTTTTAGTTTTTTTATTTTAATTAAATTATTTTTTATTTTATTTTTTTAATTTTATTGTTTAATATTTCATTGATTTTGAATTGGTTTTTATAATTTATTTTGGGTTACTTTTTATGAAATTATCGCAATCTCAAATTAAAATCTCAACATTTGGTTGGTGTTGAATCCTTCAAGCACTTTTTTTTCATATGTTTAAGTAAAAAATAGTCAAAGAAAAAAATTTATTAAATCCGGTGGAGTCCATGATCCGGATCGCAGGTCAGGAGGGTTAAACCGTAAAGTCCAGGTTAATTTAATATGTTGTCGTCTCAATATATATATATATAGTGTATGTGTGTGCGTGAATCCAATATGTCATTATCTTACTATTAAAAAAATATTATTTTGATTTTTTTCTTAAATCAAATCATGTTTTTAATGATTATATAGGTTGTTTCTTGATATGCCAAATTGATTAGGTCATTTCAAACAATCATCATACATGTTAATTTTAAACTCTAACAATATAAAAATTTAAATCAGGAAATTTAAAAATTGATTTATTAGATCAAGTTTAACATATCAAAAAGTTTCATGTCTTTGAAAATTTTATATTTTCAAAAAAACTTTAATCCCACTCAAACCATATCACGTACAAGAGTTTGAATCTAAGAGAATCGGCTTACTTAAGCTTTGCCTTTTTATTTGGTTTTTTATTTTTGTATAGTGTACCCTTCTGGATTACTCGAGCTTTTGTTTCGCACTTTAATATCGTTTGGGTTCTTCCAAAAGAACTATTATTAAGGGGAAAAAAAATACTTGTCGGTCAGCTGTATATGGATAAACTCTAGGCGCAAATTCGACAACGTTAAGCTTTAAAGAAATTGGATGTACAAATCACATACATACATACATACATACATACATATATAATCTCCATTGACAAAAAAAATTAAAAAAATAACGATCTCTTGCCTCAATTTTAAAGGTACGGTTCATCCACGTAAATAAGATATGAAGGCAATTAATTTGAACCTTTCAAGCTATGATGATATCTATTTCTCAACACTGATTGCATGCCTTATACGTGTAAAACTGGTCGGTAGGGAACCGAGTTACGTGAGTGCCACATAATTAGGTACTAATATATATATATATATATATATATATATATATATATATATATATATATATATATATATATTTTAACGTGAATTTACTTGTGAATTTGCATATACTTTGATTAATTTCACGAATCTTAAAATTAATAATTATAAATTTTTTCAGTAATTATTATATTAACAAATACAGAATCAAACTTAAAAACATATAAAAAACAAATTTATTAATTCCAAACTTTTACTATTAAAACATCTATTACCAATATTTACTGCTTGTATTTATGTAACATGCAGCAATTGAATTGAAGTTGAAGCGTGAGAAAAACAACTCCACTTAAGTTTTGTGTGGTATACAAGATGACACTTTGCAATTGTACCTCAAGAGAAAGGAACAGATTTGCTGGAGTTTTAAATAGGCCTCCTCAATGCATATCTGGACTCTAACACTTGTCATACATCAAATAAAGGAGAACATTTTGTGCTACAGTAGTTTGTGTCTTTTTCCCAGCTGGTACAGGTCACATAATAATATAAAGCATATTTCTACATCATTTAATAATTTAAATTTTTAAATTAAAGAGATTTTTTAATATGATATTAAATTCTGATAATCAAGCAATTACGAATTCAAATCTTATCATTTTTATTTATTTAATAAAAATAAAATATAAAATAATATGGACATATACAGGTTTAAACTCAAAAAACTTTTACTTAAAAGAATATATTAGAAAATAATATAAATTATATCTTAAGGTCTCATTTAATAATTTAAATTTTTAAATTAAATTAATTCTTTAATAGTTTTTGTTTTTTTCACTCATGAGTAATTGTGTTTTAAATTTTAATTTTATACAAATCAAAATGATAGGTAAACCTAAATATCAGGGCGTATAACTCTCACTCAATTTATCAAGTCTTCAAATAATCAACTTAAAAATTTAATTTTGAATATGATACGTCCTAAATATAATATCCAAGTTTTATTATCGAATCATTTCATGATTAGAAAAGAATTACAGAAAGAAGGGCAGGAATCTTCAACTTCCTCACTCAGCTATATATTGAGGATTTTATAATTTTTTTTATTCTTGAAAATCACTATAATTACATTAAATAAAAATTTTAAAATTCTTATTCGATCTTTCATTTTTGGTTTAAATTCTTAATAATTAGAAATAAAAAGGATAAAATAAATGTTATTTGTCCAAAGCATCTCTATGTAATTTTTTCATGTCTCTCAGAATCAAGAAAAGAGGATAGGAATCTTTAAATTTTTATTTTAAATTAATTTTTTTATATAAAGTTTTAGAAAATGTGATGTGTTGATATCAAATATAATTTTAAAAATATAAAAAAATTATTAAATTAATCATTACTATATTCTCCAACACCCCGTTACACGATAAGAAAACAGAAGAAAACACAATATTACATTAAAAAAATACCACGTGACACTCAATCAACTTGCCAAATCCCACAAATTGATGTTACTCTTTTAAGGAGTTATTTTAACTATTTGTTATTTGTAGTGACTGGGCCACCAATAAGTAGGTTTGGCATCCAAGTCCTAGATGCTGTCTTAAAAAATATATTTTTTTGCATTATTTTGATGAAAACTACATGAAAAGAAACTTGTCTCTCTCCTTTTTATTTCTTCCTTCTTTTTATAAATATGTTTACAGGACAGTGGGAATGGCTGAATGTCTCCTTCCCATGCTAATGAGAAGTCTATTCATTATATATTAACATAACGACAGCTATAAATCCTATATAATAGGAAAGATGAGGATACAATTAATGACGTAATTATCCTACAACTATACATTAGCAATATTACAGTAACAAAAGAGATTGCAGCGTATATTATGGAGAATCATGAGATTCTCCCTTATCACCCCCTGTAAGGTGAGCATGGGAGAAGGGAGAACGCTAAGCTTGCTTCGAAAGAGGAAAAACTGAGGCTTGGTAACTCCTTTGGTAAGCGAATCAGCAAGCTGCATATGGGAAGGAACAAAGTCTATTTTCAAAGAGCCATTAGCGATAAGTTCTCGGACAAAGCGATAGTCAATGGCAATGTGTTTTGACCGAGGGCGAGTAACAGGATTAACAGCTAAAGATTGCACTTTGATTATCACAAAGAATACGGGGTGGAGCTGGAAGTGGAACCTGAAGATCTCGAAGGAGTTGAATAAGCCATACAACATCAGCAGTGGCAACAGCTAAGGAGCGATATTCGGCTTCTGCACTTGAACGAGAGATAGTGTTTTGTTTCTTAGAGGACCAAGAGATTAAATTAGCTCCAAGGAAAATAGCATAACCGGTAGTAGAACGATGTGTATCAGGACAACCAGCCCAGTCCGCATCAGAATAGGCAAAAAGATTATAAGAGGATACTTTATGCAGCTGAAGACCATGATGAACTATGCCTTTAACATATCATAAAATACGTTTGAGAGCACGAAAATGATCGTCGGTGGGAGCATGCATAAATTGACAAATAGAATTAACAGAAAATGATAAATTTGGCCTATGATGGTTAAGTATTGAAGAGCATCGGCTAAAGAGCGGAACAGAGTTGGATCGAAGAACAACTATCCTTCGGCTGATAAATGCTGACCAACAACAAAAGGTGTGGAAATCAGTTTGGCATCAGTCATCGAAGCTCGATGTAAGAGATTAAGGGCATACTTTGTTTGACTAAGAAACAAACCCTTTTCATTAGGTTGAACTTCCACCCCAAGAAAATAATGAAGATCACCCAAATCTTTCATGGAAAATTCCTTGGAAAGTCGAGTAATGAAGGGGCAAATCAACGAAGAACTACTGCCAGTGAGCACCATGTCATCAACATACAGAAGTAAGTAAACAGTCCCAAGCTTAGAATGATAAAAAAATAATGAAGAATCAGCCGGACTGGAGTGAAAACCAAGTGTATATAAGAAAGAGCCGTAGCGATGGAACCAAGCGCGGGGAGCTTGTTTCAGGCCATACAGAGCACACTTTAAGCAACAGACATGCTGAGGGAATAGGGGATCAGTGTAACCTGGCAGTTGTTCCATGTATACCTTTTCATTGAGAAAACCATAAATAAAAGCGTTGTTGACATCTAACTAATGTAAATGCCATCTAGAAGTAATTGTTAATGATAATATGAGTCAGACTGTAGCAGGATGAACCACAGGACTGAAGGTGTCACCAAAGTCAAGACCAGGAACCTGAAAGAAACCTTGAGCCACAAGGCGTGCTTTATGTCGTTCAGTAGACCCATCCGAACAAGGTTTAACTTTGAAGATCCAATGACAGCTAACGACATTATGAGATTGAGGCCGGGGAACAAGAGTCCAAGTACCATTTCTCTTTAAAGCAAGAATTTTGTTATCCATGGCTGAAAGCCATTTAGGATTCTTTGCAGCAGACTTAAAACCCATGGGCTCTTTGGTAACAAGAAGAGCCTGAAAGAACTGATTAGAAGACAAAACAATCAAAGCATGATGCGACCGTGGTTTGAAAATACCAGTCTTCCCCCTGGTAATCATATAATGACAGTTGGCGGGAACAGGAGAAGGTGAAGGCATAGGAGAAGGAACCCTGGAATCCAAAGGTGTAGTGGCGGGGAGAGACGCTGCAGAAATAGGAACCTGCAGTGAAGAAGAACTCAAGGAACCTGGAACATCACTACAAGGCAGACATGGTGATTTCCAAATAGAAGAGGACGATAAAGAGTCACAAGAAACATCATGAGAAGAGCTAGGAACACAGTCCGCACAATCTGAAAAACAAGTATAATCAGTATTGGACTCTAGAGTAGGAAAAGAGGCATCAGTATAAGGAAAATGATGTTCATAAAACTGAACATGTCGTGAAACATAGACACAATGAGTCTTTCGGTCTAGACAACGAAAGCCTTTATGAAGAGTACTGTAACCTAAAAATACACATGGAGCGGATTTTGGAGACAGTTTATGGGGTGAGTAATCTTTTAAATAAAGGAAGCAAAGACACCCAAAAGTACAAAGCATAGAATAATCAAGTGACTTACCAAACAAGATTTCATAAGGAGTTTTGCCATCAAAAGACGGTGATGGAAGTCGATTGATGAGAAAAGCAATAGAGAAGGCTTCGACCCATAACGAAACTAGCACATGGGCATGAAACATAAGGGTAAGACCTGTTTTTGTGACATGACAATGTTTGCGTTCAGCAACACCATTTTAACTGGGGGTGTAAGCACATGCTAGACGAAGAATAATACCACAAGAGTGCAAGTGAGAACGAAACTTATTATTTGTAAATTCCGTTCCACCATCACATTGGAAAGATTTTATTTTTGCGGAGAATTGAGTCTCAATATAATGTTGTAAATTAACAAATGTATCAAAGAAATCAGATTTGTGTTTCAAAGGAAACATCCAACTAAATCTAGTACAATCATTAATAAAAATAACATAATATCTATATCCAGTAATAGAAGATACTGGTGAAGGACCCCATAAGTTACAATGTAATCAATCAAATGGCATGCTACAATGTTCATCATTTAGAGAAAAAGGTAAACGGTGGCTTTTGCCAAGATGACAACCAACATAAATGTTGGAATTATTCGGCAGTGATCTATCACTACAAAGAATAGACCCTAGTCTGGAAAGAGAAGAAATAATACAATAATTGGGATGGCCAAGGCATGCATGCCACAACTAAGCAGAGGCACGCGGTTTATGGGCAGACAAAATTGAAACAAGAGCATGATGATGCTGATTGAGGACATAGAGACCATTCTCACATCGACCGACCCCCAACACCGTTCCGTGACGCGATCCTGTATGATAAGACGAAAAGAATCAAAGATTACACGATAATTAATTTGTTTGGTAAGCTGACTGATAGAAATAAGATTTTTCTTAATGCCAGGAACAACCAAAACATTAGACAAAGGAATGAAACTGTGAGGAGCAACTGTGGAAACAGAACCAATGTGAGAAATAGGCAAAGACTGACCATTACCAACCATCACCCTTTCATTACCAGAGCAAATAGCAGGATCATCCAAGTTGTCAGGATTATTTGTCATATGAGAGGTTGCACCAGAGTCGGGGAACCACTCAGGATTATTCAGTTCTTGAATGGAGCAGGCAGAAAAAGCTTCAGCAAGGTGAGCCGATTGCTTCTTCTTGAGTTTCAAGAAGCTCCAGCAATGTTTGGCCAGGTGTCCCTCTTTGTCACACAACTGACAGTAAACAGAGGAGGTAGATGAAGATTTCATGTTTACCATAAGCTCTGATACCATAAAGATGTTTACAGGACGGTAGGAATGGCTGAATGTCTCCTTCCCATGCTAAGGAGAAGTCTATTCATTATATATTAACATAACGACAGTTATACAATCCTATATAATAAGAAAGATGAGGATATAATTAATGGCGTAATTATCCTACAGCTATACATTAGCAATATTACAGTAACAGAAGAGATTGCAGCGTATATTATGGAGAATCATGAGATTCTCCCTTATCACTTTACCTATCAACTTCTTAAAAAATATATGGTTTTTGCATTATCATCTATGAAAACTACACCCACAGTAACTTTTCTTTCCCTGTCTTTATTTTATTTTCATTTTACTTATTCCTATAAATTTTATGTTTTTGCATTAGCGTCGGTGAAAACTACAACTTACCTTTCTCTCCCCTCATTTTTTTTTCATTTTACTTATTCCTATAAATTTTATGTTTTTGAATTAGCGTTGGTGAAAACTACATGACAACATGTCTTTTTCTCCCCTATTTTTTTATTTAATAAATATAAATCTAGTTACTTGATTTTTAATATTTTCTGTTAAAAAATAATATAAATCATATATTGGGGCCTCACCCAACAACTTAAGATTTTGGATTGAGATGGTTCTTTAACATGGTATTAGAGCCTTGATGATCAAGCGGTCACACTACCAGAAATTCGCTTAATACCAACGAAATTACTGACCGAAACCGAAACCGGACTTGTTAAAATTTATGGTTTTAAAAATTGGTTGAATCGGTTTTTCATCTCGGTTCAATTTTTTCGGTTTTCTTAGTTAATTTTTCTTTAGTTTTTTTGGTTTTCTCTGTTTTTTTACCCCTAGTTAATAACAATTTTTTTTTCACATGTAAAAATGTTTAAGTTAGGTTAAAAACACGGAATGTATCTGCACCTTCACCATCTTTAAATAAAGTATTTTTTTATAGTAGCACCATGAATAATAGCATAGCAACGCCTAATACACCGACAATTAATTTCTTTCCCTTTACTTTTTTTTCCTTTTAAGATATTTCCAATTTTATTGTTTTTCCTCAAAAAAAATTTTTTTTCTCTTATTGAATTCTTTTTTATATTGTAAAGAGGAAATAAATTGATTTGACTTTTTTTATATTGTACAAAATTTGGGTGATGATAAATGTTTTTCATTTTAGGTTGGGTTGAATTTTCTTATTAAAGCATGTTTTTTTTACGTTTCAAAAATGCTTTTTTAAAAATTTGAATTTTATTTTATTTTTTTTCTTTACTTCAAATTAATATTTTTTATGTTTTTATATTATTTTGATGTGATGATATAAAAAATAAATTTTTAAAAATAAAAAATATTATCTCAATATATTTTTAAAAAACAATATTTAAAAAAATAATATTGTGAACATAAACAAATTGCACTGTAGATAAAGAGTATTTGTACTGTTAACGACACTATAACACATGGGAGGCGTTGTCTTTTATGTTTATTAGTTAAAAAGTACTGCTAGGTCTGGCTTGGCTGCCAAACCCACCGCTATTAGGTCCGGCTGGGCCGCCAAATATTTTTAATTTTATTTTTTTTCTCTTTAATTTTTTTTCTTTTCTCTTATTTTTTATATGGTAAAGAGAAAATAAATTGATTGAACTTTTTTTTATATTTTACAAAAGTTGGGTGATGGTAATTGTTTTTTGAGGTTGGGTTGAATTTT
>Ga0325414_1003373_pt1 | contig 16559 bp, 11 predicted proteins | sample PopdelMetagenome_8_FD_206183 | JGI IMG/M metagenome (GOLD analysis project Ga0325414, IMG submission 206183) | Populus deltoides microbial communities from Bellville, Georgia, United States - Leaf-PdKOR-R3 | ecosystem: Host-associated > Plants > Phyllosphere > Phylloplane/Leaf | place: USA...
CTGGCACCCCATTATAGAAGCCATTCCTTCCAATTCTAATCCTAAGATGGGGCAAAAGGATGAGATAGTTTGGTTGGATTCGCCAAATCACAGATTCTCGGTCAAAGTAGCTTGGGAGCAACTAAGAATTCATCGTCAAATGGTTTAAAAACATGACATTGTGTCGTTCAAGAATGCTATTCCAAGACATTCGTTTCTTTTATGGATGGCTGTCCAATAGAAACTCACAACTCAAGATAGACTTCATCGGTTTGGTATACATGGTCCCAATACATGCTCACTCTGTCTTCGCAACAATGAAGATCACAACCACTTGTTCTTTGAATGCTCCTATATAAAGTGATCTGGTGGGATGTTTGTGACAAATGCAACATTCCAAGAATGACAAAAGGCTGGGATGAATGGATTCGATGGGCCACTATCACTTGGCATGGCAAGAGTTTCGTCAATTTTTCTCATAAACTGAGTTTCGCGCTACAATGTATCATGTTTGGCAAGAACGAAATGCAAGGATCTCTGTAGGAATGCCTAGAACTTCGAACTTGGTCTTTAATCAAATCAAATGTATCATTCGTGATAAGGTTGATTTGATGAAGAACGTCCTACCAATAGATGAAAACAAAAGGATCCAAAGAGCTTGGAGGGTTAATAACATAGATTCTTAATTTGATAGTTAGCTGGTTGTATTGGTTTCCCTAACGAATCTAGTGAGGTCTCAGTCTTTTGTTCGGTGGCTAACCTGTAGCCATATGTTGTTTTATGTTTCTGTTCTCATTGTAAATCAGGGGTATGCCCCTTATAATCTTTCTATCTTCTTCTTTTAATACATACGTCAACTTATCAAAAAAAAAAGTAACATCGAAACCTACAACTTTTATGAAGACACTTCCCTCAAATTCTATCTTTTTTAATCCCTATCTTATTGTAAGTTTAAGCAATAAAATTGTCCAGTTTTCCAATCTACTCATTTGACAACTATCATCTTAAGCTTCATACAACTTTTATTTCTCAATAAGATCTTGTTAATATCACCATCACCATCACCATCATCATTATTATTATTTCCTACCTAATTAAGGTTCATGACTCATGTGTACACCAATTAATATAATCCCATTTTAATAAGTAATACTCTTGATACAAGTTTGACTTTAAATACTCTTTCATCTTTGTAAACTCATCATGAAGTTTCTAAATCTTGTCCCCTACTTCATCAACATAACCCATACTAGGAAGTAAAGATGTCATTAGACCTATTTCATCAAATTCTTTCATCTCAATTACTTCATTTTCTTATCCTAATCTTACAATTATGTTTTACAAATTATATTTTAGTCCTTAAACGTGTTGTATGGCATGGACCATGTCCTTCCTTGTCTCTATGCAAAAGTAGAACTCTTTAATTTAATAATTTCAGCTTTAATAATTTTATTTCTTCCATTCCCCTAGATGCATTTTCTACCATATTCATAATCACACAATTCATCATTAACCTTATACCTCATGTTTGTTCAAGTAACAAGTTTCTCTCACCATCCCATTTTCACTCTCTTTTCATCTTATGCAAGGGCACACTTCACCAATCCAACTTACTCTACTTTAAGTCATAGTATATGCCTATTGATTTATTTCAACTTTATTCTTTGAATGTATCCTTATTACCACACATTTCATGCCAATATCATAATATCAACAAATAACATTTACTCTTTGCACATACAATATGCAATCAATCCCAACGGTGAAGATAAATCTCATCATGTTCACTATAATCTTTTGATCGTGTCAAGTTTTTGATGCCGTTACCAGGGAGGTAAGTTACTGTATAAATTATATATTTTATTTTATTTTTCTTTTCACTTTTATTGTATTTCTAATTTTTGTTTCTTTTTTTTTCTTTCTGCACTTGCATGAGAGTTTGGAAACGCACATTAAGTGGTAGACTTTGTAGGAAATCTTCATCCTCTTTAGAAAACATGGCTGAAGAGGATAATCAGTCACTTCATAATGAGAATAATCGTGTTAGAACACTTAGAGACCAACACGAATCTAACAAGAACAAGTGCACCATCATGCATAGTTTTTCCTCTTGATGCATCCTACTTTAATTTTAAGCCAGATATTATTCAACTTTTACCTACTTTTCATGGCTTAGATCTAGAAAATCCATGCTTGCATTTAAGGGAATTTGAGGAGGTCTGTAACACCTATAATGACTTAAATTGTAGCATGAACATCATCAGATTAAAGCCTTTTCCTTTTTCATTAAAAGATAAAGCTAAAACTTGGCTACAAAATCTGAGGTCAGGATCCATCCGTGCTTGGGATGAAATGCAACAACAGTTTTTAAAGAAGTTTTTCCCTTCTCATAGAACAAATTCTTTCAAAAGACAAAATCATCACATTCTCAAAAGCTAGAAGAAACATTTTACCAGTGTTGAGATGGGTACAAAGACTTGCTTAATATATGTCCTCATCATGATTTTGAAACATGGAGATTGGTTTCATAATTTTATGAAGGGTTAACACCTAAAGATAGGTAAATGATGGAATTGATGTGCAATGGAACTTTTAAAAATAAAAACTTTGATGAAGCAATGGAGTACCTAGATTTGCTAGCTGAAAATGCTCAAAATTGGGACATACAGACACTTGTGAGGCACTAGGTAAAACTCAACCTTATATAGTGGAGGCATGTTCAACCTCAAGGAAAATCATGACCTCCAAGCCAAATTTGCATATTTAGCTAGAAAAGTCGAGATACTGGAATTGAAAAGGAGTGGTCAATTAAAATCTATTCAAGAAATTGTGTCAAATCTGTGAAACTAATGAATACTCAACCAATGATTGTCTAACTTTGCCTTCTTTTAAAGAATATATTCATGAATAAGCCAATGCTTTAAACAGTTTCCAATAGCCAAATCATGATCCATATTCACAAACATACAACCCTGGTTGGAGAAATCACCCAAATTTCAGTTGGAAGAGTGCTAACAATAATGTACAAACTTCACAACCACCATTTCAAGCACACCATAATTTTCAAAATTCTCATGGATATGCATCTCTTTATGTTCCTCTTCTTAGAAGAAATATTGAGGAAACTTTATATACATTCATTGAAAAGCAAGAGATAATCAATACTCAACTTGCTCAAAGCATAACAGATTTTAAAGATACTCTTGCAAAATTCATATCTACTCTCAGTTTTCAGGAGAAAGGTAAGTTTCCATCTCAACCATAGCAAAATCCTAAAGGACAATACAATTCAAGTGTAAGCAGCTCTGGAAGCTAACATATGGATCAAGTCCAATCAGTCATTACTCTCCATAGTGGTAAGGTTATTGAAAAACCAATTTTGCATGTTCAAGGACACATATGCATTCTGCAAAACCTGTGAAAATTGTCAAAAGATAGGATTTATTTCAAAACATAGAGTCTTTAGATAATCTTTTATTGACTTTTGAGTCGTAGCCCGGTGGAGATGTGCATCGTGCAATTTATGATTTATAGCTTCATTTTCATAAAGGACATGCTCAGCATAGTCTTGGGAATTTGACTACAAAAAGACCTTGTTTGTCAGTTTTTAAGAAAACTAGAAGGAAAGCCTATCCCCGACACATAGAGGGTGTTTAATCCGTTCTTGGACGTAAAAGCAAGAGAAGATGTGAGCCACAATCACAACTACAATTTAAGCCTTAGTTTGTGAGAAATTGTGTCTTTTGGTTTTACTAATAGCATAATATTTGTGTTTTGCTGTTTTTTTATATTTGTTTAAGTGTGTTTTAGGTTTGTCAGTAGTCGTTGTTTCAGGTGACGTCTTCTATATTGTATCTTTCTACTTTAAAACATTGAGGACAATGTTTCATTTTGGTTGGGGGAAAGAAGGTAGTAGTTGACAAAAAAAAAAAACTAACGTGATCATGGGAATTATAAAAACATTTTCCAATGGTTAGCAACGTTCATAACAAGGTTTTACCATACTTTTTGATGTGCATCATGGAGTTATAATCCATCTTGTAAAGTTAAATCTAATATGCAAGGGGAATGATTGAAGGGCCTTGACGAGTCAAATTAGAATGATTGAAGCTGCGTCAAAGTTAAAAATTAGCAATCAGTTTGAAATTGGTTCAAGGGAACTTAAAGATGGGAAAAGCCCTTAATGGTTCTTTTGATGCTGGGCTACTTGAATTTGGGTTGATAATGCACATAAGTGAAGGAATTAATGCTATTTACGGTCATAACAGTAAATGAATTTGAACCTGAATTTGAAGTCATCCATTGCATGTGAAAACAAGACTAATCTAGGAGAATATCAAGTTCAGAACGTGATCTTTCTAGATTGTCCAACCATATGATTGCATTGGACTTTTGTGCAAGAAGTTATAGCCATTTTAAATTTGATCTGTTAATGTTTCAATTAAAGTCAGAAAATATGTGCTAGTTAAATTTGTCTAGTTACTTTGTCGAAGTCTAATTTTTGGGTTTGACTTCTATCATGTTGAAATTTTCCTAAGTTTGGAGGGATGTTCCAATAGTATCAGAATATGTAATAAAACACTTTTGGCTAAGATTTGAAACTTAATTCACATAATTAAAAGTTGTTCTTCCAAATTGATTTTGTAAAGAACCCTACCTGACTTATCACTATTCAATCACAAAGAGTGTGGCGTCGAAATCCTATATTGATCTTTGTGGCGTCCAGATTGACTTATCAGAGTATCATTCTAGTCTATCCTCCATCTTATTTACCTTAAATCACTATAATCAAACCTAAACACCAAAAGAAAGACAACACAACCAGACTCATCCTTCATCCATTTTCGTCAGATTTATTGTTCCAGATTTTCGAATCATTCACGGCACATCACTTTTCCTATGAAATATTCAGGTATACAAACTCTGCATTATTATCACTTGATTTTGTTCATAAATTCTTTTTTTTTTTACCAAGTATTCATAAACCTTTATTTTCAACACACACTTTAACATACGATTGTGGGTTACACATTTGATTATTACATTATTTATATTATTTTGTTAAAGGTAACAACTAAGGGAAAAGGATAATATATAATTTGCAAAAAAAGAGATAAAAATATATAATAAAATAAATAATTAAAATGTAGATAAGTTTGGTTTCGTAGCCTCCCTAACTTAAGCAATTAAGCCCGAAGGGGTGTTTTAACACCTAATACCCTAAACTCAACTTACTTGGGAGCTATTGGCTCAGTGGTTGTTACATGGGTTGAGGAGAAAGCTTTAAGGGAATCAAATATTGCACTATCTACATTTTAGTGTCTGCAACCCGAGTTATTAAGCTCGAAGGGGTGTCTCAACACCTAATACCCTAAGACCAACTGGTCTGGGAGTCATTAGCCTAAAGCTCGTTACATAGGTTCAAGATACATTATGTTATAAATCATTGCTTAAAAAAAAAAGAAGATAAGAATCCCAACCCAAGGAAGGTAACCTTAAACATTAGAACAAAATTTTGTTTTCTTCCATGAAAAGCTGCATAGTTATGTTTTGATTTATTAAGCATAAAATGAAGGTTTATTAATATCTTGTTTAAAAAGTATGAAGCAAATATATAAATTTAATGAGAGGTTGTTTATTTGGATAGATTAATGGAAGTTGAATGATGAATACCTTGCTTTTGAACGTCATAAATTGTTTTAACGCTTTGATTACTAGGGACTAGTAATAAGCTGGTTGGGGTGTGTGATTAGTACTTAAAAGTGCATTTTTATCAAGGTTTTATATCATAATATTGCACTTAAAGTATCATTAAATTCCATAACTTAAACATGTTTTATAATAACAAGTCTGATAACATAAGATATCTTTAATTTAAGGTAAATGCTCATTTTGAATGCAGGCATATCTCACAATTTAAAGGATTGATTGATGTGTTTACTTATTTAACTATTGAAAGTGAAAAGACAAAGAGAGGGCGGCTAAGCTTAAAGAAGAGATGCTGGTTCATTTCAAACTAGAACATCATTTGGTTATTGGATCATAAATAGAGATGTAGAAGATGGATTTAGATCTGGTTTATATGGATGGAAAGCTAAGATATATGCTTAAAACTTTCATGAAAAGTCCAAGATTCAAAACAGCCGTTTTCAAGTTCAAATTGTAGCAACAAAAGAGAAGTCGAAATCTGTCCTGCAGTCCAGACACTGTTTAGTGTTTAGCTCATATCACGAGTTCTAGAAGTCCAAATGAGTTCATTCTTATTGTTAGAAAGCTGAGACAAATTCAGGAACTTTCATTAAAGACTATTTGTTCAAATTCTGACGTTAACAAATTACATTTTGTTCAGACAAGAAGATAATGGTTGCCACCAAGTCAAGAGGTGGCCACCCACTCAATAATTAGTCATCAAATCAATAGTTCTGAATTTTAGCCCATAAAATGAGGCATTTGTCATCCATTTAAACATCTTGGTTTTCATATTAAGATCATATTCTTGCTTTCTTTCTTTGTATTTTTGTAATGTTTAAGTTTGGCTTTCATTAATCTCTTATTTATGTTTTTCATCATAACTATGTTCTTAACTAGTTTATTTATGTTTCTCTTCTTCACAATGTTTAGCTAAGTTTATTATGTCAAGGTCAAAAGGTTTCACTAATGGTGTTAGAATAGGTATAATATAAACTCAACATGGATTTCAATGTTATTAACATGTCTTATCTTTTATCTTACTAATTCTTAATACCTTGTTAAATAATTAATCTAGATTTGTGTTGTACAACCCTTGGTACAACAAATACTTGATACTTTCATAGCCTACTGTATGGTATAACAGACACTTGTGCTATAAAAGGAACTTGATTTGTTATTAACATAAGTTAACATCATGAATTCCTGACAATATTTAAAAGTATGGTGTTACTAAAATAAGATAATTAATATGATCATGTTAAAAATTTATAAGGATAAATCATCCGCTTAGAACCTCCTTTATGTGTGATTTCCAGTTGATTAATAAAAAGAGTTTATACTATACTTATTTCTAATACTATTAGTGGATCCTCTAATTTTGACAATTGCTTTTATCTTTGATTAATACTCACATCAATATCACATCTCAAAAGTTCTTTTCAACTCCTTTTCATTTGTCATTGTAATTGCACAGGGTATCGAGATGGACAAGGAGAAAGTTAAGGCTATCCGGGATTGGCTTACACCAAAATCGGTAAGTGAGGTAAGGAGTTTTCATGGACTTGCTAGTTTTTATAGAAGGTTTGTGAAGGATTTTAGTACTATTGCTGCACCTTTAACTGAAATTGAGAAAAAATACGTTGGATTCAAATGGAATGATGAAAAGGTTATGGCTTTTAATTTGTTTAAAGATAAAATTTGTTCGGCGCCTATTTTAGCTTTGCCAGAATTTACGAAAGCTTTGCGTATAGTTGAATGAAATGCGTCAGATATTGATATAGGAGCTGTGTTAATGCAGGACAGGAGGCCTATTGCATATTTCAGTAAAAAACTTAATTGGGTAGCCTTGAATTACCCTACATATAACAAAGAGCTCTATGCCTTGGTAAGAACTTTATAGACGTGGCAGCATTACCTGTGGCCTAAGGAGTTTGTGATACATTCTGATCATGAATCATTAAAGCACTTGAAAGGGTAAGGTAAGTTTAGCAGGAGACATCCCAAATGGGTTGAATTTATTGAAACCTTTCCGTATGTGATCAAGTATAAGCAAGGAAAACAAAACATTATGACTGATGATGTACTTTCGCGTAGGTATGTTCTTTTATCTACTTTGGATGCTAGATTTCTAGGATTTGAACACATAAAAGAATTGTACAATGAGAAACTTCAGCTTTTAGGAAGTTCTATAGACTTGATGGATATTTGTTTAAAGAGAGTCGTTTATGTGTTCCATTAAGTTCTATGTGTGAATTGCTTATACATGAAGCACATGGCGGTGGGTTGATGGAGCATTTTGGTATTGTTAATACTTTGGATGTGTTGCATGAACATTTTTAGTGGCCTAAAATGAAAAAAGATATGCAACGCATATGTGATAAATGCATAATTTGTAGGAAAGCAAAGTCTAGGACTCAACCACATGGCTTGTATACCCTTTTGCTTGTACCGAAAGAACCATGGTTAGACATTTCGATGGACTTCATCTTAGGTTTACCTAGGTCAAAACGGGGTAGGGATTCCATCTTTGTAGTTGTTGATAGGTTTTTAAAGATGACACACTTCATTCCATGTCATAAAACCGACGATGCAACTAACATTGCTGATTTGTTAGTTAGGGAGATAGTACGGCTTCAAAGGGTCCCTAAAAGCATTGTTTCTGATAGAGATGTTAAGTTCCTTAGCTATTTTTGGAAGGTTTTACGAGGCAAATTGCGTACTAAACTGTTATTTTCAACTACTTGTCACCTCCAAACAGATGAACAAACAGAAGTAGTTAATAGGACTTTAACACAACTTCTGCATATAATTGGGAAGATTATTTGCCATTTATAGAGTTTGTATATAATTGCAATGTGCACTCTACTACTGAATTTTCACCATTTGAAATTGTGTATGGATTTAACCAAGGTTATCAAAATCACGTTTTGACTCGTAAAAAAACATATAAAACATGCAAAATTGGGTTTAAAACTTAAAAACGAGTAAAATTGGTCAAACCTGGTTAAACTCATATAAAATCAGTCCAACTCGGAAAAAACGTTAAACATGGACCGATTTCACGTGAAATATAAAAGAGCTGCAGCGCCTTTCCCCTTCCCCAATTCCCGCTCTCTACTCTCCACTTTTACTAATTGTCTGCTGAATATTTAAGATCTGAAATTTTGAATTTAATTATCACTCTCCACTCTCTCAGCGCCTCTAGTTTTGCTTGCTGTCGAGAATAAGGTAAGATTTTATTCCCAAGCTCTGTTTTTTCTGTCTTGCCTCTGGTTTTTTCTGTCTCGTTTTTACTCCCTGCATCGTCCACCAGAAATCCTTACGTGGAGAAGAACAAATCATTGTCCCTCCATTTACTGCTTCAACAGTCAAAGGCTTGATGGTTGTAAGCTCACACTGAAGTATTAAAATGGGTTTCTGAAAAACTTATAGAGAAGTAAATATGTGGGTTGTTTTTTTACTTTTTTGGATTCTTGGGTTAATTTTAATTGTTCTTTAAGATAATTGGGTTTATAATGAAAATTTTGGAATTGGTGTTTAATAATAGTGGCTGAAGAAAATGAGGAACAACATGATGGAGATCAATCAGTGGTGGGATGAAATTATAATGCAATCAATTGGTGTTTAATGCAGACGAAGAGCCACTGCATGAAAATCATGAAGAAGATGGTAAAATCACTGAACTAGAGAGCACTAATGAAATCAAGGTACGACATTTATCTTTAATTTTCCACTTTGTTCACTTCCATGAAAATTTGGATCAAAATCAAAGTTAGATTGTAACGTGTTCCATTCTGCCTAGCTATTGTATTGACCTTAACTCTGGGATGAATTTTGTTTCCTAGGATGTATTCAAAATTTTGATACGTGGACTGTCGGTTTGATGGAAAGTGATGCAGTGACAGGTTGTGAAGAATCTGTGACGACAAGAGAACTGGGGAATGCTTGATGATACATTGCAAATGTCTTTGTGACAAAGGCTATCAGATTCTTCTCCTTATAAGAAACTGTTACTGCAAACTTATGTAGATCATGACAGATTATTGGTCCAAAATCCTGATATCAAGTACTCATATACTTCTTTATTTGTACTGCTTGTTAATTCTTTAGGCTTTCCATCTTTTTTTATCTGCAAGATTCTTTGAGTTGTAGTGCTAACCCTTCATATATAGTCAGAAGTTTCTTTTCTTGAGAAGTTTAGCATAATGGAGAGTAGATGTTGTATGAACCTTACTGGAATTCATAGATATAATAGTTAATGAAAGCATTTTTTTGCTTCAGGCGTTTACACATTTTTGAATTGAGTTCGTTTCTTTTTCCTTTTTCAAAGCCACACGTAATATATTTCTGTTGTAGATAGATTGAAAATGTGTGATGATTATGATATTCACACCTTCTTCACTGCAATGCAAGTCTAGTAATGATGGAATTGATTTTATTAATGGAATAATGGAATGATTTTATGAAAAATTTAATTGTATAGTATATGTATGAATTTTTATTTGAAGCATGAATTTTTTGTTAATGTATTTTAAAATTCCTTACGATTTTATGATTTACCGATCCATTTTTACAATCCGAGTTTGTTTTGCATTTTCCATGCCGTGTCAAAATCGCGATTTTAACAACCTTGGATTTAACCCTTTAACTCCAATAGATTTGATTGATTTGCCTGTTGATGAAAGGGTTGGTTTGGATGGTAATCATAAAGCACAGGTGGTGAAAAAACTCGATGAGAGTGTGCAGCAACAAGAGAAATTGTGTGTATGCGACCAAAGCCAATAAAGGGCACAAACATGTTGTCTTTCAACTTGGTGATCGAGTTTGGGTGCATATGCGCAAGGAGAGATTTCTGGCCCATAGAAAATCAAAGCTACAACCACGAAGAGATGGACCATTTCAGATCCTTCATCAAAGTTGTGTGAAATTTGGGCTTATTTTGATATCATTTGCTTGAAGTTTTAATTTGAAATTCAATTCTGCCATAGAAACAGTACTCTTAGTGAACCATAATCAAACCATCTTAGAATTAATTGAAACTTCATATTCTGTGTATTGGGGGTGAGATCGCACCATATATTAAACTTGGGCTTCTTTTGATATTGTTTGCTTAAGATTTTAATTCGAGGTTCAATTCTGCCGCAAAACACTACTCTTAGTGAACCATAAGAAAACCACATTAGAATCGATTGAAACTTCATATTTTGTGTATTGGGGGTGAGATCGCACCATATATTAAATTTTGACTTATTTGGATATCGGTTTTTTAAGGTTTTAATTGGAGGTTCAATTCTACTGCAAACTGATCATACAAGGGGGTTCAACTCTATTTTTGTTGTGTCTTTGTCTTCTTCTATTTTTCCAATTTGTATCATATATTCAGCAAGGGAGAGGGAAAAAAGGAGGATTCTAGCTCAAGGATGCGAAAAACTAAGCCATGGTTTAGGGGTTTTAGAACAAGAAGTTAATAAGTGTAGAAGATTATTCTGTGATCTTCAAGCTTCATGGGAAAAGGAGGTACTTCGCCAAAAAATGAAAGACAAAGGAGAGCTGCTGTTGTTATCATTCAAAAGTATGTACGCAAGTGGTTAGTGCGACATGCTTATTTGAAATTCTTGTTAGTCACTACTTCCATAAAGTGTTGTTGGAGAAACGTGTTAGCAATAAGAGAATTCTGAAGGCTTAAACAAGTAGCTAATGAAGTCGCTAGTAAACCTATTCGAGATTTGAGGGTGAATCTTCTTGAAAAAAGGAGGGAATGATGCAGTTTAGCCTTGTGAAATGACCCAAGCAAGGTTAGATTTGAATTTTGGCGTAAAATTTTCTACTGTCCAGTTTTATTTTATTGAGCACAATGCCAAATCCATCTATTGGATTGAGTGGAAACTTTACCAGAAGATTCCAGAGGTATTGTTCTTTATTAGGGTGAATTTTCAGGTGAATCGGAGTTTGGAAAGGACTTGCGATATAGGTTAGAAAAGGTTGTACGTATTTATTATTTACTTTCTTTTGATTTGTGGACTTCCTATTTGACAAGGATCTTTTTTCTAAAAGGATGTGGCAGCTTGTTTTGGGAATTTTCTAGTTCCATAAGAATCTTTAATGAGCTGAAACATAATTTTCAATGGTGGAAATGATTCATTAATGTTCCAGAATCCTTTTCTTATAAGGATTCCTTATTCATCCTAGCTACACAAGGAAATAAGGGCTAATACTATTTAATGATAGATTTGTTATTTTTATTATTTTCTTTCATGTATGCGCTCAATTTAAACTTTGTTTTGAGATAGGATCCAAGGCTTGTTTGGATTAGTTTAGGGTTTTTAGGTCAGTTTTATATGTGACTCAGCCTACAAGGGTAGATCCATTAAGGTTAATTTTTAAAAACTATTTAAATACAGGTAACCTAAATTTTGGTAGCCATTGATGAATATTACTTCTGAATTTTTTTGTTTTAACATGTGAGAGTGATTCTTGCATTCTTCAGTTCTTGAACGAACTGAATCTGACTTATCGAAGATTAACTAGCTTCGTAACGTTATTCTACTTCATTCCAATAGTGATGGTGCCTTGGGGCAGGTTTCCATTGTGTCACACTCCTATCAAACCTATTTCAGTTTTTCGGGATCAGATCTCAATCCTGATTGTGGGTTGCGTGACCAAGTGATCACGAGGTTCGCATCAAATACATTCTCAAACTCTGATTGATCTGAAATTGTAGCTCAAGGTAGAAATACATGTTATGAGACTCCACGTAAACTTTCAGCCCAATCCAACACTCTAATTGAAAATTATGATTGTTGTCGTGAAATTGAAAAGTTGTGCAATTTACGTCAGAATCCGAATCTGATTGGTTTTTTCATTGTCCAAAAGTATCATTTTGGTTAGTACATGAGTTATACTACAGGTGTCAGTTCATTTGATGATCGAGCATTAAAATATTGATTAGTACTTGAGTGGTACAAAAGATGGTAATTTATCTGATGATCAGGCATTCATATATTGATTAGTACTTGAGTGGTATTAAAGGCATCAATTCATTAGACAACCATGAATTTAAATGATAAGTGTACCTTAAAGGGATTAGAGTCATCAAAGTGACAAATGACCCGAATAATAAAATTACAATAATTGAGTTAAATGATATAAAAAAATCAACGGAATCGTTAGTTAAAAAACTATAGAATAGTTAATAAGTTACTTAAATATTGGTTATCAATATTTGTAATGTGATAAACTGTTAAATGGTATTTCTGATTTTATAAATTATTCTGACTACAGGGTCTTCACAAGTCCAAGTTGAATAGTAAACTTCCTTTGTTATTATTCATAATGGTCGACCTTAATGTAGAATTTAGGAATGTCATTCACTTATGGAATTTCAAAATTATCTTTTGAGATGTAATTAAATTTATTATTAAACACATATGCATTAACTTAACCTCTCTAGATCCTTGTAGTACTTTGCATAATCTAACTCTTATATATTAATTAAAAATGTATTAAATTTAATTTATTAATCTTTTACAACTTGTTTATGTTAAATTCAGAAGATAATTATATAAAAATCATTATGTAAATCATCATAAGGGAAAGCCAAAAGAATAGAAATAGTCTATTTTGATCTTATTGAATAATGAAATGATCCAGGATGTTAGATCTGTGTGAAATTAGGTTTCGTGTAGAAATACATTTATGTTGACATTTGGGTAAGTTAAAAAAAAAACAAATTTCCTAATTTTATGTTATCTAAGACATTAATTATATTAATTCATGTCCTAAATATGAGATCGTTACATAAGTGATCTTCCATGTTACTTTTACTCAAGCAATTTCCTTAAACCAAAATTTGTCTTAACTTAATTTATTCATAATTCTTTCCAATTGAACTTTATATGACATATAATTCTGAAATTCAACTATTAATGGCTTCAATATATGAGATGGATCACAAAGATACATACAAAGCATAGATATATAAAACACAAGGTGTATATAGATTAAAAACTTGGTGGAAAAGCTAATCTATAAGCTATAATTCCAATTCTTTACAAAATCTAAAAGGCATAATCTGTTAAGGATTCAATTTCCTTTTCTTCCCATATTGAAGCACATTTTTCATAGGAGAAGTTTTTAAGAATATACAATCACCAACAAAAATATCCAAGTTGCATTGTCTATGGTTTGCATAGCTGTGTTTACAAATTTCATGCTTCTTGGAGTCTAGCTTGAATTTTTTTAAAAGGATAATTAAAAAAAAAACACCATATAGTTTGATCATATGTTTACTTTCTCTCTATACTTTTAAAATCACACTTTATATCCATGGTCAAATAAAAAATTCAAAAAGGATGAAAAAATGTAATATATAAGAAAATCATGGAAATGACATATCACACACTCGCACTTACACTATCTCTCCTGACCTGCTTTCTCTCTCTAAAAAATCATAGACTATTTATTCGTTTGATCGAATCTAAATGCTAAAGACAAAAGATTCTTTAATCAATTTGACATGTGTGCATATCTTGTATGGAATCCTTCCCTCTTTGTGTCTAAAACTTGACAAAATAGTGAAACACCTCTCACTCGCCTGGAACTCAACAAAATGATGTATGTTAGATTTGTTTTCTTCACTTGAGAATTGAAAAGTGGTTGTAGTGATTTTGATTGATAAAAATAGGGTTTTTCCATTATAATATCATGTGTTCTTTCTCAATTGAATAAAAAATATGTCAATTTGTTTACTGTTGAGAAGGGAATCCTGAAACTGGAAACCTTAAAAAATTCAAATATGGTTGTTCATTTGATAAGATTCAGACTCCCATACACATATTAACCATTGTTTATCCTAATTAGACATGTGTAATTGGAAATAATGAAAAAACTCTAATATAAAAGTTTGGATTATTGTCCATGGAACCCTAATTTTAAAATCATTGCTTATTTATTAATTGGTTAATTGAAACCTTTAATAAACTTTCGTTAACCTTTTTATTGCCTAACTAACTAATTATGCACATGTAATTAGGCAAATAAAACTCCAAATTTAAAGATTATGCAAACTATTCAGGTAAACCTTCATTTTAAATTATATATTTGGAACGTGTGTTAATTGGTTGATTCAAGCCTTCCATCAACTTTCTTCAACAACTATATAGCCTAATTAAGCTTGTTTATTTGGTTTTATTTTTCTATAATGTGTTTCATGTAAGCTAAACTAGGTTATTAAAAAGGTTTATGGTTTTGGTGTGTTATGCTTGTCTAAGTAAATGAATTTGGCTTATGGTTTTGGCTTTTAGATGTTTGGTAATGCTCTAATAGCTAATATCACAACCCTTTCCATATGTCATTTTCAGAAGTTACAAATGTAGCTTTTTAAAATTCACAACCAGAACTAAAAGTCACACCCACATCTAAAACTTCTAACTTTCCCAAACGGACCCTGATTCATCAGAAAGTGTTGGTTGCATTGGGGATGTCAATTTATATGGCCATGCCAGAGTTGTATTTGGGTGGCCAAATTTGATTTGGGAGTCAATTTTGAAAAATATTGTTCAATTAGTGAAAAATAATACATGATCAAGGTGGCATCAATGAATCTTTACTTTCTATTACTACAATGCTTTGATTTGCTAATATTAGCAATTTTCTTATAATAGAAAATTTGCTAGCACATTAGAGTACCCAAGACAAAAAACTTTTATTGGGATGACCCTTACTTATTTAAGTATTGTCCTGATCAAATACTTTGAAGTTGTGTTCCCGACAATAAGATAAGTAATGTCATTAAAATTTGTCATTTTAAAGCATTTAGAGGTCATTTCTCATAAAAAAAACATCTGTAAAAATCTTACAATGTGGATTTTATTGGTTGTCATTTTCAAGGACACACATACATTTTGCAAAATTTGTGAAAATTATCAAAAGTTAGGATTTATTTCCAAACATCACATGATGTCTTTAAATCCTATTCTTGTCATTGAAATCTTTGATTGTTGGGGTATAGATTTCATGGGTCCATTTCCTCTATCATTTATTTTTTTGTACATATTAGTCGTAATAAATTATGTTTCAAAATGGATAGATGCAATTCCAAGTCAAAATAATGATCACAAAACAATGATTTTTGAAAGAAAATATTTTGAGTCGATTTGGAATCCCTCGAGCCATGATAAGTGATGGTGGAACACATTTCTGCAACAAGTCATTTGAATCTTTAATAAAGAAATATGGATCACACACAAAGTTGTCACCCCTTATTACCCTCAGATAAGTGGACAAGTAGAACTTGCTAATAAGAAGATCAAACAAATCTTGAAAAAAACAGTGAACCATAATTGGAAAGACTACTCTTTAAGATTTAATGATGCACTTTGAGCTTATTAAACTGCTTTTAAAACATCATTAAGTATGTCACTTTATAGGATAGTTTATCGAAAACCTTGTCACCTGCATGTGGAACTTGAACATAAAGCTTATTGGCTATTAATTGAGCTTGAGGAAATAAGAAATGATGCATATGAGAATTCAAAGAGTTTCATGACAACAAAATATTGAGAAAAAAAATTTGATGTTGGTTAAAAAGTTTTGCTTTATAATTCTCGACTCCACTTATTTCTTGGTAAGCTAAGATCAAGATGAAGCGATCCATTTATTGTGAAAAATGTATATCCTTATAGGGCCTTTGATATTGAGAATCCAAAGAATGACAAAGTTTTGAAAGTAAATGAACATCGTTTAAATGCTTACTTTGATAATTTTCCTAGTGAAAATAAATCTATTGGTTTAAGAGATCTATTTATAAAGATTGATTATTATTTTTCTCTCACATTGTTTTTGTGTGACTTTTGTTTTGCTAGTATCTTTCCAACCCTGGTCAAATGGCA
>Ga0325414_1003374_pt1 | contig 16557 bp, 7 predicted proteins | sample PopdelMetagenome_8_FD_206183 | JGI IMG/M metagenome (GOLD analysis project Ga0325414, IMG submission 206183) | Populus deltoides microbial communities from Bellville, Georgia, United States - Leaf-PdKOR-R3 | ecosystem: Host-associated > Plants > Phyllosphere > Phylloplane/Leaf | place: USA...
TCTGAGTTCTGAATTAGCACATTCACCTTCACGTTCTTGGCCATACCTGAATCATAGATGAATCTTTCCCCGTAAGAATCCGCGAGTGGGCTGTGAGGATGCCAATTATCAAACCATAGAGAGGTTGCTTTTCATTTCCTTTACTATATTTAGTTAAATTATATCATGTTTATGTTCTTATATTGTTTTTTTTATGTTTTTCTTCTTCATAATGTCTAGCTAAGTTAATTATGTCAAGGTGAAAAGGTTTCACTAATGGTGTTAGAATATGTATAATATAAACTCAACATGGACTTTAATGTTTATATCCAAGAAAGTTTGCTATTAACTTGTCTTATCATTTTTATCTTATTAACTCTTAATATCTTACTTGTTAAATGGTTGATCTAGATTTGTGTTGTATAACACTTGGTACATCAAATACTTGATTCTTCATAGTCTTCGGCCGTCATCGTTGTTATGAGAGGAATTTGATTTGTTGTCAACATAAGTTAGCATCATGAATACCTGATAAAATTTATAAGTATGGTGTTACGTAAATAAGATGATTAATATGATCATGTTGATAATTTATAAAGAGTTATACTTTACTTATCTTTAATACTATTAGTGGATCATCTAACATTGACATTTGTTTTTATCATTGTTTAATCTTCACATTTATCTTACATCTCAAAGTCCTTTTTAACTCACCATCACCATCACCATCATTGTTGTTGTTGTTGTTGTTGTTGTTCTTATTATTATTATTATTTATAATTTATATAGTTCAACTCCCTGTGGTTCGACCCCGATCTTGCCGCGTTATTTATTACTTTGACACTCCTGCACTTGGGATAAAACATCAACTCTTTGATCATGTCAATGCCACAAATTATCTTTTAAACGACTTGTTTCTTTTCTATTTTTTTATAATATGCCACAACTTCAAGGAGAAGAAGAAATTGGACACTAAGGAAATGTTTATTTCTTTTAGAATCAACAGAAAATGAAAATTTCAAAAGGATATAACCTGATTAATAGAGCCAAGCTCTAATACCAAATAACACAAACCTCATGATCACGTGGTACGCAACCCACACGCCTTTCACCAAATTCCCAGAAAGCTAAGTAAATTAGGTTTGGTAGGAGTGTGACACAAAGATAATTTTTACCTAGGCACCAACATTATTGGAAACGGAAACCCCTACCCAGTGAATATTCATTCGTGAACGAGAAGTATAAGGATGATGCCATGAAGTCTTTTGTTCTTCCATAAGTGGTTTCAATTCTTTAGAGAACTAAGGAAGGGAGAATATCTCACCACTTACACACAATGTTGCAGCACAAGATGTTTATTTATCTGAAAAATTTGGGGGCCCCACACGTTTGGTTATGGCTTTATTTATACTGTCTCTAGACTAAAATAAACCCTAATGGACCCCTTTTATGTGGACTTATATGAAGCCCACTTAGAATTGACCCAAATAAGTAATAATAAACCAAAGACTAAGAAGAAAATAATAAAAATCCAAAATTAATATCTTAGATATGTTAGAATCAGATTTGCTATCTCTAAGAAGTGCCAAATAGACTAGAAAATATTATCTGAATGTAGAATTAATTATGAAGTCTTCTTGCCTTGTTGTACTTGGTTTCCTTATTTTGCATTGACAATTAATGAAGAAAATCTCCCTCTTTTATGCTTGCCAATTTAGTTTCTTTCCTACAGTAAAAGAATCATTAAATAATTAGGAAATCAGATCTGGCAACCCTTTGATCCATATGAATTGGGCTCTTCTTCAACTTGGATTAGATGAATTAGAAGTTGTCCTTCATGTTCCATAGGCGTCCCAAGCTCCTCAAGGTCCATCTTGCTCCATATGTTCTGAACAAACTCATTCAATATCTCTTTAAGCTTCTTTGTCCTAACTCTTGTAATTGACCCTCTTGGTATTTCCAATGGGTCTTTGACATGATTAAGCTTGATGTTGGGCTGATTCGCATCAAGTTAAGAGTTAGAGGAAAAAAAAAGGAGGGATCAATAGTTCTCAGTCCTTTTTGCAATATTGTGGGCAATAGATCATGGATGAGGAATTTAAGGAACAAGATGGAGAAGGAACAAGATGTTTTGCAATGCTCTAAGAGACAAAAGAAAGAGGAGTTGTGAATTGTCTGAATTGTAGTCTTGGTAGAGGGTTTGATTTTTTCTTGAAAAAGAAAATATGTATAAACTGGAGCCTAGACGTTCCCATCCACTAGCCAAAAACCATCCATAACCTCAGAACAAACCCTCTAGAAAGCCCAAAACAAATGACAACACAACAACTCTGGAACCAACCCCTAATAACAATCAAATCGGAACCAAACTCGCCTCCTTTAACTTGGGTTAGGTTCTTCTGAAGTGAATCTTTAGTTTTTCTTGAATAATCCTTATTTTTAGGGTTTATTAACCATTCTTGCTTGATTAATTGCAGTCAAACAAGAATTGGGTCTGTCTTTGTGATTATTTAGGTTTAGCGTTTTTTTTTACATACATGAAATGCATTTAAGAAGAAAGTTTGGTTTGGTTACAAAAAAGTAGTGCTTAGAGGAAGTAATAAAGATCATTGCTTTCTTCTTCTGTTTTTTTTTTTTTATCAATGTTGTTATTGTGCTATATGTTTGAAGAGGAAGAGAAGATGATAGAAATGCTACAAAAATGATGATTATGATTATTGTATTCTTTAAGATTGTTTTCTATTTCATTTGTTCTTTAGTTAACCATGGTCTTAGCTAGACCAAGATAATTAGATTGGTTGTTTAGGATTTTGCTAATAAGTGGAAGGCTCTCAATTTCAAAAGGAGTAAATTCCTTGGGAATCTCCGAGCTTCATGATCTAGGATGGTGATTTTGCTCGAGGTGGTTGACAAGTTGGACAGTGAACCTATAATGAGAAGCTTTTATATGAGAGCTTCAAGATGGAACAAACTGGACCAGGTAAGTTAGCACTATTTTTCTGTGTATTGTTAGTTCTAGCCATGAAGTCGTTGAAATAGGTTGTAGTGTTTATTGCTGCGTATCTGAATCATAGATTTTAATATCTTTTGCTATTCTTTACTAACAATGTTGTTTTCAATGGAAAAAACAGGACCAATGTTAATGGATCACATTTTTTACTATCATGTAATGATAATCTGGTTGTTGTGCCTAGCTGTGGTGGGCCCTTTCCCACCATCCTCTTATGATTTTATTACATTGGTTAGGATTTTTAATGCTACATTGGTTTAGTATTGATTAAGCTATAATTACAGATCCAATGTTGCTGCAATTTCCTATTCTTATGTACGCCTTGTTATTTTTTCTTTTTTCTTTTTGGTCTTGATTGAGTTGAAAATGTCTTTTTAGATTCCTTTTTGGTGGCATTTGCAATACTGGTGATTTGTGGATTGCTTGATTCCTTCTTCACTTTTCAAAGTTTTAATCTTTGATCTATTTTTTTTGTGACATTTAGGTTTGGCTGAACCAGTTTATTCAAGGAAATCAATGGTGCATTTAGTGATTTTTCCTCAAAACCGCATATTTTACCAAGATTTCTATAGTTTATGGATGTGGGGAAAAGGGCTGGTTTTATTCCTTTAACAATAGGGAGAGTTGCCTTGGTCTTGGTTTATTCGACAAATGTCAGCACTCCCAAACCTTTTTTCTTTTTGATCGTATTAGCTAACACAAATGTTAGTTCGTGTGAGATCATTCTAGGGCAAAATTTATAAACTAATTTTCAATTCAGGGAAAAATTTTGAGGGAGATTAAGAAAAAAGACAAATATTACTTCTTAAGAAATATATCATGCTGATCTTATTACCCTATTGCGCAAAAGGCTAAATTATACAAAAGTTTATGTTGAGATTAGTGGTACAGGGCTGCTGGTTAAGGAATATCATTTACACTATCCAAATGGGAATTGTATAACCATTTAAGGAATATCAAATGTAGTTATTGCAAAGTTTTCGGACATTCAACACCTATGTGCTTTAATAATAAGACTGAACACCCTACAATGGCGGGAGAAGCTAAAAGGAATAATGAGGTTGTTAGAACTATTGCCTCCATTAGCAAGTCAAATCAGTTTCAATGGCAACAACTATGTAAAAGGAATAAAAGTTCTGAGTTTAGTGACAATGATGCTTAGGGTGCGTCATTTTGAGTGTTATTGTTCATGAGAAGACAACCCCTAACTCTACTATTAGTACCCGAGAAGAAATTGTGAAGGATGACGGAGATGGATGTGTTTTTATGCTTATAAGGAATGTCAACTCCAATATTGCTAATTGTGAGAATAATGATAGAAATCCTATGTCTGCTTTGGCTTTAAGTGAATTAGAAGGGCGTAGGGAGGAGATTATACTGGAAGTTAAGGGGAGGGGATAAGGAAAAGGATGGGGTTTGCACTGATCATGTTTGATGTGCATCATGATTCAAACATGGAAGGGGTTGATTCTAATGTGTATGGGCATTCAGATAGTCCAATGATGAGAGCTCGAGCAAAACAACTACAAAGTGCCTTAACAAGTCAGATAGTCCAATGGCTGTTTTAGTTTTGTGTGTTTGTTTGTGTCTTCTATGAGTCAAAAACATGTGCTATTTATTATTTGTCTAGTTTTCTGAACAAATTCATTTAGTTGGGTCTCCATTATGTTATTTTGTTATTTTCTAGACTTGGAGGGTTGTTCCAAGTATATAATGATGTTTCAGACCATGTATTGGAACTTTTTGGGCTATAATATTAAACTTTTCAACTTCTCATTCAGAGAGTTTTCTCCCTTGTTCTTCCATTTCCAGAATTGGTTGAAGAATGAATCAGATTTATCACTCTTAATCACAAAGAGTGTGGTTCTTTATCCTAGATTGGTCTTTGTGGCGTCCAGATCGACTTATCAAAATATCATTATAGTCTATCCCCCATCTCATTTACCTTAAATTCACTACAATCCAACGTAAACACCAAAAGAAAGACAGCACAACCAGACCCATCATTCATCAATTTTCATCAGGAATTCATTGTTGGTGATTTTCGAATCATTCGCGGCCCATCAATGTCTCAGTGAGTCCTTTACCTCAATTTCCTTTGCATTCCAGCAACTAGCAAGTAAGGCTAAAAGACTCTCTCGAGAAAAAGAAGATGGGATTGATGGATTCGTCCAAAAAGAATAAGAAATCTGCCTATTCATGAGGGGGCAAGACGAGGTAATGCTTGGGTTGTTGTTTGTCTCCCTTTTTTTTTGTATGTTTATTTGGTTGGTAGAATATTAGAGGGTTGAATGACCCCTTAAAGCATTCAGAATTGTGTCATCATCTCCAGCAGGAGAGGGTGGCTCGTTTTGGTTTGATTGAGACTAGATTTAGAGAATGTAATAAAGAAAGTGTTTCTAAGCATATTCTTTAGAATTGGTCATTCTTGTATAATTATGATTTCTCTCGTAGTGGCCAAATTTGGATATGTTAGGATGCAAATATAGTGAAGGTGGATCATTTAGGAGGTTCAGATCATGTTTTACATGTTCGTGTTACTTTGTTGGGTACCAATACTTGCTTCAATGTTTCTATTATTTATAGAGATAATATCTCCTCTCATCAGGAGGCTCTATTGTATGATATTGTTAGATATAGCCATAGGTGGGAGGATACCCCCTGGTTCCTTATGGGCAACTTCAATGCAATTTGGTTTTTAGTTGAGAAGAGGGGTTGAGCTATGAGTTGGGAATCATAACAGAATGATGTAAACAAATTGTATGACTCAATCTTGTTTAGAAGACCTTCGGTTCTTGAGTTCCATGTTCACTTGGACTAACTGGCAATGTATTAGCCCTATCTTGAAAAAATTGGATCGGGTGATTGTAAATATGAAGTGGAAGTGTGATTTCTCGGCTTCTAAAACTACTTTTCATCCTTTTGGCATATCCAATCATTCTCCGATGTTAGTGAAACTAGCGAGCATGTCCAAAAGAAAGTTTCCCTTCAAGTTTATTTATTTATTTTTGGGCAGATCATCCTCAATTTAATAAGACAATTGTTGAGGCTTAGGAGGTGGAAGTTTTTGGTACTCCTATGTTTATCTTGTGTAAGAAGTTGAAGCATGTTAAAATTGCCTCGAAAGACTTTAATAAGAAATTTTTTGCAAAGTTTTCTGATAGGGTTTATTTTTTGCAAAGATTTCTGATATGGTTTACATAGCAAAGAAGGCAAGGAAGATGTTCAAATTATGATGTAGCAGAATCCTCGTGACATAGGTATTCATAAAACTAAACTTATATTGGTTAAGGAGTATGTGAGACTTGCTCAAGCCGAGGAGAACTTAGGCAAAAATCTTGGGTTCAGTGGCTGAATCTAGGGGATAAGAATTTGAGTTTCTTCTTCAACTCTGTTAAGAGTCATCACTGTCTAACAAAATTCTCTCAATTCAAGGTAATGATAGCACTTGTATTACTCAAGCAAAGGAGGTAAATGACACCATTGTTAATTACTTCGAGAAACTTTTGGGAGGGCCACGTTCAGAATATGTTGATCTCTCTTTTTTGTGAGGTTCTTCCTCAACGATTGTCTTCATCTCAAATCACTAGCCTTGATAATAAGAATAGTGATGATGAGATTCAGAAGGTCTTCTTCTCTCTTAAGAATAATAAGGCTCCTGGTATGGATTTAGTATGGGTTTCTTTAAGAAAGCTTGAAGTATTGTTGGTCAAGACACCATTGCCGGTGTTCGGTCCTTTTTTCAGTTCTTGCCTATTACTCAAACAGGTGAATGCAACTACCATAGCCTTAATCTCTAAGGTAGCTAATCCTTTTAGGGTTAAGGATTTTAGGCCTATTTCTTGTTGTAATACCATTTACAAATGCATTGCCAAGATTATGAGTTAAGAGAGTGCTTCCTGACTTGGTTGGCCCATTTTAGTCTGCTTTGATAGAGAGACACAATATTAGTGACCACATCTTACTTTCACAAGAGATTCTTCATAATAATCATAGAAAAAGGGGTCCTCCTAGGTGTTCTTTAAAGGTGGATTTGATGGAAAGCTTATGATTTAATCGAGTTGGACTTCGTTTTAACCATTCTTTATATAGTTGGCTTTCCTCCCTGTATGGTTAATTGGATTAGCAAATGTATCTCCATTACTAGATTTTATGTTTCTATTAATGGGGAGCTTCATGGCTTCTTTACTAGTAATGGAGGGTTAAGGCACGGAGATCCTTTGTCATCTTATTTATTTTTTCTTGCTATAGAAGTCTTCTCAGGGTTGATGGGTCGATTTGGGTAGAGATCAGGATTTCAGATACAATTAGCGGTGTGAGAAGGAGAAATTTACTCACTTGTGTTTTGTTGATGATTTGATGATTTTTCGTCGGGCTGATGTGGGTGCGATTTCCTTAATCAAGAAGTGCATTGACCAATTAGGCTTCTTTCTGGTTTGTCTCCTAACCATGACAAAAGTAGCATGTTTTTGTGTGGTGTTGAGCATATTTCTAATAATCGGCTTCTTGAGGTCCTTGGTTATAAAGAAAGGAATTTGCCAATCAAGTACCTATGTGTTTCTTTTATCACTAAAAAACTCCCATCTTCTAATTACTTGATCCTTGTGAACTGTATTATGGCTAAGGCCAGGACTTGGATGAATTGCACCCTCTCATATGAAGGTAGACTTCAACTTATTAAGTTCATCCTCTTTTCTATTTACGTGTACTGGTCTTCTCTTTTCATTCTTCCGAAGGCTATTACAATGAAGATTACATCCTTGTTATATAGATTTTTAGAGTTATGCTTAATAGTGTAAAACTGGACGGTAGAAAATTTTACATAAAAATCCAAATCTTATCTTGCTTGGGTTGTATCACAAGGCTGAACCGTATCAAATTATTTTCTTTTTTTTACCTTTTTTTTAATTCTATTAGTGTGTGGGAAAAGTTCTTATTGGATTTTGTCTCTTTTATCAATTTTGGTGTAGTGTAGAAAAGATTCGTATTACGAATGACTTTTTTTCATTTTTTATTGTTTTAAAATATGTTTTGGTTTTAAGTCTACTTTTCAACTATAATGGAATTATTGTGCCTTTAATGGTATTAAAAAGCACATTAATAATTATTACTATTTGTTTCTTATCATTACTTATAAAAAATAATATTTATAAGCCACTAATTATGATATGACCATTACTTTATTAATGTATGGGAAAAAGTAAATATAAATAAAATTACATTAATGTTTTGCTAGAATTCAAAAATAGACCACAAAGGCATAGGTAAAAAGAGTATATCTAATAAAAAAATTAATTTTTAAATATACAACTAAAATATATTCGAACAAATTCAACTATATAAAAAGTCATTACTCAAATTTATTAAAATTATTACTCAATATTTCAATTAGGTTTTTTAGAAAATAGAGTGCACAATTAATAAAGAATACCCTTTATTTGTTTAGAGTTACCCCAAATTTGTAGATGGTAATGGTTAGATCATAGTTTTTAGATTTTATTTTAGTTATGATTATTATACTATATATATTAAAAAACATGGAGTCTTCAAGTGATGCGAACCTCGTGATCATGTGGTTTGATAGGAGTGTCACACAATAGAAACTTGTCCCAAGGCACCAACATTATTGGAATGAGTAGAATGACGTCATGAAACCAGTTAATCTTCGATAAGTCAGATTCAGTTCGTTCAAGAATTGAAGAATGCAAGAATGACGTCATGAAACCAGTTAATCTTCGATAAGTCAGATTCAGTTCGTTCAAGAATTGAAGAATGCAAGAATGACTCTCACACGTTAAAATTGAAAAATCTGGAAGTAATAATCATCAAAGCTGCCGAAATATAAGTTACATGTGTTTAAATAGTTCTTAAAAGTAACTCTAATGGATCTACCCTTGTGGGCTGAACTGACCCCCATACAAAACTGACTCAAAAACCCTAAACGAAAAGCCCATATCCTGATCCAAACAAGCCTTGGATCCTAGCTCAAAACAAAGTTTTAATTAAGCCCAAACATGAAAGAAAATAATAAAAATAACTAATGTGTCATTAAATACCACTAGCCCTTCTTTCCTTGTGTAGCTAGGATGAATAAGGAATCCTTATAAGAAAAAGATTCTGAAACATTAATGAATCCTTGTTACACTTGGAGATTATATTGCAGCTCATTAAAGATCCTTTTGGAATTAGGAAATTCCCAAAACCAACTGCCACATCCTTGTAGGAAAAGAATTCTAACCAAATAGGAAGTCCACAAGTCAAATGAAAGTAAATAACAAAATTCGTACAACCCCTGTTAACAAGTATTGTGGTGCCTTTTCGAACTTCGATTGACCATTTTAAACCATAGTAGGAAACCATGTCTGGAGAGACCACATAAAATTTTAGCCTGATTCAACGGTCGGAGTGAGAATTATGACTATTGCCGTAAACCAGGACTGTTGCGCTTTTTACGCCAAAATCCAAATCTGACCTTACTTGGGTTGTATCACAGGGCTGAACCGTATCTTTCCCTCCCTCTTCAAGAACATTCACCCTCGAATCTTGAATAGGATTAGTAGCGACTTTAGTAGCCTCTTGTTTAAGCCTTCAGAATTCCCTTATTGCTAACACCTTTCTCCAACAACACTGTATAGATGTAATGACTGACAAGAATTTTAAATAAGCACGCCATACTAACCCACTTGCGTACATACTTTTGAATAATAACCATAGCGGCTCTCCTTCTTCTTTCATTCTTTTGGCGTTGTACCTCTTTTTCCCATGACACTTGAAAATCATAAAATAATCTTCTACACTTATCAACTTCTCGTTCTAAAACCCGCAAACCATGACTTAGTTTTTCACATCGTTGATCTACAATCCTCCTTTGTTCCCTCTCCCTTGGTAAATACATGACACAAATAGGGGAAAAAAAAGAGAAGAAGATAAAGACAAGAATAGAGTTTATAACAGGAAGAACACTGATTTAGACTCAAGATTACAAATCTGACTTTTGTTTGGGCCAGAACTGATCGAAAACAAACAAATATGAAATTGATGAGAATGACTCAAACAACAGCCAAATATCCCAAATATGATGATAATATACTAGAAGGAACAAAATCAACAGAAACAAAACAAGTTTTGAAAGACAACGCAAAACAAATTGTTACAGCAAGACAAAAACCTGATTCTGGAAACTAAAGAAAACACAATCCAAATGACCTAGAATTTAATTTATAATATTAGGATACCAAGAAAACAACAAATCTCAGTTTACAGGTCGTTCTATTATGTCTAGGTACCCAAACCCCGTGTATGATCAGTTTGCGGCAAAATTAAACCTCCAATTAAAACCTCAAGAAGCTGATATCAAAATAATCCCAAATTTAATATTTGGTGTGATATCATCCCCAATATATAGAATATGAAGTTTCAAATGATTCTAAGGAGGTTTGCTTATGGTTCACTAAGAGTAGTGTTTCTACAGCAAAATTGAACCTCGAATTAAAAAATCAAGTAAACAATATCATAATAAGCCAAAATTTGATATATGATGCGATCTTATCTCCAATAGACTGAATATGAAGTTTCAATTGATTCTAAGATGGTTTGCTTATGGTTCACCAAGAATAGTGTTTCTACGGCAAAAATTGAACCTCGAATTAAAACCTCAAGTAACAAATATCATAATAAGCCCAAATTTGATACATGATGTGATCTTACCCCTAATAGAGTGAATATGAAGTTTCAATTGATTCTGAGGTGGTTTGCTTATGGTTCACCAAGAGTTGTGTTTCTGCAGCAAAAATTGAATGATCCTTCAAATTTCAATAAATACCTCTCTTTCTTTCTTTTTTATTTTATTTTTAATATACTGATATGATTAGAGATAGTAACAAGATGAAATATAACCCCCTTTTTGTTTTTTGCTTAGATGACACAGACACGAAGAACAAGAAGATGGACGCAAACACTGAAAAACTTAAAGGAACACTAAAAAAAATGAAAATAACAGAAGGATATGACCTTGTTTCAGAGCCTAGCTCTGATACCAACTGATGTGAACCTAGTGATTACGTGGTCACGTAACCCGCAATCAAGATTGAGATCTGATCTCGGAAGCCGAAATAGGTCTGATAGGAGTGTCACACAATGGAAACCTGCCCCAAGGCACTAACATTATTGGATTGACTAGAATAACGCCATGAAACCAGTTAATCTTTGATTAGTCAGATTTAGTTCGTTCAAGACCTGAAGAATGCAAGAATCACTCTCACACGTTAAAAATAAAAAATCTAGAAGTAATAATCATCAAAGCTGTCGAAATATAGGTTACATGTGTTTAAATAGTTCTTAAAAGTAACTCTAATGGATCTACTCTTGTGGGCTGAACTGACCCCCGTACAAAACTGACTCAAAAACCCTAAATGAAAAGCCCATAACCTGATCCAAACAAGCCCTGGATTCTAGCTCAAAACAAAGTTTTAATTAAGCCCAAACATGAAAGAAAATAATAAAAATAACTAATGTGTCATTAAATACCACTAGCCCTTCTTTCCTTGTGTAGCTAGGATGAATAATGGAAGTAAATAACAAAATTCGTATAGCCTCTGTTAACCAGTATTGTGGTGCCTTTTCGAACTTCGATTGACCTGAAATTTTAAACCATAGTAGGAAACCATGTCTGGAGAGTCCACATAAAAGTTTAGCCTGATCCAACGGTCGGATTGAGAATTATGACTGTTGCCGTAAACATGGACTGTTGCGCTTTTTACGCCAAAATCCAAATTTGACCTTACTTGGGTTGTATCACAAGGCTGAACCGTATCATCAAGTTTTTTTCTTCATTTGTATCCTTTTTTTATTGGATCCTTTCAAAAAAAATCATTTGCATTTTTTTTATTGAGTCCTTTTGTTTTTCATTTAACAATTATAGTTTGGTTTTGCAAAATTAACACTCGATAATTCATGAAACGATATTGGAATCATGAACATGAAAGACAATGCGAGATGAAAGAACTATTAGAAAAACGATGAAAATGCAACATAGAAGAAAAACATAATTTATTGTGGGTTGTAATGGTTACCCATAATATTTTCTTTTTTCTTTCCTTTTCTTTTCTTTTTTGTAAGTTGACTTTTTTTATTTCTAACTTAATCCTTTCACATTAAGTTGACTTGAGATTGATTTTAATTTTTTTATTTTAAGTGGTTTTATATAAGACTTTCACGGTATTAAGAATATGTTTTTATATCGAGTTAATGTTTAATTTGACAAAATTAAATTAAATTAAATTTTATTAATCCAAACCAATTAAAACTTTGGAGACCTAATTTCAAACTAAAATAAGTATTCAGTCTCTTTTTTTTTAATAAATAGTATATCTATTTCAGTTTTTTGACTTAATTTTTGGTTGGAATAAATAAAAACAATATTTATTAACGTATATAATTTTCAATTTATTTTATTAAACAATCGTATAAACTTTTGAGTTTGCAATTAATTTATTTTTTAATGATAGAAAAAACATTAACAATGTCATTTTTTTTGGCATTAAAATAAAAAAAAGCTTTATCCCATATATTAACGCAGTAACCAAATCCTTTACTATTGTTGTGGGGTTTATATCAAAATACTTCACCATCATCGTGGCTTTATGAAAAGTTCAATTGCAATCTATATCTTTTCGGAATTTATGATACGATTTATAATGTGTACCATATAATTTTAGCATATTAATATATGAAAAATATATTTATTATATATAATAATTATGTATCATAATAAATATAAATTTAACATAAAATATGTGATTTTTTTATTATTTCAATGCAAATGCATTTTAAATTGTATTTTAAATTAAACACATATAATGAATATGAGCCACTAGAAAGGCTCTATTTATTTTTGCAATGTTTCTTGATGCCTTCATCAATGAATTTTACATAAAAAACGAATGGTTATATTCGAGATGTAACTGGTGATTTAAAATTTAATGATTTAAATTGAATAAAAAAATAAAAAAATTAAAAGTAATTTGTTATTATTTTTATAATACATTAAATTATACTCATTCAAGTTAAATTTAATTATTTATATTTAACAAATATGATAGTTATGTTTTCCGAAAAACATAAAACAATTTCAATGCATGGACGAAATACTTTGATAGTTCTTAAATATGGTGATTTGGCATTTGCTATTTACTTTGCTCATTGAGTAAATTATCATCAGAACTCGAGTTTTCAAAATTTTACTTGTAGAATTGCTATGAAACAATGGGATCTTACATCCTAGAATGTTGTTTAGAAATTTGACCCGCAAACGTCCCCCTCAAACTACCAAATATAAACATAAATCTTGCCGACAATCACGGTACGAATGGGAACTTTTACATAGACAGTGAAAGGGTACCCTGTAGGCTGCAACATCTTATCATAAATTCTCGATGAAACTTAGCTTGTCTTCGACTTTCAATCCACTTCTAAGCTTGGGTCCCATACCACGTGATTAGAATTGTCACCCCTTTCAATGTACTGGACCCTTGTATAAACATACTCCCACCAACTTAGAAAGCATTATTAAGTATAACTAGAAGGCATCAGTTTGTTACTGTGCTTGAAATACTGTGCATTCTTTCATGTATATTATGGATTTGAATAATGTATTTTTTAATAATTTTTATTTTAATTCTTAAACTTTTATTTTAAACAATTTGATATTTTTTTTATCCCAAATTAACCTGTAATAGCATATTTTTTTTAAGAGGATGGGTTGAACTAAAAGTTAAAGGACTAAAGTGAAAATTTCATATAACATGGGGCGGGTTGAAAATTTCATTGAAATATTCATTTTAATCACTCATATTTTTTATATATTAGGTAACTAACCCCTTGAATTTGAAGACTATATATTTTGGTGCCAAACTTTATTTTTCTTTTTTCTTTTTCCAGTCCATTTATGTTGGGAGGAGAGAGATGGATCACTGAATTTTATGAGAGAAAGTAGTTATTGAAGAAGATTTTAGCCACCAAAACAGTTGATTCTTGTGTCAAAAGGTTTCATATGATAAGAGGGTTACATTTATGTGTTTTTTTTTTACCTTGAAAACACCTAAAACAATAAGATCTGAGCTTGAGAAGAATTTTTGTTTCGGATAGATTTTGGGTCGGTTTATTGGCTTTTTGGTGGCCATGAATTGATTTAACGAGGTCTCAAAGGTGTTTTCTAAGTGTTTTTGAGTCAAAATGGGTTGAAAATGACATTTTTTATAGATAAAAAAAACAAAGGATCTTGTTTTCCCGACTACCACAGTGATTGGATTCTACGTTGAGAAGACGACACGTCGTCTGTTAACGTAGGCGACATGTCATTTTTAAAAAAATAATTGGTTGGATGAAATTTTTTAAAAAAATAAAGGCCCGCGCATGGGCCATTGCTTTATTGGGTCAGGCTTACCAGGGCCAGCAGTGGTTTTTTTAATTCTCTTTTTATTTTAAAAAAAATAATGCATTATTTGTGTATATTTTTTCAAATAAATTTTATGTTTGTGTTTTAATTAGATTATGATTATTGTTAAATGACATTAGGTGTGTTTAATTTTTAGAGAGGTAATTATGATTCATCTGTAATTTTTTCTTAATTTTATATATATTAAATTTGTTTTTTTATAAGATTTTTCATATGTATAACCTTGCATTATTTTTTTAATTATTGTTCAATAAATTTTATTTTTTTTTCTATTACAAATTTATTTTGATAAAGGAATTCATTAAATATAATCAGGTAAATTACACATATTGAGATGTTAGATCTCTTGATCTTTGTTTTTCACTCTTTCTTTCAATTTTTTTTATTGTTGATGAATTGTTTTCATTGCTTTACACAATGGTTATTGGGTTATTTAATTAAATGCGTGCATAAATTTTTCAATTTATATTTATGAGTTTTTTTAGTGTAAAAGAACACGTTGAAGAATTATATATATTCAAAAAAATTATTATGTTTTAATGTTTGGGATTTGATGCTTATTCTTATGATTTTTTATTTTTTTTCTTGATTTTTTTATGAAAGTTTCATTGTTTTTAGTTTCACTCTTCAATCTAAGTTTATAGTGTATTTTTTTTTGTCTTTATTCTTTTGATTTTTGTCCTTTTATTAATGTTTTTATTCTTTTCAATTTAACTCTCAAATTTAAAATTTGTTATTACCTTTTGATTTATTTTTTATTGCAATTTTAAAATTCATTATTTTTATTGTAGTTTTTTTTATTTTGGAATTTTTTGTGTTGTTTTGTTTTTATTATTTTAACCCTCACAATTTTTTCATATATGATGCTTTTGGTCTTAAGACTGGGGTCAAGGTTTAAAAAGTTAACAATAATTGACTTTTTTGTCTTATTTTTTATATTAATATTTTTTTATTTTTTTCTATGAAATTATCCTATTCTCATTTAATTTTTACTTTGTTAACAAATAATATCATTGAGATGTTTTTTGAATATTGTGAAGATATATTTCTATAATATTGACAAACGTTCATCTTTTGAATTGAATCGTTGTTTTTTTTTCGCTTTGTTTGTTGTCGGTATCTTATTTTATAATGATATTATTAAATTAACAGAGTTTATTAAACTTACTCGAGTTAATTACATATTATATTTTTTATTTAAAAAAATTAACTTTTTTTGATATTTTTTATGTCAAAACAAAGGTTAGCTCGTGGTGCAGCTTGAGCCACCTAACTAGTTATAAGATAAAAGAGATTAGGCTTTCACTATGCGAATCTACAACGAAAACGTAATTTTGCCCTTGACTTTGTTTAATGTTTGTGTACTTTGTACATATACCCGGGCAAAGTGAAATTCAAGCGCTAATGAATATAGTTTTTTTTATATAATATCCCTTATTAGATCTCTCTCTCTCTCTCTCTCTCTCTCTATATATATATATATATATATATATATATATATATATATATATATATATAAAAAGAGGTCAGGATTTTAATGAGTGAATCTAATGGGAAGCCTGTTTTGCTTTTGGTGGGCAAGGTTGGCTTTAGAGGTATAAAATTTTTTTTCAAGAGACTTATTAATAATTAGATTAAGGAATGATGTTAATTAGTAATTTTATGTTTTTTTCTACAGTATAATTACCAAATAACTTTTAAAAAATCCCTTTTAGTTCAGGAGGTTTTTAGTTTTTTCTCTTTTTTATGCATGTCAATTACTTAAATGTCCCTAAAAAAAACTCTCTTTACTATGGATGCAATGTCATTTTAGTTTTTTGCTATGGTGTCTTTAATTCTCATTTGGGGTTAGGGGTGATTTGATATTTTAATATATATAAATTAATATTAAATTGCAAAGGTTGGTGGCGTGTGCATAACACGCGCCCGCAAGTGGGCGCCGCCGCCTGTGCCCTTTAGGTGGTGCATGCGGCGCCCACACATCGTCGAATACCACCGTATAGGGCGGCATTCAATGCACCTCACCACCTCTATCACGTTGGTGAGGCAGATGTTCTCTGACGGCATACGAAGGAGCTCCGACAAGGAGTTTTTCTCTTCCTCCCTCTTTTTC
>Ga0325414_1003377_pt1 | contig 16550 bp, 8 predicted proteins | sample PopdelMetagenome_8_FD_206183 | JGI IMG/M metagenome (GOLD analysis project Ga0325414, IMG submission 206183) | Populus deltoides microbial communities from Bellville, Georgia, United States - Leaf-PdKOR-R3 | ecosystem: Host-associated > Plants > Phyllosphere > Phylloplane/Leaf | place: USA...
CATTCAAGTATTTTCATGGAATATTTTATGGTTGTCATGGATAATAAATAAAGACCCATAAATATTTAGAAGCGAAGTGTTTAAAATGACGGGTAAAAATTGAAAATATTGCGGGTAGGTCCAATAAATATTAAATGAAAGTATAAATTAAATAGAATTATAAAAACATAAATTTATGGTCTACAATATAAGTGGATGAAAAAACAAGAATAAAATAATGCTAAAAAAAAACTCGTAAGGACATAAAACCCCAGGCATTTATCCTCTCAAGATTTCTTTACCCTAAACCCCTCACAAGACTAACATTTAAACCCAGTTTTTGGGTTAAATGTTCACCACCTCCATGAAATATATCCTAACATTTTTGAAAATTCAATTACATTTCAAAAATTCAGTATCCCAAGGGAAAGACTTGGTTTTAATTGTACTTATAAATAATTAAAAATTCAATTAACATCACCTGGTGTCAAAAACGAAACCAGAAATGCCACCAACTTTATTCATTGCTGCTCTCCACTTCACCACCTTATCATCTCCAAACCTCTTGGAATGACTCTCAAAATCTTGCTCGAAAGGACCCTTCTGTCTTCTGACATTAGATGGGTCAACTTGGTAGAAAACAGGCAGGATCAGCCTCCTCAGCTCGCATATTCTTGCCAGCTCCTCCAGACACCAATGAGAATTGGCATACCTTGGCGAAAGAATAATGATCGATGAGGCTGAATCTTGAATTGCCTCCATTAGAGTTGGAGCAATCTCGTCTCCCTGAGTCATTCCAGAGTCATCTAAGAAGACCCTGATGTCTTGCTTATTTAAAGAATCGTAGAGATGTTTGGTGAAGCTGTGCCGGGTGTCTTCTCCGCGAAAACTTAAGAACACATCCCAATGGAGCCTCAGCGCTGCCGGAGACGATGAAACTATCAGGCTGTTGGACATTGTCATTTGGTGATATTGTGGGTTGCTTTTCCGTTCGGTTCTTGTTTGGAGGTTTTCTAAAGCAATGTAAAATTCCGTCCTACAGTACAGAGACATCATTGAGAAGTGACATAAAGAGATAAAGTGTCGGTGTTAAAGAAAAAGAAAAAGTGTACAGAGGATGGTCGGCATGGTTATAATTTAAAATATTTTATTTAAAAATATATTAAAATAATATTTTTTTTCTTTTAAAAAATTATTTTTTATATTAACTCATTAAAATAATCTAAAAATATTAAAAATATATTAATTCAAGTAAATAAAAAAATAAATATTTTTAAAAATACTTTTAAAATGTAAAAATAAAAACAGGAAATTTTGCAATTTTTTTTCTATTATTATTATTTTTTTTTTAATTTTGAGCTTCAAATTTTGAAAGCTGAATAACGGATAGAAAGCAAAACCAAATGGCACAAATCCTAAAATGCACACACGAAATATTGGAAGAGAAAAATAACATCAAAAACAAAGAAACAAAAAATTATAGACAACGCCGATATATTATCAAAAAATACTAATTTTGAATATATTATTTTAATATTTGTAAATAGTTAATTATTTCATTACAGAGAATGTCCTTAAATTGGATTTGAAGGTAAACAGGGAGGGTATCTTTAGAATATTTGTTGAGACTTGAGAGTTGTCTAATGCTCAGAATCAATACATGTTGATTAAATATATTATTTTATTTAAATATTTTATTTTTATTCTTTTTCAACACATTTAAACACAAATTAAATCTAATTAGCTATTTAACCCATATTTCATTACAGGTTGAATAATTATTATTTTTTAATTCAAAAAAATTGAATATGACAGCATTCCCTATGCATTTTTTAACATAAAAATCTCAATTGTAATTTCAATAGTGATGTGTACATTTAATTAAATAAATCTTAAATTATTTGTAAACCAAAATAAAATTTAAAGTTTAATTATTCTTAACCAACCAAAGTTAAATATTCAAATTTATAATTCGGGTCATGGACTCAATTAAGTTCAATAATTTTATTATAATATTTTATTTTAAGTAAATGCTCAAAAAATTGAGAACCAACTAAATATTGCAGTATTTTTTTAAGATCTTAATAAACCTATAAATATCAAACTCAAATAAATTATGTTTCTTATTTAAAAATAAACAAAATATTAAAGGATAAAATTAAAAAAAATAAAAAAGAAAAATTAATAAGGATCAAATTATGAAGGATTAAATTGAAAAAAATATTAAAAAAATAAATATCAATAAAAAGAGGAAAAAAGGCTTAGGTGCGGCCTAGTTTACCCAACGTTTTTGGGCCTAAAAAAAGCCTAGATGTGCAAGCTTGGAGTAGTCCATGCGCTTGAACATGCTTATTTATTTTTCTTTATTTATGGGGTGTACGACATCCTATTTAATTTTTTTTTCTTTTTTATAGGGTGGGCAACCTATCATCCACCATTAAAGTTTTTGAAAAAATAATTGTAAACGACGTATCACCTGTTCTGCCTATATTTTAACTTAAAAACACTTAAACAACACTCTATGCATGTTGAAAAACTTATCAATGGCCTCAAATCCAAGAATCACTCTAAAAACCTAAAATAAACTCAAAATAAGAAAACTTTCCAAGCTTAGATATATCATCTCATACAGGGTTAAGGAAAAATAATACCTAGGATAAACTCCCCTCCTCGAATGAAATCTGTTGATATATAAAAAAAAATATTCATGTTCTGAATCGGTGTCAATCAAGACATTCTTCCCACCATTATAATTCAACTACTTTCTTTTTCTTCACTTAAACCAGTGATCAAAAAATAAAAATTAAATGAAGTTCTGGATCAAAATTAAATTTTTAAAAAATTAAAAGACTAGAAGTTTATAATTCAAAATGTTTTAGGAAGAAAGTGAACATTTTTTCTCCAAGCTTGAAACAACCACCCCTATTTTCTTTGTTTTTTTCACTTTGATCCTCTATCTTTAAATAATTTTTTGCCTTGATAAATTTTTTTTAATTAGCCATCAATTTTAGACTATAAAACTATATATAATTGAAAAAAAAAAATTCATTATAACAACCCATCTTTATGTGAACAATAGCATGACAAATAATGATTTTACCACGCCTTTTAATAAATGGATTTGATCAATAATATTATCTTTTCCCTCTTAAGTTTTGCAACAACTAATAAATAATATTATAATAAAATATTGATAATGACAATAATAATAGTAAATTATGAAGTGATAACGGTTGCAATAATGGTGCATGATTGTCGTAGCAGCAACAATAAAGAGAAATTGATAGTTCTAGTTTTAGTGGTGGTGATGGTAACATGGTGTGACAATTAATGGCATGGCTGTGCTGGTTTTAGTGGTGATGATAATAACATCGTGTGACAACGACGTGACGGTGGTAGGATAGCGTGGTGGTTGTGGCTGGTGTGGGTTATAGTGGTATCAATGGAATAGTGTTGGTGGTAGTTTTGAAGATTTTTTTTTTAATCAAAATATAATTTAGAATTATAGATTAAAAGTAACCATGCAGATTAATCAGCAAGTCATAAGTATAATGATACAAAACCTAATGAGAATGGACAAAGGAGAACAAGCTCCCAAGATGAACATAATGAACCAAAATAAAGTAATTACACTCAGAGGATATCCTGAAAGTGTAGTCAGCAAAATATATATAAGACTGGATGCCCAGCAAAAAATGTCGACATCAATGCCATTCAAAGTAGTAGCAAAGCTGAGCATGCTTCCCGTAAAGAAGAAGAACATCTATTATAGTGCAGCGGTTAACCAAGGAACCTAGCAGTCTTGCCGATGTCGAAGTTAACCAACCAAAAGGCACCTAGCCATTAATTAATGAGACAGAGCAGTCCACTGAAAGGCAGCAGCCACTGTGTCCTCAAAACCCAAACCAACAATGAAAACTGATAATGTCACCAAACACAGAGCTCAGCCAGAGACAAATAGAGCTGATGCACTGATACAGTTGCCATAGAGACTCAGACCAGCAGAAACACCAGTAATGAACACTAGCCAAAGACAATGGAATGCACCAAAAGCCAACACAACATAAAGTTTCTTCATAAGACTGACCATCTCATATTACTTCAGAGGCCAATGAAGCCCTCTGACATTCCAGCATATCAATAACGTTATTGTTGTGGATGAGTGGAAGGTTCCCTACCACTGCCAGATGCTCTAGTTGCAACACCTTTGTGGGCACTTCTGGTTTTTACACCATCAACCGTTGTTTCCATCCTTGAGGTGCCCTTTCAATGTCTTTGCTCTTTTGAGTATTGGGGTCAACACTGCCAGGAGATTCTCTCTTTCCCCGGACAGTTTCCCATTCTTAAGAGATCACGTCCACCTCAGTTTGCATGGGGTCAAGCTGTTGTTCTCCAGCAACATCTGTCCCTTTAGTACTCTCCACACTAGCAACCGGTCCCAAACACATAGGGACACTATCTGGTATAGTACTGCCCGCATGTTTAACCGCATGACTGCCCTTCTACCTTGACTCTACAGCAACTTTAGAACAGTCCCCAATTGTTGCAATGATTTTACTCTTTTGCAACTTACTGCTTTTCTTACTCCGGACAGTTTCCAAGTCTGCAGACATGACATCCACCTCAGCTTGCATGGGGTCACAATAGTGATCTACAGAACATCTTTCCCCTTATTTTTCTCCACACCAGCATCCACAGCATATCCCAAACCGTTAGAGGCAGTGCCTTGCTTAGTGCTTCCCATAACTGCATGACTGCCCATCGTTCTTGACTCTACAGTAGCCTTAGAACAAACCCCAGTTGCATGACCAAGAACTTTGCAGTGCTTGCAAAATCTGGGTAGTGTCTCATATATTACTCTTTGTATGAGAGCAGTACCATTAGGCAGGAGAATGTCAACAGAATGGATAAGATCATCAAGCAAATCGAGTTCCACTAGAACTCTAGCATACGAGATTCTCGACATGGTAGGAGTGAGCTGATCACTTTGGATTGGTTTCCCAATCACGCTGGCAATCTTAGAGAGGCACTTGGTAGACCAATGTTTTAACGGCAGATTTGGGAATTTCACCCAAACAAGGACCCTAGTCATTTCTTCATAACTGAAGTTAAAATACTCTGGCATAGCCTTCAAGATTAATGGCCTGCCATACACCAGATAGGGACCACTAGCAAGAACCGCCAATTTATCATCCACACTGTTAAATTTGTACACTAAGCAGCCAGATTCATGAATAGTCAAGGAAGCTTCACATTGCCATGTGTTTGTAACAATATCATGCAGGGCTTTGTAACAATAGCATTCCCTATGCATTTTTTAACATAAAAATCTCAATTGTAAATTCAATAGTTTATGTGTGCATTTAATTAAATAAATCTTAAATTATTTATAAATCAAAATAAAATTTGAAATTTAATTTCTAACCAACAAAAGATAAACATTCAAATCTATAATTCGGGTCATTTACTCAATCAGGTTCAATAATTTTATTATAATATTTTATTTCAAGTAAATGCTCAAAAAATTGAGAACCAACTAAATATTGTAGTATTGTTTTGAGATCTTAATAAACCTATAAATATCAAACTCAAATAAATTATGTTATTTATTTAAAAATAAATAAAATATTAAATGATGAAATTAGAAAACAAATAAGCAAGAAAAATTAATAAGGATCAAATTGTGAAGGATTAAATTGGGAAAAAACAATAAAAAAATATAAATATAAATAAAAAGAAGGAAAAAAGGCTAAGGTGCGGCCCTAGTTTACCCGGCGTTTTTGGGCCTGAAAAAAGCCTAGATGTGTAAGCCTAGAGTAGTCCATGCACTTGGGCATGTTTATTTATTTTTCTTTATTTACGGGGTGTGCGACATCCTATTTAATTTTTTTTATAGGGTTGATAACTTGTCGTCCACCATTAAAAGTTTTGAAAAAATAATTGCAAACGATGCATCGCTTGTTTTGCCTATATTTTAACCTAAAAATACTTAAACAACATCCTATGCATATTGAAAAACCTATCAATGGCCTCAAACCCAAGAATCACTCTGAAAACCCAAAATGAACTCAAAATAAAAAAAACTTTCTAAGCTTAGATATATCATCTCATGCAAGGTTAAGGGAAAATAATACCTAGGATAAAATCCCCTTCTTGAATGGAATCTATTAACACCAAATTTTTTTTTATTATTATTTTGAATCTATGTCAATCAAGACATTCTTTCCACCACTATAATTCAACCACTTTCTTTTTCTTCACTCGAATCAGAGATCAAAAAAATAAAAATAAAATGAAATTTTGGATCAAAATTGAATTTTAAAAATATTAAGAGACTGAGAGTTTATAATTCAAAATGTTTCGGGAAGAAAGTTAATATTTTTTCTCCAAGCTTGAAACAATCACCCATTTTCTCTGTTTTTTTCACTTTGATCCTCTATCTTTAAATATTTCTTTGCCTTGATAAATTTGTTTTAATTGACCATCAATTTTAGACTATAAAACCATATATAATTGGAAAAAAAATTCATTATAGCAACCACCAATAATTTATCTTTATGTGAACAATAATCATTACCACGCCTTTTAATAAATGGATTTGATTACTACTTAAGTGTCCTAAAGGCACCTATTTATCTTTTCCCTCTTAAGTTTGCAACATCTAATAAATAATATTATAATAAAGCTTCATGAGAACATCATTAATATCCCTTTTAAAAGATATATAGAGCCTTTTATAGCTATGGTAAGAAGAAACAATTAATTTATGGTATTTTTTTTTATTTCAATAAGGGTAGATTTACATTGATTGTTAAATCTTTTGTATAAAAGAATAAAAGCTTAAAGAAAAAAGATTGTTGTAGTATGAAGAAGCATTTTAACATGAAAGGATCTTCATCTCGTTTAGAGAGTAATCACTACTCATGTGAGCTCTATAACCATTGCTTCATAGAAAAATTATTAAGATTTGTACAATGCATCCTTTTTTTCAAATTCTACATCATCAATCAAGATGGTTTAGATAAGATGATTTTCAAAGATATAGAACAAGTGGTGGATATATCATTGGTAGTTGAATATGTTATTGAATAGTATGAGACTTTACCCTATCATCAATAATCAATCTACTTTCTTTCCTTTATAAAGAAAGACAACTACCATTATCTTCAATGCTCAAACAAAACTTTCACAGCTTCTTCAAACTCAACTACACATTTTCCTTCTACTTCAATATCTCTAACTAGACAAAAAAAAAAGAGTAGACAGAAGATGAAGAAGATAGATTTACTGCTATATCAATGAAAATACAGACGTGAGCATTACTTAAAACACTTATACAGGATGCTCTTTATATATATAGAGTAGTAACTATTGCCTTTCCGTAACTTTATTTCTTTCTATGATTACATGATTTCTTATTTATATAGATTGATTCATTTCTGATCTACCACAGTTGTAGTTTCCATGTATGATAAGTAGTCGTTGGTTATTTTGAGATAGTTGTTAATTCCTTATTGATTTGTCTTTGATCTGGCACAACTATGGTTTCTATGCATGTATAATTGATTACCATTCTGAATAGTAGTCGTTGTGGTAATTGTCCCTACAATCCTGGATGTTGGCGTGATAGGAGTTAATTAAGATTGGTTGTTGGCAAGAATGAAGGTGTTGTGTTGCTGTTGCTGATACTGTCTCCTGCTACTGTGCTGCTCGCTACTGCTATCTTCTACTATTGTTTTTTATTGTTGTTGTAGAGGTGTTATGGAGTTGTATGAGGATAAGGAGAAATGATGTTGGTGTTTGCTGCAGTTGTTGTATGATTGTTAATATAACTATTCCTTGTTGGTACATTTCCAACATATAGTTAAAAGTCTAATATTATCTCATCATTTTCACTTTTTATTTTGGTGCCTAATTTAAAATTAACATCTTTCAATGTTTTGACAACTTCTTGATAAGAAACTTTATTAAAGTTACGTAGTTTTTCAAAGTTTCCTTTTAAATTCCTTTCAAGCTTTCCAAACCTTCTTGTTAAATTCCTTTCACAACTGTGCCTTTCTCTAACATTGGACTCTAGAATAGTATGAGTTGACTTACCATTCATAACTGCAATCCTGTTATAGTAATAATCACTGATTCTTATTCTTGTCTTGTGTCTTTTCTCCATTTCTTCATCAAGATGTCAATATTTTTCATCAATGATTCTACTAGTTCCCTATAATTTTCATTTAAGACGTGCATATCTCTCTTCTAATGACATATATACTTCTCTCTTTTTTTTATTTTCCAAATCTTTTTTCCTGAAAAGTTGGTATGTCATGTTTTGTTCCAACAAGAAAATAAACTTCTTGGTAATTTTGATTTCTTTAATGGTGCCATAATTCTAAATAATTAATTTGACACTCCCATCGTGGTCGTCAATTGTTTGATGTAGTTTTTTTGTGTCTTCTTTAATTAAGAGGATTTTTCAACTTAAAATTGAAAATTTAAGTTAATTGGTTTGAACTTCAGAGTTATAAGTTAACTAGTTCTAATTCTGGACTTAATCCTAGTTACTCATGTAATTCTAAATTTATGTTATAGAATTACACGAATATCAATATGATTAAATCCACTTCACCAAACAGTAATTCAATTGAAGAAGTAATTAAATAATTAAAACAACTTGAATACAAAGTAAACTCAATAACTTAAAAAAGAAATACTTACATTTATAGAGTAATATTAACTACTTGTAACATTTCATTTCTTGTATGTTAACTGAAAATAATTTTTATCTTTCAAAATTCTTTCTACGATCTCATAGTTATAGGAGTTATTGCAGCTTTTTAATTTACAATGGTTTATTATAACTATTCATGTTATGCTTATTATTTACATGTTTTTTCTTTTATATACCCTTATTTTTTAAGTTTTTTTTAATTATTTAATTATCAAATAATTATCTTTTAACCTTATCCATATCCTATAAAATTTATAGTATAATATTATCCATAATTTAAGCAAGAGCTTGCCTCTTGGATCTATTATGAATAGAAGATGAAAAGCCCAGGTATCTATCTTAAGCATCAACATGAGGAATATTCAAAGAGTGATGAGCTCGAGAATTTAGTAGGCAAGGAGTGTTTTTATTTAAAAATACAGCCAATTTTTCAAGATTAACATACTGCCCACTTAATTGTTGATAAAGAAGTCACACTTGCTGAAGAAATATGGTACATTATTATCACCAATAAATGTCACATCCTTAATTATCTTCATCATACCACTAAAAAACTAGAGCATTAGACTCATGAGATTAGCCAGGACGTGATGCTTGGAGGCATGATGTACAAGTTAATACTATATTTGAACATTTATAGGTCATAAAAAATTTAGAAATGTCTCAAATATTGTAATTTATTGATGATAGATGGAGGCTAATTTCAATATTATTTTATAGAGGCCTATTTATAGTTTGCATAAAACACCAAAAAAAACACAAAATAAACTCTTTAAAATACCCTCAACGCACTTGATACTTTGTTATTGATATTTAATTTTATTTTCGAAAAGCCTAAAAATAATTTAAACGTGATAAAATTTAAAATTACAAATAAAATATATTAATACAGTTGATGAACTTCCTAGCACGCGGCTCTACATCAAAACTCAAAAGTGAACATCACGACTTGCTTGGTTGGGAGGAGGGGGAGGGCTTGGCAGTGGACGCCTGCCTTGCAGCTTTCTATGCTTCATATCTGCATGCACAATAACTACTTCTTACACAGCCAAAGAACTTATCAATTGTTTGATGGGTTAGGTTCTCCACTTCAAAATGAGGAGAAGAGATGTCCCAAAAAACATAAACAGAAAAAAAATGGAAAATTTTTAAGATGACAGCTTTAATGCATATTTTAAACCTTTTAAAAACAATTCCCTCTCTACTTGAGTGTCTAACAAAGGAAAATCATGACTGGATAAACAGTGGTTAACAAAACATTCGCAGTGGTTCACTATTGGCTTTGAAATTAAAGGTTAGGATTGTGGATAACATAAAAAATTGAAATAATTAAGCTTTTATAAATCTTTTTTCGAAATTAAGCAAAATCAAGCAATATTTATTTCCTTCTTAATACAGACAGACCTGCATCAACCAGGGCCTTGTGCGTGATCATGGTGGAAGAGGCAATCATCAACATGGCCAGAAAAAGAGAACGAATGAAGCGAGAGAAAGCCATCTCCGATTCTTGTACCTTTGACGCTGTCTTGTATGCATTAATTACTTTATCAGATACTTAATTTATAGAAGTTATTCATCCACGGTCGTCGTTACTGTCAATATTTCAAAACCTAGTTTTTTCTTGGAAGTCGCTGTGTTTTTCCAACTTTCAACAAATAAACTTCTTGTTCATACCATAAATTGCCGTCTGGTCGTAAGTGTTAAAACTGTTATTCACGTTAGTACCAGTGGTCGTATTTTTCTTGTGATTCATACCATTTTCATTGAATAAAAAAAATAAACGATTAATTGGTGGGAAAGCGATTTATAGATTCAGTTCAAGTCCTAGTTCATCGTATTTTCTTGCTTTCCAAGCACTAATTAACTCTTGATGTTTCTCAGGTTACAAGCACAAGTTTTTCATATTCAACCATTAATTTTCTCTTGATGTTAATATGTTAGGTAGTGAATCGGCTGGTTATATATAGTACTGATATTATTTATACAAAACATATTTATTATTAATAAAAAAATTTATATTTAATATTCATTTTATATTTGATTAATGAATATAATATTTTATTAATGAATCTAAAGTAAAGATAAAGTCCATGAGATAAAAATAGTTTGCAAGGAAAATTATAAAATTATTATAATTATAAGATTTCTATTGTATCACGGCATTGTTCTTAAATATTCCTGGTCAGTATTTTATTAAGATTGGACGTTAAGTAGAGTTGTTGAAACTGATGTATATTATATTCTTTTTTTTTATGAAAGGAAAGAGTTGTTTTTATAAACTAAAGTATGAGGGATACTTGAAACTTATATGTAGTCGCTTGTCAGATGACATATACACTAAATTAACCTGCAAAAGAATTCTATATGGAGAGATTATCCACTTTTATGGAAAGGCTATTGTGATAGTTAAGTGATTCTTAGACTTTAGATCACTAAGTTATCTTATATAGAAAGTGTAATGTTTTGATCCTGACCACACGTTATCCTAATCAAGGATAACAAATGGGCATATATTGGGTATAGCATAAACTATATAAAGATATTTAAGTAATCAATAGAGGATTCATCACCCTAGATGAATTACAAAAAGATTTTTATTTGTTATCAAATAGTATTGATTGTAAAATCTTTGACCAATGTGGAATAAGTTTTGAAAAGAGTTTTAAAATCTTATTCAAATAATCAATGACTATAGTGTTAAGAACTAACATGATTTGACAAAACAAACATACACTATGTTATAATGTTTAAATCAAAATATTCTTGATAAATGGATAATAATTACATTAAGAATCTAGTCCCTAAAAGTTTAAGTCAAACTATTTATGATTTTCCTGATAGTTTGATAATCATGATAGGTTGCTGGACATTATACTTGATCTTTAATTATAACTTAATCAATTGTTGAATTGATAATAAATTAAATTGTCTAATTTATTTAATCTTATTTTATTTAGGATTATGATTTATATTTGAGCCAACTTATTAGGGAACCCAATAGGCCATGAACATAAGAACCATTGGTTAAAAATTAAAATGGGATAATTAATCAAATGTAACTTGATTATAAATAAATTTTAGAAATTGAGTATTAGAATGTAATTAATATAAGGAATTACAATTATAGACCTAGAAACAATCAAGGACTTGATTAAATAAATTTCTAAAATTAGCCTAAAATAATATATATGATATTATTTAAGAGCCAAATTTATATTTTTTTTATTTATAGGGTTTTTAGGTTTTTCTATAAATAGAATGTTATGCCTATTATTTTCTAAGAGAAAGGTGAGGAAAGTACAATACAAAAACACTAAAATACAAAAAGAAAAGAGCTAGCACTCTAAGGTATAACAATCTCTCTCTTCTAAAAGGATTTAAGAGATTTTTTAGTGGTAGTTCTTGTGGATTACCATTAGAGGTCAGACACTTAAACGACTTATGGTTTGCAACAACTCAGCTTTTAAGTAAATATTCAAAGCCAAAAAGAAGCGAATCAAGTCGTAGACCAGACTCGATTAAATAAGTTAGTTTTATTTCAATCAAATGATCTCTTTTTTTTGTAATGATAGGATCAAATTAAATAAAAAATCAATAATGATAACCGGGGGGACTTTTTTGTAAAATGAGATAAAATATGGAGCTCAATTCTCAGCCTATTAAATACAAAAAGACAACTTGAGGCAATCCGAGTTAGCATAACAAACTATTAACTCGAGGAATAAGGGGTGAGCGAACCTAGGTTGACCTACCAAACTCACGATTCAAGTCATAGGATTAGGATAACCTGGTAAAAAACACATAAAAAGTCACAAAGTTGGAAAGAAATTTTTTTTTAAATATCAGTACGCTTTAACTTTTCAAACCTGTGACCTAGGGCATTAGACTAGAAGTACTCTATCTTGAAAAATCAGGAAACCTAATTCCTAAAAAATTAAATGTTGAATGATTAACTTGGAAAAAGAATATCAAATGCACAAAAAGATCCAAAACAAAAAATTAAAATTAAAAGAAAGGGGATAAAGATTAAATAAAAATAAATTTTGTTTTTTTATTGAAGACTGAAATTGAGAAAAAAAATGAATTGAACAAAAGGACAAAGAAATAAAACAAAAATGAGAATCAATATTGAAAAAAAAAAGTATACACAAAATTTTGATTGAAGGGTGAAATTGAAAAGAAAAATAAATTTAACAAAAGGCCTAAAGATAATCAAAAGAATGACCAAATTGGAAAAAAAAAATTAGCAAATTGGAATTGAAGGATGAAATTGAAAAAAAAATAAAATTTTTATAACAACAAAAGGACATCAAGAACAAAAATTAAAAATCAAAAGAATAAGGATAGAAGTTGAAATACAAACAACATAGAGGGCTGAGTTGTAATTTTCAGGGGAAAAGAGAGAAAGAAAAAGAAAAAAAAGCTCATAAAAGACAAATATAACCACCACTGCCGACGTGCATCGCACCACCAAAAAGAGAAAATGACGGTGCTTCCAACGACTTGGTGAAAGAGAATTTTTGGATGCTCGAAGACACCACACTCGTTGTTTAAATGAGGCAGACCCCTCCCACGCATCGAAGAGTGTGCCACACACACACCCTAATCGTATTTCTTAAAAAACAATTATTCAAAAACCAAATTGTCCCTAATTTGATCTAATAATAAAAAATCTTTGAAAAAAAACCTTGACGTCAATTTTATTTTATTTTTATTTTTAAGGATATTTTTGTCATTTCAATATGCTTTTTTATTATTTTTTTATATTTTATCATATACTTAAGTTTTCCCTTAGCTCAATTGATTATAACAAAAAAAAAAAAAAACTTTGTGAAAACTCAAAATTTCTTCTTGATGGCAGTTTTAAAATTTTTGCTTTTAAGAATATTTTTTTTGTTCACTGTATATTTAAAATGAAAAAAAATATATTTGTCTCAGAATAATTTGTTAATGTCTCATACACCTTTTTAAAAGACATAAATGCCAACCTCTTTAAAAGATATAAATGCCGACAATTTCCAGTGCAACGGTTTTTTTTATGAAAAAGGTAAAATCATCATTCTATTATTCCAGTGAATAGTATCTATTAGCTCTGGTTAATGATATCTCTAACTATATGTTTTTCCTCCTCTGTAAATGATTTTTTATTCTCTAATAGGTTTTCTATTTTTTTCTTAACCATTATAAAAAAATCTAAACAGTAAATAATGATATATTGGCGTTGGTATATAATTGAACAATACACTTTTAGGTTATTCACTTACTTTTTTTATTTATTTTAATATGACAATAATCAACACAGGACGTCGCAAATAATATTTTACTTTTTCGTAAATAACTTTTTTTATAAATTATTCTGAATTGTTGTTTTCTATTTTAAATGTATTTGATGGTATAGAAAATCAGAAAGTCATACGAAGTTTGTTGAATGTGAAAAAAAGAAAATTGTAGATGATAGTTTAAGAGCATTTGATCAAAGATACTATCATTAGTACTCGTCATTGACCTTCTACGTGAGACTAAAAAGCTTTTTTGCAACCTGAAGAATGCTTCGAAGAGGTTCAAATCCTGATATAAATGGGATAAAGATTGAAGAATTGGGAGATTTTGATGTAGGTTGAATGAATATATATATATATATATATTGCAGATGAAGGGTGAAATTTATAATTTGAAAGTGGTGAAGATGGTTCAGTTGGATCAAAATAATTTTTAAGAAAATTAGCTTTTCTATAAAAATTGATAACCTAAATAGAAAAGAGAGAGATGGCTGCGGCACAGAAAATAACTTGCATGCAAAAGAAACCAAATAATAGTCATAAAATCAAACTCATGCTGCAAAATTATGTCCTCGATCTGAGGCTTGTTTAGGTAATTGATTTGAAATTGATGATGTTTCAAAATCCAGTTGTTACTTATTTGGAGGCTCTATATAAATAAAAAATCAGAAAAAAAAAAGAAAATACAAAATATAAAAAAAAAATATTGGAAGAAAATCAAAGAAATATATCAGTGAGAAGAATATACCAAAATACCCAGAAAATTATTGAAGATGGGTTAGGGAAGATCAAATATACAAGATTAAAAAATTTGATAGTGTATTTTAGACTGACAAAGGCTCAATTAGTAAAAAAAAAATAAAATAAATAATTTGTGGATAAATATTCAAAATTGAATGTTTAAGGATTGAATTAGAATTTATTGAGGATTATTTGAATTTATTGAGGGATTAATTGAAAGAAAAATTGATTTTTAAAGTTAATTTAGGCTTTAATTAGAAGAAATTAAAGTATAGAGGTCGGATTTCAATTTTTATGAGTTAATTTTGTCAAATCAGAAACTTCATTACATAAATATTGAAGTTTGATGGGTAATTAAGAACTTCATTGAAAAAATCCAAAACCAAAGATTAAACTAGAAAAAGATGTTTGAATATAAGGATGAAATTGACCATATCATGGGCCAATTTAAGGAGAAAAGAAAAGAAAAGGAAAATATATAGAAAAAAAAAAAGAGAGAGAGAGAGAAATATCAATAAGAAATATAAGTGTAGAGGTCCAAGAGTCTAAACAAAATATTTCTTAGCTTTGCAAGTTTATGAGAGACCAAAAATAGGTCCTTTCTAGCCTTTTTTTTATGTTTTATTTATTTATTTTTGTTTTATATTTATGTTTATAAGTATAGAAAAAAGGTTTCAATTTTCAACAAATAATGTTGTATTCAACTTTTTGTTACTGTGTTTTTATTTAATGATTTTTTTAAATTTTTTTTATGTTTTTGATACATTAAAGTTGTTATTTAAGTTTATTTTTGATATATAATGTTGTTTTAGTTTTTGTGTAACATAAGCTATGTATGTTAAAGTAAGGGTGTTTTACTATGAATTTGCTAGGTTTGTTCATGCACAAAATGTATTCAAAAAATCAATTTTGAATACATGTTATGTGAAAATATAGTCTGTTTTAAGTTTATATTTTTTTTTATTTGGTACCTTCACTTGATTTTGATGTTTTAATGTTTTTTATTAGTATTTTTATCCAAACAAGTTTGTATATGATATTGTGATTTATTACGGAAAAAAAGAGAGCATGTTTTATAAGCTAAAAATGTCCATTTCTAGGCTTAACGATGGCAGCCATTTCTAGACATGGCTAGGTTTTTTTTTTAGAGTTGAGACAATGTTCTTCATGTGCTTGGGAAGAACCTTGGGTTTGTGTTGAATCTTCTTCATTTGTTCTTTGTGTTCTTCTAAAAAACATTGCTTTAGCTACATGATTTTGACTTATTTTGTTTAATTTATTTACCTAGAATCCTTTCTTATGCATGATCAACTAATATTCTAGTATTTATTTGAATCACTAACATGATTTCAATGGCTTTTAATCCTAGATTTTCAATTTAGAATCGAAACCTATTTTGACAAAATCATGATGTTTTAGTGATAATTGAAGTGATTGAATGCTATATTATTGATCATCACATGATTTCTAACATGTATGTGCCTTCATTGTGACCAAATCTGGTCTGATTTGGAACTCACATTGCTGAGTTCGGTTCTTCATGTTTTTCATATTCTTCATTTTCTTTTATCCATTCTGTTCAAGAACTTTTGAGTTGTATTTTTTTATGTTTAATTTTTTTTGCCTTTGGTTTTGTTTTTGGATTGTTTTTAAGTCAAACCAAGATTTTTTGTCTGGTTTATGGTGGAGCCAAAAATTTTGGATCAACTTAGTCGAGTCGGGTTAAAAAAAAATGGGTCAAAGGGTCTTGTACCCTATATGGTTTGCCATTTTTGTTAGGGATTTATAAGTTTAAGGTCGTGTTTTGCAAACACCCCTTTAGCTTATTT
>Ga0325414_1003380_pt1 | contig 16546 bp, 10 predicted proteins | sample PopdelMetagenome_8_FD_206183 | JGI IMG/M metagenome (GOLD analysis project Ga0325414, IMG submission 206183) | Populus deltoides microbial communities from Bellville, Georgia, United States - Leaf-PdKOR-R3 | ecosystem: Host-associated > Plants > Phyllosphere > Phylloplane/Leaf | place: USA...
TGAACAGGGGGGACAAGTGATTTTCTTCTTCTTTTCTCTTTATTATTTTTTTCTCATTTTGTTGTATAGGGAGAGATGATTTGTCTATGTATTGTTATGGACTTGGTATTGTGAAGAACCCATGTTATTTGGGGCCTAGGGTGTGTACAGAATTGGGTTAGCAATTCAGAAACTGTTTGATGAAATCCTCCCTGTTCTCTACTGCCTCTCTCTATTTCTCCCTCTCCTTCCTGATCCATATTCTACACCATGGAACCTGACTATCAACCTAACTGCTCTGTGTTTGATTCATTGACCAAGACACAGTTAAAAACAACAAGCCCCTCCTGATTTTTGAACTTGCTTGCTTTTGCAAATTCTGCTTTTATGCAAAGTAATTAATTCGAGACAAATCAAATACAGAAAGACAGACAGGAAAGGCTTCTTAATCTCAAGACTGGAAACAAAAGAAAGCAATGATACCATCACAGTTTAGAGTTTTTTGAATAAAATTGTGTTTTTTTATTGAGAATTATCTATTATATAGATATAATTTACAAGCTAAGAAAAAAAAGAATACATTAAGAAATAATAGAGGCTGATACAAGAAATAATACAAGCTGATCTTCAACCCTTAGAAACAGCTAACCTGCATAACAGTCCTTCGGAAGTCTTCATGTATTTTGTTGCCTGAACATCCATCGACTATTCCTCTTCCAAGTTCTTACCTCTTAACCAATCATGTGAATGAACTATTCTAGGAGTGCTAGTTCTCCACTAAGTTGAATGTGGTTCACATTTAGTTAATCAAACCCTAAGCTTGAAGGAACTGTCCCAATGAGCTAAAGAGAAAAGCTAGGTTAATTAGTTGGCAAGCCAATACATTAACAAGCCATCCACATAGCATCTCAATACCATCACTTAATTTTGACAAATCTCAAACATCTTCCGATACCTAAAAAATCAGACTGATTGTTTCCAGTTAAACACTTGCACAAGGCCACTGCTACTATAAAACTAAAGACAAGTCCGGTAATAGTGGAAATAACACCAAAACATATAAAGTAAAATGAAGGTTTCTGATGCAGTTCAGTTGGAGCAAGCAAACATCATCCATCCCCTAGGAATTCAAGAACCTGCAATCATTCAGAACACAAGCAAAGATTCAGCAGCCTCATGGTATACAGGGCCAAATAGAAATGTAACCACCATATTGCTCCAGTTCAGTAAACCACCTCATTGTGTTTGCAGCATAAATCATACACGCACAGGCTTCCAAGCCCTGAAGTCAGGTCAATCGAGGCTGTCAAAACACTGCCAATACCCTCAAGGCGATAGAGCAGGAAGCTGTTTATGCATTCCTTCTTGTACTTGTTGCTTTCCCTCCGTTGTCTTTTGATGTTGTCAAACTGAGGCTTTAGTTCTCGCACCCTCTTCAGTGCCGATGCAAAGGGGACCCAGAGTTCTAGCAATTGAAGAATATTTCATGCGTTTTTAATTTTTCTAGTAGTGATCGTCATCATCGGGATTAATGAATAAATATCATCAACAACAAAATATAATTGTGATGTGAGCGGGTCAGCTGTATATTTTCCACCACTAAATTATTTTTATTAAGAGAAATTTTTTTTATGTCTACCCAATCGGATTTGTTCATGTTAATCGACTTTTAATAATTTAATATTTTATTTCACTTAATTAAAAAATCAATCTAAATTAAACTCTGAAATTCTTGAATGTTGGTATAAATCGAGTTTAATAACAATATTTTTAATATAATAAAGAGATCATAATTTCATTTTTACCAAGAGATTGTGAGGTTGAATTATGAAAAATCCTGCTAGCTTCATTCATAAGACATAAGTAGAATATTAGAAGGGGACATGTATTATTTGAAAAGCAAAGATTGCATTGTCATAATATTGTCTTTGCATACCAGAATTTATGTAAAACCAGGATCGATGATCCACGTTCAGTACTCCATTATTTATTGGGGGTGGAAAGGCTTCATTTTGAGTTTTGCCTTGTTAGTATTATTGCGGAAGAGAACTTATTCGCCCTGTGAATGATCTTGGCTTTAATTTCCTTGCAGTTTCATTTGATTTTTAGATGCAAAAAAGGTTTGGATTTAGTACCAATTAAGAACTTATGCTGTTTTTATAACAACGCTCTTACGTTGTCGACCATGAAGCCGAGTTCTTACAAGTCGAGATGGTTATTCTTGCTATTTTTCGGCGTACCTCAGACGTTAAAATGTTGATATTTAGGACACTGAACAGGTGGGACAAGTGATTTTCTTCTTATTTTTTCTTCATTATCTCTCTCTCTCTCTCTCTTTGTCGGTAGAGCTAGGGAGAGATGATTTGTTTATATATGTATTGCTATATATGGACTTTGTATTTTGAAGAGCCGTACTGTTACTTGGGGCCTCGGGTGTGTGTACAGAAATATCGGGTTAGCTATTTCAATAATGTTATTAATTACTTGGGAGAAATCCTACCTCTTCTACTGCCCCTCTCTACATCTTGCAGCTCCCTCTGTGATCCCTCCTCCGTATTCTACACCATATATGGAACCTGGCAACTACGTACTTTTGTGTTTGATTAATTCATTGACCAAGGCACAGTTAATTAAAGAAGAAGCCCCTACTGATTTTAATTAGAACTTGTGTTGCTTGCTTACGTTTGCAAGTCTTGCTTTCACGCAAAGTAACTGGAGACAAATGAAGTTCAGGAAGACTGCCATGAAAGGCTTTTTTTTTTTAATTATTATTATTATTATTATGATAATTGATAGTATTATTAGCAATAAGCGACAGCCATTAATTAGAGAATGGCCACATCAAAACATGCTTGACTGATTATATAATAGCTTGACTGCTGGGGTTTGCTTTTGGCCTAAAAATTTCAACATATATACTCTCGCCTCCTGATAGAAACTCCCAATGGACCACCTTAGTTTGATAAGCTTTCTCCTCGTCATCATCTTCCTTAATCAGGTCTTTAGCCAGTAAAGTTATGTAGTAAGCATCACGACATGCTCTCGTGATATTTGCATGATGAACTCGAACAAACTCCATCTTTTTTGCAACAACAAATATTAAGAATCAATACACGGCGCAAATCCAACTCCATATTGTCGATTACTACTGCCCAAATTGCTGCACTTGGACCTTTCTCTTGTATTTTTTGTTGTAATACTCGACAGCAAATCTGGCCATTCTGTTGACAACTCCGAGTTGAGAAGAGTCATTAATATCAATGGGGGATGCCCAACAGTAGCCAGGTGGAGGAGGACGAACAAGATCAAAACCCTAAAAAAATAAAATAATATCGATCAGTTATGAGAAACTTCAAATCACAAGAACAAGAACAACAAGAATTTGTTTGTTAAAAAAGTATCGTAATTGCATCGGATGCGCAATAAATCTCAGAATAGTGCACCAAAAGATCCCTTTCTTCCTTTTCAAGGTATTTCAAACGCCGAGTATATTCATCAGGTTCGCCTCCAACTACATGATAGACGTCCCAGCCATCGTCCAACTCAACCAACCAGTATTTCCTTTCAGTTTTCTCCTCCTCCTCCTCCTCTTCAACATCATCACCATTTTTTTTAATCTTATATTTTTTTTTACTGGGGTTTGTTTTTGGCCTAAAAATTTCCACATCTATATCTCCTGATCGAATATCATCGTGGATCACCTTAGCTTGATAAGTTATCTCGTCACCATCATCCTTAATAAGGTCTTTAGCCAATAAAGTTATGTAGTACACACCGTGAAGGGATCTGCAGAAATTTGCATGATGAACTAGAACAAACTTGATCATTTTTCCCTGCAACAAGAAAAATTAAGAATCAATACCGCAAATTCAATTCAATTATCAAGAACTAATCCCCTAATTGCTGCCCTTACCTTTTCCTTATATTTTGTGTTGTAATATTCAATAGAAAATTTGGCCATTCTGTTGACTGCTTCAAGTTGAGAAGAGTCATTAAGATCCATGGGGTATGCCCAACAGTAGCCAGGTGGAGGAGGACAATCAATATCAAAACCCTAAAAAAATATAATAAAAATCAGTTATTAGAAACTTCTAGCCACAAGAACAAGATAAGCAAGAACAAGAACAATTTTTTTGTTAAAAACACTCTCTTAATTACTTTCGATGCAGAAGCAAACTTATTATAGTATAACAAAAGATCCCTTCTTCCCTTTGGTTCGTATCGTAAACACCGAGTATATTCTTCAGGGTCCTCTACTACACGGTCAGAGTCCCAGCCATCGTCCAAAACCACCCACCCTTTTTTTTTAATCTCATCATCATCATCATCATCATCATCTTCCTCCTCAACCTCGTCTTTCTCCTCTTCTTCCACGTCCATGACTATAGCTGGAGGAGAGACAGATACCTGTATAATTATTTTTGTGATTTTCTCCTTCTTCTCTACCACCATGGCCATGACTTGTTCGGGATCCTTGACAGTGGACACATCAATAACAGAGCAATACTCTTGTTTTTTAGTTTCGTTCTCCTCTTCACCATCCAAAGCCACAGCAACGTGTTGATCTAATTGGTCAAGATCACCGAAATAAACCTTTACCTCCAATACAGGAGAGACCCTTTTTTCTTTATCGATTTCGTCCTGAACCCCTTTCCTCTCTTCCTCCATGAGTTGTTGAATGTTTTTCAGATAAAAAAATATCTTTTTAGCAACTTATTTGGAATCAGTGATAGCAGGCGACTGATCAATCACACTATAATCTATCATTTCATTTCCCTCAACCTTGTGATGCATGGCAGGATTTTCATTTCCATAATCACTAGAAGACATGTTAGGGGTTGGTTGGTGTTTGCCTGTTTTGGAAGATATTTGTAGATAGAACAAGGAAGAGAAGCTCAAGATTTGTTCCTATTTGAGGATTTATTAAATACAGAGAGGGCGGGAGAGAATCCCACCTGGGTTTAATTCCTGCTTTTAATGTTGTTAATGGGGTCATTATTATTATTATTATGATCATTATTATTATCTATAGTAATTACTTTTGATGCATGCCATTTATTAAATCATATTAAAATTAACATATTTCAAATATTCTAATAATTATTAATTATAAGGTTTTATCTTCTTTAATTAACCTGTATATATATAAAAAAAATAAAAAATTTGCTATATCAAAAGAAAAATCTCTTCGAGATGAAGTGAGAGAAAAGAAGTATAAGACAAGCATAGTATAGAAGATTGAATATATATATATGTGTGTGTGTGTGTGTGTGTAAACGATTATGTAATATATATGAAAAAAAAGTCTAATATTCTAACCAAAAAGTTGTTTTTTAAAAGATATTTGAAGGCAAGTAAAGAATGATTACTAAATAAAATAAAATAGTTAAGCTTGATTTGTTAATATTCTAATTAATTCATTAATCAAACTTAAAATAAAATTTTCAAAATCCTAAATTCTCAATAAAACCAAAAATTATAGCTAAATAATACAATTATACATATCAAAATATAAATCTTACCTTTTATATTTATTTTCTCTAATTCTCTTCTCCTTGTTTTATTTTCCCCTCTTTTTCTTCTTATGGTTCCCTCTCTTCTAGTCTAGGTTTTCTTTTCTTTTTCTTTTTTTATTTTATAGCTAAATAAGATAATTATACACATCAAAACATGATTCTTACTTTTTAAACATATTTTAATTTCTAACTCTTTTCTCTTGCGTCATCTTTCCCTCATTCTCTTCTTCTTTTTATGGTTCACTCTCTTTCTTTAAGTGTAAGTCTTCTTTTTCTTTCGTTTATATTTACGTACTAATTCTTTGTTTTTCTTTTATATTTACGTACTAATTCTTTGTTTAATTACTAAGATTTCCTTCACCTGCTATAGATAACTAAAACGTACTCTTCTAAGGGTATTTTTATCATTTCCTATCTAAATTTTCAAAACATCACAAGACGATCGAGTGCGATATCATATCGATCGATCATCAACACAATTTTTCCAAAGAAATTAATCAATTAAGTTGTCTTCATATATATATTAGAGATTCTTTAAGAGGTCCTTTCACTCTCTAACTTTAAAAATCAAACAATCGAACTTTTATATATTTAAATATTCTTTAACAGGTCCTTTCACTCCTTATGAAAAAAATATTCTTTCAATTTGCAATGTTGACCGGAAATGGTTAAAAATCAAACAATCGAACTTTTATATATTTAAATATTCTTTAACAGGTCCTTTCACTCCTTATGAAAAGAATATTATTTCAATTTGCAATGTTGACCGAAAATGGTTTCCGTTGACCGGAAAGGGTTTCCATTGACTAGAAGTGGTTTCCGTTGATCAATTTTTCTAATGGCAAACAAACACAGGAAAGTTTGGAAAGTGGTTTTCCGGAAAGTGAATTCCGGGAAACAAACATGGCCTTAGGCAAACACGGCATCAGACAAAGCATTTTGATGGATAAAAATAAGACTTCCAGAGAACATAACTCCACGAATATAAATTGAACAATTTTCTTATATAATACAGAACATAACTCCATGGATTGACTTTTGCAATATTGGTTACACAAAAATAGTTATAGATATGAATTTGAGATTTGGAAGCTATTCCAAATTTGGAACTACTAATTTTGCTGCCATACCAACAAGACCGCCATGCAAAGCAGCAATGCATAAAGTAATTAATTGGCCTTTAGAAACTAACTAAAGAGTGAAGAGGACTTCTATTACACATTGGAATAGCTCAGCTCACAAAACAAAAACAAAAACAAAAACAGCAACATGCATATATGCAATATATACATATGGTTGTTAATTTAGCCTCTCTCTTTTCTTCCCCTTGCATTAATGGACTACCTCAGAATTAAGAAACATATATCCTAAAATAGTACAGGATAGGAATTGGATAAGATCCCGTTAAAGAAAACACAACCCTATAGTTGTGTGTGCATAAAGAAAACACCTTGCTAGCTCAAGTATTGTGTATAGTGTGACAATTACAAAGAAAAGTTCCAACTACTTCTTTTGGTTACGAAACCAACAATATTTCCACCATGTGAAACAGTAATGTACACCTTTAGAAAATGATAAAGATGAAAAGTAGATTCTATTACATTTGATTATACATAAATGGGATTTCAAGGCTTCAAATTAATGCCTAGTTTCATTGCTTGATTTCCAAGGAAAGGGATGATCAAAAGAATACAACCTGCCATTTCCACTCATTTCTGCAACTAAGCAATACTGTTAAGCTTGAAAGGTTCCCAAGCTCTTTTTTTTTTTGTTTTCCTGATCTCCAAATTCTGAAAGGTCCCAAGCTCAATTTTTTGTTTTTCTCTCTCTTTCTCTCCGGATGTTGAACCTACGTGGAAGTACACGTCCAATTATATTGAATGATTTTGAGCCTTTTAATGTGGAAGATGAATGGGAATGCTATGGTGACATTGTTCGCAAGTGGCGTACTAGACTCACCTTCGATAGTATTCGAGTAAGGGGTTTGAAGAAGCCAGTTCTTCCTCCTAAGGATAAGTCCCTGCTTATTGACATTGTCTTGAGCACAAGCCAATACTCAATTACTCTAAAGATCAGAACGTTTGATCTTTACCTTATTGGTTATGAAAATCAACAAGGCCACCGGTTTGAGTTTAAACCAAAGGTGGACAAGCACAGCAAGACAAGCGAGAGGTTGATACCTGGTTCCACTTTTTTGCCGTATGGTTGTTCTTATGGTGATTTGGAGGGCAATGCACGTACCCTCAGGCTTGATTTTCCACTAGGGAGACAGCAATTAATGGTAGCAATACACAATTTGGCCCAAGAACAGAAGAAAGTCCATTCATCAAAAGAAGGGAAGAAGGTTAAAGTAGACCAGGCATACGAGGAGAAACGAGCACACGGTCTCTTAACCATTGTGCTCATGGTTCCAGAGGCAATCAGGTTTGAATCCATGCTGAAATATGCATCATCAAACTTGACATGGAACAAAAATACATCATTGCCTTGGATACCAAACCTGACAAATGAGTGGCAAACACTTTGTAAGCACATCACCAATGCTTCAAATAGAGACTTTTATGAATTTAAGGAAATCATATTACAAGAAACACCAGAGCTCCATGTTATTAAGACAATTGAGGATGTATGCGAGGAAATTGCAATAGTAAAGAAAAAGGATTGGGAGCAACCAAAGCGACTTTGAATCTCAAGACCGAGGAAGGGCTAGAAAGCTTGGAATCTACTTTGCATTCAGGTATTTTTTTTCTGCCTTGTTTATTTCTTTTATGCTTTCATTCATATCTTAGCACGCATGAAGGCTAACAATGGACTGTATGTTTGTAAAAGAATTTTCATTTCCTGCATGCAGTTTCGATTAGGGGTGTTCAAAATAACCGATTAACCGATAAAACCGAAGAAAAATTAACCAAAAAAACCGAACCGAAATGAAAAACCGATTAAACTGATTTTTAAAACCATAAATTTTAATAGGTCCGGTCCGGTTTCGGTTTTGAACCAGAAACCGGACCAAACCAAACCAGGCCCATTAAACAATTAACAAAAAATTACGATATAAATAGTTAAGTTAACCTAACCGACTAACCCTTCCTCCCTGTGCATCTCATCTCACAAAAAGCCGCCTCCTTTCCAGATAAATTCTCAATCTTCCTTTCCCAGTTTCTGCACTTTCCCAGTTTCTCCACTGCCATATGTGTTTAAGCGTTTAACAAGCAAAGCCTTGGCCTCCTCTGCTTGGTTCAATTTGATAGTGGATGTATCGTATATGTATATAGAGAGGTTTGGTTTAGATGTTTTCTTGGCTTTAGGGATCGCATACATTTGAATTATGCTTCTGGTTCAAGAAACCCAAATGGTTGTTGTTCATGTTCATAGGAGCAAAGGTGAAATCCAGCCAGGTTTCCCCAAACGAGCCCATCACCCTTTGATGTACTCCTGAGCGACGACAGCGCTGGCCTCAAAGGAAGCTGGGAGATCATGGACGGCGTGTGAAGCGACATCGCGGATAATGACATATTTATTTTTCAAGCCGGATCCGAATTCTTCCAAGTCTTTCTTGTAGATTTCAATGATAGATTCAAATTTGGCTGCTAAGATTTGGATGAGAGAGCAAAGGACCAGGTGGAGTTTTGGGTTGGCGGGTCAGGGTTCGGGTTTAGGTTTTCCGGTTTTTTGCCAAGAAAACCAGATTTAACCGAATCGGGCCGGTTCGGTTTGAACCGGTTTTCGGTCCGGTTTGGTTTATATTTCACAAAATTAATGTAGTTCGGTTGATTTTTTAAATCTAAACCGAACCGAACCGTGAACACCCCTAGTTTTGATATCTTTGCATGCATGAAGGCTAATAGTAACCTGTTTTTCATTTTGATACTCCATATCTTAGCCTGAATTAAGGCTACACATTAGGCAGGCTGCCAAGAGCATCATTGTCAGTAGGCTAGCTCCCGGGTGTATCGTTCAGGTCTCTTATGCTAGTGGTGTCCTGATCAAACCATTGTCAATGTTTGCATGTAGACGCACATGGTGCTTTGAAGGATCCCGGACAAGGAAATTCGCAAGATTGTGAAAGAAAACTTCCACATTTCAGGCCTGGAATGATTGCCATTAACTTGGATCTTAAGAGGGGTAGAAATGGCATGGTCTTGAAGGGAGCTGCTTAGGGCCACTTCGGAAGGAATTGAGGTATTGAACCCCAAGATTAAAATAATGCCATATTGGCAAGTGATCAATAATTTGCTTTTTCTTGGCAGCAGCTCTGAAAGCCAAGAGTATCTTAATTATGTTCTTAATGTTGTCTCCTTTTTTACACATTCGTAGTCTTCATTATTAGTTAAACAGGATTAGATTTATAATGTAAATAATGTTGTTTTAGAAGAGAATTTTATATTGCTTTATGTAAATAAACCCCAGTCGTCAAGGTACATAATTCTTTGTTTATAGTACGTAGTTCTAAGCAGATAATTATATTCATTTTGTGTTCCCTTGCTGGCTGCTGACGCCTCCTTTAATTAATCAGACCAAGACATCTGATAGGAACTAATCCCCAAATTGCTGCACTTGGACCTTTTCCTTATATTTTGGGTCGTAATATTCAACAGCAAATTTGGCCATCTCTTGACAGCTTCAAGAAGAGAAGAGTCATTAAGATCCATGGGAGGTACACGACAGTACGTAGCCAGGTGGAGGAGGACATTCAATATCAAAACCCTAAGAAAAGAAGAAAACAAAAATCAATCAGTTATGAGAAACTTCAAACCACAAGAACAAGAACAATTTGTTTGTTAAAAGCATATCTTGATTACTTTGGATGCGGAAGCAGATTTATGATAGTACAGCAAAAGATTCCTTCTTTCCTTTTTCTCGTATTGTATGCACCGAGTATATTCTTCAGGGTCGTCTACTACACGCTTAGAGTCCCATCCATCGTCCATCTCGACCACCCACCTCTCTTTTTTTAATCTCCTCCTCCTCAACCTCGTCTCTCTCCTCTCCTTCCACGTCCATGACTATAGCTGGAGGAGAGACAGATACGTACCTTTATAATTGTTTTGGCTACCTTCTAGCCAAAAACAAGATATACCAAAAAAGAATCATAAAAACAAAAAGCAAACACAAAAATAAAGATAAAAAAAACCAACACATACATAACCGAAAAAGAGCAAAGTAATCTTTTTGTTTTTTAGTTTCTTTCTCCTCTTGTCCATCCAAAGCCACAGCTAGCAACGTGTTGATCTAATTGATCTTGATGACCGAAATAAAGTACCTTTATCTTTATCGATTTCCTCACTCTCTTCCTCCATGAGTTGTTGAATGTTTTTCAGATAAAAAAAGTTATCTTTTCAGCAACTTGTTTGAAATCTGTGATAGCAGGCGACTCAATCACACTATAATCCATCATTTCTTTTCCCTCAACCTTGTGATGCAAGGCAGGATTTTCATTTCCAGAATCTCTAGAAGCCATGTTAGGTGTTGGATGGTGTTTGCCTGTTTTGGAAGATATTTGTAGATAGAACAAGGAAGAGAAGCTCAAGATTTGTTCCTATTTGAGGATTTATTAAATACAGAGAGGGGTGGGAGAGAATCCCACTTGGGCTTAATTCCTGCTTTTAATGTTGTTAATGCTGTCATTATTATTATTATTATTATCATTATTATTATCTATAGTAATTACTTTTGATGCATGCCATTTAGTAAATCATATTAAAATTCACATATTTCAAATATTCCAATAATTATTAATTGTAACGTTTTATCTTCTTTAATTAACCTGTATATGTATACATAAAAAGAAAATTTACTATATCAGAAAAAACCTCCTGGAGATGAAGTGGGAAAAAAGAAGAAGTATAAGATCTAATATATTTAATTATGTAAATAAAATAAGAGTGCAATTTAATTTGGCATGGAACAAATTATAAAATACCTCCAATTTTAAGTATCTATCTAACAAAAAAATTAATGAAAAAGTCAGGAAGAAAATGCTGTACCTAGCTAATTAACCACTTAATTACTATAAAGCATCAAATTAGGAGAATATGATTTCTCTAATTGTTTGGCTTCGGAACATGTGATCATATATATATAGCTCCAAAAAAGAATCTCCCACCAACCATGAAATACCAAATTCTGAAAGCCAATATGGGACAATATCATTGGCTTCTCTTCATGCATGACGAATTTGGACCTCCCAATCTCTTGCAAGTAACTCTCTTTTGCCGTGGAAATCAAAGACAAATAATTGGCACCAGTTGTGTTTGTAAGAAATGGACCACCACTTTAGAATCAGCTTCCGGCACCAGAGCTTGCGGCACCTATCGTCCCGATTAAGCAAGTTAGGGTCCTTTGGTCACTGCCCACGTCTGATCAGCTCTAATGGAAGTGCAGTGACCCACGTTAGCAGCAAAACCCCTCAATAACCATATATGTGCCCAAACTATATATCTCCAGAGGAATCCATGCATGCTGAGAAACAAACCTTAAAATTACAATGAAGAAGATGGAATTTGTGTTGAGAGGGAATTAATTATAGTTCAAAATGTGTTTTTATAGCTTGAAGATTCATCATCTATATATAACGTTATCATAGTTGCTATATATATATATTGAATGACCTATAACTTTCTTCAAGTATATATTTCCTTTTAATATTTAGCTTTTTTATTTAAGAAATGAATGATTACTCCCACAAATTAAAGAACGACAATTGGATAAGCTAGTCTCTTTCTTTATTCACCGTCAGAACACCATTGTATAAACAGAAAGTATTTCATCTTAGTAACTCTATCATAATTTAGTTCATTTAAAACCATTAAGTCTTAATTATCATCATTTCAAATAACCAATTAATTTATACCAACTAGAGCAGTCAGTATTATCACTGTATATTCAGCTTCAGATATTATTTCATTTTGAGATGACATAAATTATCATATAAAATAGAATGGAATCTCTATCGAGAAGGGTGGACGGAAACTGTTAGTACGATGGTTAAACATTTATTTGGGATTATGATAGCGGTTGCAATTTAAAATATGTTTTATTTAGAAATGTATTAAAATAATATTTTTTTTATTTTTAAAAAATTATCTTGATATCAACACATCAAAACAATAAAATATATATTAAAAAAATTTTAATAAAAAAATTTAAAAGAACTCACTTTTATAGTATTTCCAAAGAGGCCTTGAAAGTTGTTGAATTAAGAAGCCAACAAGAAAAAAAATAAATTGAAGGAGAAAACTTCCGAAAAAAAATGATTGACTTATAAGGGATTAGGATGGGTAAACCAAGATTATTTTTTTTAACTAATGGAATTTTTAAAATTACCCAAATTAATATTTTTAAAGTTTTCATTATTAATTATTTTTTTAAACTAATGGATTTTTAAAATTACCCAAATTAATATTTTTAAAGTTTTCGTTATTAGATAACCATGCAAATTTAATGTTGGTAATTATTATATAGTAATGTCGACATTACTTTCGTATGCATAAATTCATAAATTCAACTGTAATGATTATTTTTGTTGGGAAAATAGAAAGGTGGGTGGGTTATGGTTTGTCGTTTTTAACCTAGTTAAAAAAAGAATGCTGTCAATTAACGACGTTGACCTGGTACATGATGGACTCACAATTAATTAAGGTTTCAATTTCAATTGCATGATTAGAATATTTTGACAAGTCCTCTATCTCTTAATTAGTTGTAAAAATGCATGTTTCTTTCTCCCATTTAGCCCTTACTGAATGATTTTGCTACGTTGATCTCCATTGCAAAGAATATGTTAAGAAGAAGCAAAGTTATTACACTCTGCCTGGTTTATTACCCTGTTCAAGATCTAGATTATAAATTAGATGAGTTAGTTAGATTAATTCAAAACCACAATATTTCAAGAATTTTTTTAATAAAATTTTGAAAAGGAAATTAAAAAGTAAAACTAGGTGTTTAACCAAGTAATTAAACCGGACTTTACAGAATCAACTCTTACTTAGTTTAATATAAAATCCAACCCGGATTAAATTTCAGATCAGCAAATTCCCGAGCTAACCTGCCGTTTGGGCCAAGCTCATCAGCATTGACAAGAAGGCAAGCAACTGACCGAGACTGGTGGGTTCGTAACGTGGTTATACTCTAGCTATGAGTTACACTATAATTCTTGGGAAAAACTTTCCATAACAGCTGCGTAAGTGAGTTTTTTCATGACAAAATCTTGTCGGTAAAAGTCCCAATAAAATTAATAAGTGCTATTTTCGACGAAAAGTTTAATCGGGAAAGACAGGATTTGTTGTTGTCGCAAGAACTATCTTATGATAAACTGTATATGGTGTTGGTGAGAGATTGTTAATTGTGAGTGGAAGTTGGAAAATATCTTCATGAGGTGCTCTCCACCTATATACAAATCCAAATGAGTTCAAGGAATGATTGAAGAGAAGGTGGGCAATTGATTTTCTCGAGAAAAAATTATTATTTTTGGTCGAAAATCAAAGTTACCCTCGCGACGATTAATTATGCTTGGATATATACACACAGCACAGCAGGCTGCCAGGATGATCTTCCCAGAGGAGCTTTATTAGCTCTGAAAATCTTTTCATTAGTTTGAAATTGTTGGAAAGCAATCTGTTTCTTCTATCCTTTGGACAAAAGAGTTTAGCAACTGAGTAGGAATATGATAATATTTCATTAGTGTCTGCTAACAATCTATTAATTTGTAAGAGAACAGAACGGGTAAATGGAAGTTAGAGCAATCATCTTATTCCACAGTGAAATTCATTTATCTGTAGTTCATCCTTTTACAGTATTACATCTCTCTTCTCTTCTCTTCTCTTCTCTTCTTAAACAATCTCATGAAGTATCAAGGCAGCTCTTCTTGTTTAACTAAGACTCGAGACTCCACATGTATTCTTATACTGTATGGCAAAAGCATACGGATGAAATAATAAATAAAATAAGCAGCGAAACAAAACAAAAGGCGAGAAAACAGTTGGAAGACTCTTGGGTTTCAGTGATGCTGCCAAGAGCAAGCAAATTATTGATCGCAGGCCATGCCACTTTTACTGTTGGGGCTTCTCAGATTTGAGGGGCTTCACTACCTCCCATGTGAAGTCAGGGTCGTCCCTTCCAAAGTGACCATAAGCAGCTGTCTTCAAGAACCTGCCATTGCCACCCCTCTTAAGATCCAAGCTAATGGCTATCATTCCAGGCCTGAAGTCAAATTTTTCCTTCACGATGTTGAGAATCTCCTTGTCTGGGATCTTTCCAGTCCCATATGTGTCAACAAAAACTGACAGAGGTTCTGGCACACCGATAGCATAAGAGACCTGAACAATGCATCGGCGAGCAAGGCCACTTGCAACAATGCTCTTTGCTGCCTGTCTAACAATGTAGGCACCACTCCTGTCTACCTTAGTAGGGTCCTTGCCGGAGAAGGCACCACCACCATGTGCTCCCCAACCACCATAAGTATCGATAATAATTTTACGACCAGTAAGTCCAGCATCACCGTGTGGTCCACCAATGACAAACCGCCCTGATGGGTTGAGGTGGAAAATGGTCTTCTCGTCAAGATACTTCTCAGGGATGACAGGCTTAATAACGTGCTCTTTGAGGTCAGCAGCAATCTCATCATTAGTAACAGTTTCATCATGTTGCGTAGAGATTAGAACAGTGTGCACCCGTATTGGAACCATAGCACCATTTTCATTCAAGTACTCGACCGTGACTTGTGTTTTGCCATCAGGTCTCAACCAAGGGCAGGTTCCATTCTTGCGAACTTCAGTAAGGCGGGCACCGAGCTTGGTGGCAAGAACATGACTAAGGGGCATAAGCTCAGGGGTCTCATCGGTGGCATAGCCAAACATGTGACCTTGGTCACCAGCACCAATCTCCTCAGGGCGCTTTGTAAGATGACCATGGACACCCTGTGCAATATCAGGGCTCTGCTGCTCAATGTTAACCAAGACATTGCATTTGTCCGCATCAAGACCAACATCATCAGAGACAAATCCTATTGAACGGCAAGTGCTGCGCACAATCTTCTCATAATCTACATTCGCTTTTGTGGTGATTTCTCCAAAGACCATGACCATGTTCGTCTTGGTGCAGGTCTCACATGCAACCTTGCTGTCTGGATCTTGCTCAAGGCAGGCATCTAGGATTGCATCCGAAACTTGATCACAGAGCTTGTCGGGGTGACCCTCGTTCACAGATTCAGAAGTGAACAAAAAGGTTTCCATTCTCTCGACTGCAGAGCAGGAAAACCACACACAAATTTCAATATCTTCTAACAACAGTAATGTCAAAGTATCAATAACACTGCCAATTTTCTTCGAATTAAATTAAAGCAAGAATAAGAAGATCCCATCGCTCAAGCCCAAACAGAATTTCAACCAAATCATGTAAAAGCCTAAAACAAAGATCAAACTAAGCAAGACCTTCTGACATACTTAGAGGATCAACAAAAGCTACTCTTATCTCTAGAGATGCATAAACAACCATCTTCCTAGATCAAGAAATGATTACAAAGAAAGCCCATAAGGGTTTTCATGATGATAAAAGAATAAGCTAAAAGTGATCTAAATTCACTTCAAATAAACTAAGAGAATCAAAATTCAATATCACCAATCCAAAATCTAAATTCCCATGTAGAAAAGCACAAACTTTACTTCAAATCAAACCAAAAGCCAAGTCATTTTCACCCTTTGACATTACATCAAGTTTAAAACTTCAAAACTCAATATATAGCATCTTATTTCACAACAAAAATAAGAAATCAAGATAAAGAAATGTACCCTTGAAATGAGAGGAGAAAACTCAAGAGAGAGCAGAGCAGAGCAACAACAGATCTTAGAGATATTACAGGAGCAAAGAACTCTTTGGTGGGTCTTACGTTCAAGCCTTGGCTCCTTATTTATAGACAGAACACAACAAGTGGACCTTCAGTTTCATGCTGGTGTCTTAAGATTTTTGGTCTATTATTGGATGTTGAGTGGGGTCCATGTTTGTGAATGTAAGAGATCTTAGCTGTTGGATATGAAAAGTGGAAGGTGAGGATTGAT
>Ga0325414_1003381_pt1 | contig 16546 bp, 17 predicted proteins | sample PopdelMetagenome_8_FD_206183 | JGI IMG/M metagenome (GOLD analysis project Ga0325414, IMG submission 206183) | Populus deltoides microbial communities from Bellville, Georgia, United States - Leaf-PdKOR-R3 | ecosystem: Host-associated > Plants > Phyllosphere > Phylloplane/Leaf | place: USA...
TGTGCAATAGCTGTGAGTGTTGAGCTTAATTATTAATTTTTTTGTAGCATGGTTTGTCTCGCTATTTTCGGTCATGCAGCTGATGTAACATTAAATATGATACCTGTCTCTATTATTACTATGCCATTATTAAAAATCCATAGCTTGGGAAAAACATGAACTCATGGGTTCTAGCATTGGAATAAAGGCTTGACAGAGCATCATGATGCCAGTGGGTTAGATTGCCATTTAGTTCCAAGTCAGAATCACTTTTAAAATGCTACTCATTCTGTCCTTCACTTCATGGTGTTTCTTCTACTGCTTGTTTTACATGGGCCGCTCCACTTAATTGATGAAAGAAGCCTTTCCAAACCCAAAAGAGGTACAGATTGAGCTTTTCATTGTAATTTCCTATCATAGAAAGAGCAATGCTATGATGAGGTGACAGTTCACGTCCTTTGTGCCGGGCACACATTTTTCAATCACATAAACACTTTTACCGTGAAGTATTTCATGGTAGGTATCAAAAAAGTTGTCTGGAAACTGGAAAGTACTTAATCTTGGGAGAGACCAGAGGTTCAACATGACTGTGCCAACCATTGTACTAATTGGTGCTCCCAGAGGTGTACTGAGTTATCTATTGGACATGCTTGGGATGAATCTTTGTGTTTATCTAGTTTGTTCATGAAGTAATATGCATGCACTTATCTGTCTTTTATTTTATTTGATTTCCAATTACTATGAACATTGCAGGCTATAATGTTCACAGTAGCTGCGGTGATCACTTTGCTCGTTTATTTGTTGTGATTCTTGCCTCTACAATTTCATCTTGTGGCTGCAGTGTATGTTTCTAAACAATAAGATGAACCTGATTGTGAGCGGTTAAGGCTCTCGTGCTCTAGTTGTAATGGGCCAAGAGGAAAAGAATATCAGCACGGTGAATGATCGAGCTATCTTAAATCTGTAGCTGCAACTAATTTCTCCAGTCTTGTACATAATACAAAAGTGTTGTTTGATGATGGGCAAAAAAAACAGAGAGAAGAAACGAAAGAAACAACGAAACTGTTAAATGCCCTCTTAGTGGAAGTATGTAGAGTGTTTATATCAAACTTCCAGAGCAAATCACTCTGTATTTATGCGATGATGCATTAGAAAATGCGACATTCCTTGATATATTATTTCAGAGTTTGCTGGAAGCAGCAGCTATCTCAAATTGTTGCAAATTGACAATTGAAGGAAAGTGACTTCCAATATGAAAATTCCCCATGTTTATTTCATGCATGCCTTGCGTTTCTTTGAAGCTACCCAGGATCTTAAAAAGGCACGTTGCTTGTTTGCAACTGGGATTTCATGTCTATTCGATCCATTTCCTCACTGCGGTTGGATGAGGTCCATGCTGATGCATCTAGCAGCCAGAACTGCAATTCATGTCCATGAAAAGAAGACGATTTGGTTGTATGTAGTCGTGGTAGTGATAGAACTTTTGCCTCTGGATTTCGATGTAGTTATATTTGCTTTGTAATTAATTGATTGGTTGATTATATGCGATATTATATTTATATAAATATATATTTTATTATTAATAGACGCTTAACTTGTTTTTAATATAATATAATATTTGATTTATGAATTTAAGCTAAAAATAGAGTTCATGGAACAAAAATACTTTGCAAAAAAAATTACTTGTGCATCGATCAGGAACATTTTAGAAACAATGTTTTGATATAATAAAAATCTTATAATTATAGAAAATATTCAGTAACAAAACTTTATATTAGGGTTTTTGTTTGATCCTTCTTTCAACATAATTCTATGTTTTTATGTTTGCTATCTTTTTTGTCTTGCTTCCTTCTACGTCAAATGGTATCAAACACCAATGATCCCAGGTTATTTGCTTGTTGTGTGATGGAATAACCATGGATGGAAGATGTCATAGAGCAAAACATGTTTAAATAAGAGAGGATAAATAGACTCTCTCTCTCTCTTGAGAAATATCCAGGAGTTGGTGAAAAAAGACATACAGAGACAAATTGTAAAATTAAAAAGATATATTCAAGAACTAGTGATAAAAGATATGCAAAGATAAATTGCAAAATTAACTCGATAACTGGCAAAAAAAGAGGAGCTCGAGGGATTATGAGAAGAGTGATTATGAATTTATAACTAGTTTTGAGAACCCGTTTCAAAGACATAAACAAATGAAGCAACTTCTTGATTACGATGACTATGATATTGAAACATGAACTTTTCATAACTCTAATTCTGATGTGGATTGGGATCAACCATCAAAATTTGATGAGGAAGAAACTTAAGATGTCATTAAGCTTGAGGGTTATAAGAATCATAAAAAAAATTATATATTAGAATTTACAAGGATTCTCTTAAGAAAGTGAAGAATTTTTTGATACTCCAAAAAAGTGTTTTGGAGCTAGTTTTAAAGATATTAAAGTATTAGAAATTCCCATCCATGAAGAAATCAATTGATTAACCTATTATTAATTACCAACAACCAAGTGTTAAAAGTTGATGTTTGATGATATCAAGGTGGATTTGGGAAGGTGTATTGTCAAAATAAAACATCCCAGTTATTGTCAAGGGCAATAACATTATGCTGAAATTTGGTTTGAGTTTGAGAAGGTTACTATAAGAGTTTTTTCACATGGTCTTCAAAGTAACTCTAAGATTGATTTCATTATTAGGGAGGTTAAGCATATTGTTGACATATATTGTAACAACCCCAACATAATGTCTTTAAAACAAAGAGCAAGGATATAATAATTCAATTAAGGTTAGGGATTTTTTTTCTGTAATCAATAAAAATTCAGCAGAGTTTCCTCTATATTTTTAGGTACCAAGTTATCGACTCTTCTTTCACAATCCCCAACAAATCTCTTACCCGTCCTATCATCCAGGACATCCTCCTCTCATTACATCACAACTTCTCAATCATCTTAACATAATGTCACAATCAATTGTAATTTTCCCTAAAATTTATCATGAACCCTAATTGCTCATTTCACAAAATTCAATCAATTACCAGTACCGACATCCCCAGTGGCACCAGCAACACAGATACCACAAGTTGCCCCTACACCGGTGGATAATGTGGTTACTCTAGTTCGGGCAGTGAAAAGTATGCGGGAGTTGGGATGTGACTCATTTTCAGGAGAGCCTGATGCTAAGATAGCAGGTAGATGGTTACGTACAGTAGAGGACATTATGGAACAGATTCGGGTGACAGAGGATTTACGAGTAAATTGTGTCACTCACTTACTATCAGATAAGGCACGATCATGGTGGGATATAGTGCGATCTAGGAGGCCTACGGGGTCTTGGACATGGACTGAATTTAGAGTTCAGTTTGAGAACCAGTTTTACTCATAATATCATCGGAAGATGAAGGAGCAGGAGTTTCTAGCTTTAAGGCAAGAAGGTATGACAATACTTGAGTATGAAAGGAGATTTCATGATCTTTCCATGTTTGCTCCACAGTTTGTTCCCACCGAACAATACATGATTGACAGACTACGGGATGGATTACGCTAGGATTTAAGACAAGACTTAATAACACTTAGATTTGGGACAACCAGAAAACTTATAGAGGTAGCACAATCTCTTGAGGCATGTATAGTTGAAGGGCAGCAAAGTCAGACAGAGGTGGGTAAAAGGAAGGATATCGACTTTTTCTCAAGTAGACCTCCTTTTTCTAAAAAGGGTAAGGGAAAGTTCAGCCAGTTTAGAAGGAAGGGAGGAGCAGTGTCTAGACCTATTCAGAGTACTGGTGCTGGGACTACTAGTAAACAACCATCTTTTCAGGGAGGTTCTGCTGGAGGGGCAACAAGATTAAATGCCTTATCTTATCCCCAATGTGTTCGGTGTGAGTAGAGACATCCAAGAGATTGTTCAGTATCACCGGGACGATGCTATATTTGCAGAGCTGAGGGGCATAGATGGCGTGATTACTCTTATTTAGGCAGAGGATGTTACTACTGTGGAGGACAGGGACCCATCCGTAGAGATTGTCCACGGAGAGCTAAGTTTATACAAGGGCAAAGACAACAGACCCAAAGCCAGCAACAGTCTGTCACTGTGGATAGACCAGGTAGACCAGCACAATCAGGGGCTAGTGGAAATAGAGGTCGGCCTAGGATGCAGGGTGACAGAACCCAGGGCAGAGTATTTCATATGACACAGGAGGAGGTCAGAGTTGCCCCAAATGTAGTCGCAGGTACTTTACAGTTAAACTCATTACCTGTACATGCATTGACTGATTCTGAGGCTACACATTCATTTGTAGCTAACAAAATTATGGGGAAAATAGTAAAAAGACCTAACAGGGTAGAAAGAGGATTTATGATAAGTACTCCTCTAGGTGAAGTTGTAGTCATTGATGTAGTCTGCAAAGGAATTGGGATTAGTATAGATGGGCTCGAGTTGGGAGTAGATTTAATTCCCTTAGAATTACAGGATTTTGAAGTAATATGAGGTATGGATTGGTTAAGTGTATATGAGGCTCAAATGGACTGCTTCACGAAAACGGTGACTCTCTAAGGACCGAATGGAAGGAGAGTGATTTTTAGAGGGGAAAAGAATGTTATACTGAATTGCATCATCTCGGTTATGACCGCAAAGAAGATGGTTAAAAATGGATGTGAAGCTTACCTTGCTTATGTGTGTGATTCGAAAGAAAAAACTAGAGAGTTGACAAACATCCTTATAGTGAGAGAATTTACAGACGTGTTCCCAGATGAATTACCGGGGTTACCACCAGATAGGGAAGTGGAAGTTTCTATTGATGTACTACCTGGGACAACATTTGTTGCTCAACCACCATATAGAATGGCGCCTGCCGAATTAGGCGAGTTGAAGATTCAGTTACAAGAATTACTGGATAAAGGATTTATCCGTCCAAGTAATTCCCCCTGGGGAGCTCCAATATTATTTGTGAAGAAGAAAGATGGGGCCCTTAGACTTTGTATTGATTACAGACAATTAAATAGAGTAATAGTAAAAAATAAATATTCACTCTCGCGGATAGATGATTTGTTTAATCAACTTAAGGGAGCCAAAGTGTTTTCGAAGATAGATCTCAGATCCGGGTATTATCAATCAAGAATAAAAGAACAAAAGGTGGTAAAGACTGCATTTAGGACTCGGTATGGACATTATGAGTTGCTAGTAATGCCATTTGGGTTAACAAATGCACCGACAGTGTTTATAGAATTAATGAATCGGGATTTTTTTAAAACAAAGAGCAAGGACATAATAATTCAATTAAGGTTATGGATTTTTTTTCTGTAATCAATAAAAATTCGGCAAAGTTTCCTCTATATTTTTAGGTACCAAGTTATCGACTCTTCTTTCATAATCCTCAACAAATCTCTTACCCGTCCTATCATCCAGGACATCCTCTTCTCATTACATCACAACTTCTCAATAATCAAATTCACACATGTCTAAACAATTCAATATCCCACATTTACATGGATGCAATCAAAAAAGTATTCTAAAAATTGTAACTGAAGTACATTACGCAATTCAAATATTTACAAATAAGAACTATTAACAAAATTATAAACGAAATAAGTTCATAATTAAAGAAGAAATTCATAATTAAGATTATACTACACAAAAGAGCTTTCGATAAACTGTAGACGCATTATATTACATAACAAAATGATAAATTCATTCATTACAATATGATATCCAACAAAATATAAGGAAACTAATCTACTGTTCAGTCCGATAGGGGGATGTATCTGAAAATAGATTTAATACAATAATTCAATTAGACAAATGAAAAAAAAAGATATTCATAAAATTCCTTCTACTTTCTTTCTTTCTTCCTTTCTTTTTGTAAAGTTAGTCAAAAGATCATTAAATTAACTTGCTCATCTATTATTACATATCAATTAAATTTCAAAATAATCTATAATTTTGTTTTTATTATCAGTATTATTATTTTAACATCATCAAAATATAATTCTTTCTATCGCCCAATTAACACGGCATTACATTCACTAATAGATGATTAATTTTTCTACCAGTCCATTCAACAAACACTATTATCATCAGTCCACAAATTAGTTTAACGTTTCACCCATTAACCAGAGAATTAATTTTTCATCTCACCCATTTGCCAGGGCACTAATTCCATTAAATCAGGATTTAGTTCAATAATGTATCCATTCACCAGGGTACTAATCCCATGAACCAGGGATTTAATTCCTCATCTCGCCCATTCACCAGGACATTAAACTCATTAATTCAGTAATTAATTCAACAATTTGCCCAATTACTAGGGTTCTAATCCCAGTAACCAGGGATTTAATTCTTTATCACGCCTATTCACCAGGGCATTAATCCCATTAATTTGGGAATTAATTCATCACATCGCATATCTTATTTTATCAAGTAAACAACATAATAATTTCTAATATATCAACCACAATTAATCGGATAAAAAAATACATATTGACCAATATTAGATTCGAGCATAGTGTAATTACCTGACGACTGAGCTCGAGCCGAAGTTCCCTGCTGTGGTGTCGGCCTAACAGCCTCTCCTGAATTAACAAGTAAATCACATCATTATCCTACTTTCCATATTGACACGCTCAATAAATAAAATCCTTCCAATTATCCTTTCATTTTCCCAAAATACAATTTAAAGAGAAACATGAAAATTCCCTTCTTCCTTTTGTAACTTTCCTTCATATTCTTTCAATTTCCACATTGTAACATAATACATTTGAAGAATATATATTGTAAATGAATTGTTAACCCAAATCTATTATAACTCTATTATGGCATTACTTCATACAAGAGCAGAGACAACAAACCCAAAGCTAGCAAAAGTCTATCACTGTGGATAGACCAGGTAGACCAGCACAGTCGGGGGCTAGTGGAAATAGAGGTTGGCCTAGGATGCAGGGTGACAGAACCCAAGGTAGAGTATTTCATATGACACAGGAGGAGGTCAAGTTGCCCCAAATGTAGTAGCAAGTACTTTACAGTTAAACTCATTACCTGTACATGCATTGATTGATCCTGGGGCTACACATTCATTTGTAGCTAATAAAATTAAGGGGAAAATAGGAAAAAGACCTAACAGGGTAGAAAGAGGATTTATGATAAGTACTCCTCTAGGTGAAGTTGTAGTCATTGATGTAGTCTGCAAGGGAATTGGTATTAGTATAGATGGGCTCGAGTTGGGAGTAGATTTAATTCCCTTAGAATTATAGGATTTTGAAGTAATACTAGGTATGGATTGGTTAAGTGTTTATATGGCTCAAATAGACTGCTTTACAAAAACGGTGACTCTCCAACGACCGAATGGAAGGAGAGTGATTTTTAGAGGGGAAAAGAATGTTATACCAAATTGCATCATCTCGGTTATGACTGCAAGGAAGATGGTTAAAAATGGATGTGAAGCTTACATTGCTTATGTGTGTGATTCGAAAGAAAAAACTAGAGAGTTGACAAACATCCTTATAGTGAGAGAATTTACAGACGTGTTCGCAGATGAATTACCAGGGTTACCACTAGATAGAGAAGTGGAAGTTTCCATTGATGTACTACCCGGGACAACACCTGTTACTCAACCACCATATAGAATGGCGCCTGGTGAATTAGGCGAGTTGAAGATTCAGTTACAAAAATTACTGGATTAAGGATTTTTCCGTCCAAGTAAGTCCCCCTGGGGAGCTCCAGTATTATTTGTGAAGAAGAAAGATGGGACCCTTAGACGTTGTATTGATTACAAACAATTAAATAGAGTAATAGTAAAAAATAAATATCCACTCCCGCAAATAGATGATTTGTTTGATCAACTTAAGGGAGCTAGGGTGTTTTCGAAGATAGATCTCAGATCTGGGTATTATCAATTAAGAATAAAAGAACAAGATGTGGTAAAGACTGCATTTAGGACTCGGTATGGACATTATGAGTTTCTAGTAATGCCATTTGGGTTAACAAATGCACCGGCAGTGTTTATGGACTTAATGAATCGGGTTTTTTTGACCTTATCTAGATAAGTTTGTGGTAGTATTCATAGATGACATTTTGGTCTATTCCAATTCATATTTGGAATATAAACAACAATTAAGACAACTGCTATCAACTTTAAGGGAGTATCAATTGTATGCCAAAGTGAGTAAGTGTGAGTTTTGGTTAAAAGAAGTAGTGTTTCTAGGACATGTTATATCGGCTCAAGGAATACTGGTAGATCCTAGAAAGGTTGAAGCAGTGTTGAAATGGGAGAGGCCTACGAATGTGACTGAGATTTGTAGTTTTCTTAGATTGGCAATTCATTAAGTATAATAGATTTGGGCATAATTGAGGCATCGTCTCTATTATAGCTCTCACAATCTGGGCTATAAACACCGGATCAGAATATGGTGCAGGGGCTGTCGTTGGCACTGCTGTTGTTGGAGGAGGCACCTCTCTTAGATGAGGTGCTGCAGGTATATGAGAGGCTGAATCCTCCAAAGAATCCTCTCTCTCACTATGCTCAAATCCGGGATCTTGACCCAGTTCCCGTGCTGGAGAGCGATCTGCCATCTCACCTTGTCTTATGTGCACTACCCTGAACCAATTTGATACTTATCAAATTCCAATTCAATTCCTGAACCCAGACCAGGGCTCTGATACCAAATATAACAACCCTAACATAATGTATTTAAAACAAAGAGCAAGGACATAATAATTCAATTAAGGTTAGGGATTTTTTTTTCTGTAATCAATAAAAATTCAACAGAGTTTCCTCTATATTTTTAGGTACCAAGTTATCGACTCTTCTTTCACAATCCCCAATAAATCTCTTACCTGTCCTATCATCCAGGATATCCTCCTCTCATTACATCACAACTTCTCAATAATCTTAACACAATGTCACAATCAATTGTAATTTTCCTTAAAATTTATCATGAACCCTAATTGCTCATTTCACAAAGTTCAATCAATTTAAAGCATTAATTCTTCAAGAATCTTAGTTAAAAGTGTGAGGGCACCTTACCAAACAATAGCCCAAGCTTTAACACTTTTGAATTGAGAATTTTCCTTGCTTGAATGTGTTTTTCCTCTCCTGGCTGAATGCTTCTTTCTCTTTGATAAAGTAAGTTTTGTTCTTCTTCTTATTTTTTTTTTCTCATTACAGCACACACTCACTTGCTCACACACACATATAAGATTAAATTTTTTAAAAATACCTTCCATGTCCCTAAATGTTTTCTTCCCGCGCACACACACTTTAGCACACATATTATTTCTTTAACTTTTTTTAAAATGCCTTCTATGTCCCTCAACAGTAACTTTTATGATTTTTGGGTAAAATTTCCTGAATCCTGATACCTGTTTATACCAAATCTTGCCCGGGTTATATCAAATTTCACTAAGTTACTCATTGGTACTTTCATTTTCATGAAATTCACTTCTATAAAAATTTTATTCACATTTTCATGTTTATTTATTTATTTATATATATTAACACTTGAACAAAACATTTTAATTCAGATTCTCGAATATATCATCATTCTTATAATTTAATTTATCATTTTCCCTCCTTTTTCGTAATCTTGACTTTTATTAATATCAATAATATTATCCGGGGTTTTACATATATGATGTTATGAAAAGGCTGAGCGCGTAAAGGATTGAAAATTCTTGATTAGACATCCATAAGATCAATGCAAGAACAACTCGAACTCAATGACAAGTTCTTTCCAACCTGGGGATACTAATGTAAGTGATTTTTTTTTTCTAATATACAACTTTATGTTAATGATCATAACTTTTAATCTAACCATTGTATCGAATTGAAATTTTTCTAAAAGATTCTAATGGCCCTTGTTTTTATAGGTTTATAATTTCAAGGATGACTTATAATAAGACCCATAAATTACTACTCAAGATTTGCAATATTTTCCTCAATGATTAATTCTTTTTCCTATTTAGTTTGGAAAATTAAATATTATGCTTAATAATTTATTTTTTCTAATTTTATTATCACTTTTATTGTTTTTCCTTTATTTTGAATTTTTTACTTTATTTAGGTTGTTTATGGGTTTATTAAGGAGTTGTAAACCTCTTAGAGAAGTAGATTACCTGAACAAAAAATATTTAGTAATAAAATTTTGAATTATGATTTTTGTGTGATACACTTTTCAATATAGTTCTATTTTTTGTGTTTGTTGTCTTTCTTGCGTTTTCCGTCCATGTTTGTTGGTATCAGAGCCCAATGATCTTAGGTTATTTGCTTATTATGTGTTGCAAATTCCATGTTAATTACTCACTGTATACTGAAATAAATATGGTTAGAAGATGTCACAAAGTAGAACATGTTCAGGTAGAGAACACTAGACCTTTATAATTACTACAACCCCTACCCATACCTAACAAACCTTATACTTGCACTCTCTTATACTTGTTTCACATCTCTCTCTTTATTAGTATGCATAGCTTATTCAAGCTGCTACTCGGGGTAGGAAGATGCCTATCTTGTACCTGCTTTATACTCTATTTTATACTCTCATTTATGCCTCTATTTATAGGCTTAATGGTGATAAATGTTTTGCTAAACTAGGTGACTTTATAGCCTCTTTAGCCATTTTTTTAACTTTCATGCATGGTTGCTAACAACCCACCAAAAGTTATAGCCTTTTTGGACTTATAAGTTAGCACCATACATTGCATATTTCATGCATGAATTTAAGTTGTTACCATGGCTTTGTTTCCATATCTTAACAATCTTCCACTTAAAGATAAAAAACATCAAATATATCATCTAACTTTAGAGATTTGCTGATAATTTTTACAGTATTTCAATTCCTCACCCTTTAAGAGTTAACTCCCACTCAATCTGAGTAGCCATTATTTTAAAATTCCCCATTTGATTTAAGTAGTCGCCACTAGACTCATTTCCACTTGATTGAAGTGGTCTATCTCCCAATACCATGCTCGTTCTAGCTAAAACCAGTGTTTGCAACCCGCAACACTTTCAAGCTTAACCAAACATAGATTATATCCCATTAGTAAAAATGTTTACACCCACTTCTCCATTAGAAAAAACCAAGTAGTAATTGCTATCACAAACCATAGGTCCAACACTTGTACTTTTTAACACAAAGAAGAGTGTTTCGTCAGCTACTTTATCTCTCATTTTGGATGCATGTCAAGTCATTTTTAAGGCACCATGTTTGCCAATATTTGAGAGTATTCTTGGTCAAATTTTCATGTACTCGCCAAACCTTTATATTACCAAAATCAACAACTAGAGGATCATTTCAACAAGATGACATTTCACACTTTTAAAGAGTGTTTATACTTGTCTCTAGCATTTACTTCAATCCTTTATTTATGCTTTGCAATATTTCTTCCCATAAAAATTTCATGATTAGTCTAGAATGATCAAAGAAGCCTTTTTTCTAGGCTTCTAATATCCACTCTAGTTAAGTTTTTAGTATAACAAATTTTTTTTTTAGTATCATAGGATTATCAATAGCTCACCACTCTTTCAAGATTCTATTCATCCATAAGTTACACTTGTTCCATGTTCCACCATAGGAACCACATCTTACTTCTCTATGAGTCATTTGCTCTTAGTATAAAAGTCCAAATAGCTCTCTACTTTTACCATAAAGTTGTCCATGAAAGTCAAACTACACTTGTTTTCATACTCTTCTTAGTCAATATTCCACCATCAACTAAACACTTATCATATACACCCATATTTAGCCATAAACTTGGTTGCAGGGAGATATATATTTAGGCTCTTATTTGAGTCTCCCACCTTTTAACCAAAGTGATTACAATCTTTTTCATAGGATGATCATTTTTTTTCTTTTGAGGATTCCTTGAAGTAACTTCAACACTTTTTATTTCTCATATCTCTTCCATTATATGCACCAATAAAAAGAACATAACTGCTAATCTCTTAGAGTTTTTGTGTCTTCTATTGTAGCGCTTACACCTTTTCACCGAGGATGCTTATTAAGTCTTTCTACACCTTTTAACCAAGGTTTCTTCATCTTTTAATACCAAACAGTCACACCTCCTTAACGTGGGTGCCTATACAATAGCTTTTCTTTGAAAAGATACTACTATTGTCTTCCTTTTAAGAGCTTAAGAGACTTATTGTTATACAATGTTTTAACCCAGTCTTTGCTTTAAGCTTCACTAGGAACACTTTTATAATTGAAATTTATATCTTATCTGTTAGTACCTCATTGGATTTTATAGGTACATCTATATATTTTCATGTACATCAGTAAAATATTTGTTCTTCAGGTTTCCATATTGCTCGCAATGTTTGACAACAACTCTTTCTATTATATCTCTTTGATTATAAAATAGGGTGGCAATCTTCTTTCCATTAGTGTATTTCTCTACCTATATTTAGAAAATTCTAGTTAATTAAACACAACATCTTTATAGAAATCACACTTCCATCATATCCTTAAACATGTAAAACCTGATTGTATATTTTCTATTAGCTTGCTAGACCATCTCCATTTCACTTTAAGCTGAATCATATATGAAAATAGTATCATGTGAATAATACTTCTACTAAGTAAGTTGTCAGGAAAGATCACAAAGGTCACTAATGATAATGTTTAAAACCCATTCTCTTTAGACATAATTTCCTAGATTATATTTATTTATCCTACTAACTTTACATATACATAACAAGTATTGTATCCGTGAATAGTACCATAAAACAATTTTTAATTTTTAACTATGTTGTGGCTATCCTTGACAGTTCTTCTATCGCATACTTGGTTATGAAACTTTCTTTTCCGACCTTACCATAAGTGATATTAACATCTTGAGTTATCTACCCATCTAATTTCTCAATACTTGGCAAGACTATCAATGTTATTAATTCATCAAGATTAGTCTTTCAACACTTCACACCCTGATCTTTCCACATGATCGGGTGTTTAGAGTATCCAAGTTTTGCCTTTCTACAAGGAATCAAGCCATGCTAAATTCTTTTGATAAGGCTAGCTTTTCATTTGAATTCTTCCACAATAATCCAACACATGTATTGGGCTGACATATACAATTTTCTTCTTCTTCTTCTTCAACTCCATTACCCACGAAGATGGTCTTTATATGCCACATTTATGGGTAATCTAGCTCATTATATCACTGTCATCACTTGCAATTCTGAATCTAAAAAATAGAACCATATTATTGCACCCAAAATTATCAAATTTGTTGGAAACAACTCTAAAATTGTCATGATCGCATTTCAAATAGCTTTGATTTTATCAAAAAAATCTAGCCTGATTGATGGTCTAAATTCAATCATAAATCTTATTGCACATAGGATCAACTATACTAGATCTTACCCATCAACTCGTGGCTTGACCCAGCCAATATATGGCTTTACTCGAATAGCTTAGCTCATCTTTAACTTAGGACCTACCTTGCTGACATGGTTGATGACTTAGATGCTAACAAATGATACACATCACATGAATGTCATCACTAACACTATCCTTTTATTTTAGGTAATTGATTTGGGTCGAGTTAGGTTGATGGGTTGGGTTCTAGTTTATTTTAGTGAAGAAAATGCATAAGGCATGGTTCAACTATATAGGTGACATTGTGGCACATATATCCTTGTTGGACATTTGGTTTGCACATGATTTTCACCTTTATGCTCTTATTGACCTCTTCCTTATAATGGTATTGCTAAAATATATTTTCAACCATTTTTATATTTCACGAAAAAAACCAAATGCCTATATTTTTCCCACCACAAATCTGATATCACTTTTTAGAACCATTAATCTTCGTCCAAAGGCTAAACACAACATCTTAACATGGCTTAACAATTTGCCTACATTCACAGAGAAACCAATAGTATTAGATAGGAGAAAACTAAATCTTACAATGCCAATTGAGAAGGACAAAACTCATGTTACACTCTTTTGTGGTTGTCTCACCTCTCTCTATCACTCAACATAGCCTATGCCAGTTGTTGCCACAAAGACAACTGCCTTTTTTGCACCTATTTTGTGCTCTCTTGTATGCTATATTTTATGCTCTCATTTATGAGGTCAATGGTGCCAAGTTGTCTATTAAACTAGGTGACTTTCCAGCCTCTCTAGCTTACTGCTTTAACTCCCATACATGGCTGCCAACAACCCATTAAAAAGTTCCAGCTTAACCCACTAAGTTGTTGCCAAGCTGTCTATTAAACTATGATTTTTGGGCTGTAAAGATGGAGACTATCCTTATAGCATATGATCTATGGGATGTAATAGAGGCTGGTATACAACCTCAGCAAGCTTTTAAGGTCGCAGAAGGCTCTAGAGATGAAGAAAGTGAAGCTGAGCAAATTTCGATGGCAGCATCCACTACCTCCAGTGAAAACAAAATAAAAAATACCAAGACATTGAGTCTTATTCAAGGAGCATTAACTGATGAGCTTTTCCCTTGCATCAGAAATGAGAAGACTGCAAAAGGAGCTTGGGATGTCCTGAGAAGAGAGTTTAGAGGAGATAAAAAGGTAAGAGCAGTAAAACTTTAAGTAGTTAGAGCAGATTTTGAATATATGAGAATGATAGATGGCGAAAGCTTAGATAGTTATTTGGCTAAGTTTTTTGGAACTGTGAATAATCTGAAATCACTTGGTGAGGATGTGACTGAAACAAGAATTGTGCAGAAACTCTTGATGAGTCTAAGTAGAAGATATAAGTTCCTTGTGTCTATCATTGAAGAAACTCGAGATCTTGATGTTCTTAGAGTAGAAGAAGTTATAGCATCTGTCAAAGTCTATGATAAGAGGGAGGACCTGTATGATGAGAGAGATAAAGTCACAGGAACTGAGAAAGCTTTTAGCAGCTTCAAGGTTGGATACAACCATTTTACGGTACACATAAGGGCTCATAGGGCAAATCAAATCAAAAGTGGCAAGCACAAGACATGAGGGGATCAAATTGGTCTCAAAACAGAAACCTGAACAACTATAATAACTCAAGCTGGAATACTAGTGCTGGAGGAAGCAATTAAGGAGGTGTGAAACCACAATTTCAAGTTTGTCAAAAGTATCATTTTGGGTTATGTATGCATAAAGGAAAACCAAGATGTGGAAAATGCAATCGATTTGGCCATATTGTAAAGGACTATGATAGTCATAGTTACAAACAACTAGTCAATTGTGCAAAGAAAGAAAAAGTAATCACATGAACTATATTCTATGCTTGTCATTCTGCAAGTTTGCAAGATAGAAGTGTATGGTTTGTGGACAGTGCTTGCAGCAACCATATGACATCTCAAGAGTGTGGACTAATCAACATTGACAGAACTGTGACTTGTAAAGTTAAGATGGGCTCTGGAGATCTTGTACAAGCAACAGGAAAAGGCACTGTAGTGGTGGAAACTTAGCATGGGAAGGGATATATAAATAAAGTGCTACTGGTTCCGGGTTTGGATGAGAATTTATTGAGTGTAGGCTAAATGATGGAGCGTGGCTATTATATCTTGTTTAGAGGTAACAAATCAGTGATATTTGATGATGAACAACTGAACAATGTTGTAGCTGTAGTGGTTATGGGAGGAAATCGATGTTTCCCCCTTTCACTTGAATCTATGAGACCTGCAGCAAGGAAAACTTCAGTGATTGAAGACTCCTCGATCTGGCACAGATGACTTGGGCATTTGAATTTTGCTAGCATGAAGAAGATGCAACAAATGGATATGGTGTGTGGATTACTTGTGTTAACAGAACTAAAGGAAGTGTGTGAAGGTTGTGTCTCAGGAAAACATCACAGAGAAAAGTTTGATAAAGAAGAAGCGTGGAGAGCAAGCTATCCACTGGAACTGATGCACACAGACCTGTGTGGACCAATGCAGAATGAATCAATTGGGGGAAATAGATACTTCATCACATTCATTGATGACTTCTCAATAATGTGTTGGGTATACTTCCTTAGAAATAAATCTGATACTTTTAATTTGTTCAAGAAATTCAAAGCCCTTGTTGAATTGTAAAGTTGATATAAGTTGAAGAAGCTAAGGAGTGATAGAGGTGGTGAATACACCTTATGTGAATTTCAAGATTTCTGTACAAGCATGGGAATGGAGAGGCAGCTAACCATTGCATACTCTCCCCAACAGAATGGAGTTGCTGAAAGAAGGAATAAAACAATCTGTGAGATGACAAGATCCATGATGACTGAGAAAGAAATGTCAGTTGCTTTATAGGCAAAAGCTGTGAGTACAGCTGTGTATCTTCAGAATAGATGTTTTACAACATCTATGACAAGAAAAACATCATTTGAAACATTTACAGGAAGGAAGCCAGGAGCCAAGCATCTGAAGGTGTTCGGTTGCATATGTTTCACTCATGTCCCATCATATCCTTAAGGCATAAATTTGATGACTGTTGTAACCCAATTTTGGCCCAATGGTTTTTAATTTAATTTTTACAGTGTTTAAAATGTAAAATTAAAAGATCAAAGATTTATTTTGATGAAAAGTGTGATTTGTGAACTTGCGTGAAAATTAAGGACTACAATGTGCTTTTGTCATTCTATCTTTATCTTCAAGATAATCC
>Ga0325414_1003382_pt1 | contig 16545 bp, 11 predicted proteins | sample PopdelMetagenome_8_FD_206183 | JGI IMG/M metagenome (GOLD analysis project Ga0325414, IMG submission 206183) | Populus deltoides microbial communities from Bellville, Georgia, United States - Leaf-PdKOR-R3 | ecosystem: Host-associated > Plants > Phyllosphere > Phylloplane/Leaf | place: USA...
TCCACAAATAAACGAGATATAATAGAAAATCCCGACAAAAACCTTACGCCATTGATCGAGTAGAGTGATTGTTCTTGACTGTGATGAGCCCACATACACTATTTTCCCTCTCAAAAAAAAAAACAAAAAACAGCTATATCTCTTCTTCCTTCTCCACACAAATAAAAGAAAACCCTCTCACACCCGAATCTCCGATCACCGGATTAATGATTCCGGTGACCGGCTTTTTAACCCAAATCCCAGCTTTTTAACCAAAATCCCAGCAATCTGTGTGTACTGATAATAGTACAGTATAGTATAGCATAGCGGTAGTGATGGATGTTAGTGATGATGAAATGGAAAAGGAAACAGAAACCCCTGAAAATGGGAAAAAGGGTTTCATATATCTAGCTTTTCGATTAACGTTAGCTCTTCTTTTCCCAATCTTTGCCTTCCTTTCCTTGTCAATATTATTAGGCTTTTTAGCGATTTTCATGGGTCATTTGTCAATTACAACTCCCCTCTCTCTTCCCTCTCAGTGCAAGATACTCTCCAGCAGTACGTCCCTCTCACTGTTACCCATGTGATTCTACACTTGAATTAATATCTGTTTTTTTTTATATTTTTTCGTTTTTGATACAATGAGTTTTTGTTGATTTATTCATTTGTTTTGGTTTGTTTTTGAATTGTGTAAGTGGGTTGTTTTGTTTTTCAGGTGTGGATCTTAGATCATCTAAGATTTGTGAGCCAGGGTTTTTGAATTATAAAGCCAAGCATGTGTTTTATCCATACAACAGAAGCAAATTTCGCTGTCGCTATGATTACTATTGGGCTTCAGTGTTTGAGGTGATTTTATCTTGTTCTTTTTAGCAAGTATACTTGATTTCTATTTTGCAAGGGATTAGGAGTATCTGCTGGTAAAATGATTTCTTGTGATAACTGAGGTCCTTTGTTTTGCTAGAGTAATGCGTAGTGGGAGTGGAAAAGAAAGGGAGAATGTACTCCTTGAATACTTGAAATACCAAATGTAGATTTGAACTTAAAATTAGTTAGACAGGTAACTTAGAAGTTGAGATTATGCAAGCTAAAAACTATGGTGATTCCAATAATTCATTCTCAAAACACGTGAAGTTTCTGAGAGCATGGTCTTGTGCCATGATGTGGAATGGCGTTACTTGGAACGTTTCAGCTTGAAATTTGTTGTCGGGTTAATAGATGTACAGGGGCTGGTGTTTGTATGGAATGTCATGATCATTGCTGGTCTTGTTCATTATGCAGAAGTTCCAGTTGAAGGATATCCTAACTCCTTACTTCGTAGGAGTATCTTCTACTTTCAGTCATCACAAAGTTTGTATACTGATAAATAAAATTGGTTTTCTAGTTTGGTTAAGATTAACATTTAATTGATAGGAGTCCAGACCCTATTCTAACTCAAGAGTATTCTAATCTTCAAACCTTTCAATGCAAAAAGGAATATTTTGTATAGTTCTTTTGTATTTGATTAGAAGCATCTATTACCCAAAGGGAGAACGGGTGTAAAATCTGGATACATCACTCCCAATAGAGGTGATATCAAAGGATGAAACGGGGGACCTCTCACTATGATATAAACTCTTCTCTATATCAGTGGGTGCTTTCAATCCTTTGTTTTATCACTAATCTCCAAGGATCTATGATCCAAAGGGAGATCAGGAAGTGCAAAATTTGGATCCATCATCCCCTATAAGAGGTGATATCAAAGGATGAAACGAGGGACCTCTCACTATGATATAATATCTTCTTTATATCAGTGGGTCCTTTCAATCTTTTGTTATGTAACAAATCTCTTAACTTTGTTATGTACTATTAAAGTTCCTATCTTTTTGTTTAAAGAAGAAACACCATATTTGTTGGGTCTGTGGAAGCTGTATTTGAAGAAAATTGCCTTGTTACTCATTACAAGAGGAATTTAATCAGTGGACAATGGAAGGCTTGTTTCTTACATGCCACCTTAATAATCTTTATATGATGCAACACTGGTTCCTTGTTGTTTCCTATCGTACCTTGGATTATGGTCAATGTACCCCACATTCTTCGAAGGAACATGTGCAAATAGATAGTTGCCTCTGTTATTTTGTTGTCATCATTGTTCTATATGACTGTTATTTCAGGTCATGCTTATGCCAATGTGAAAGCTGTCTTCTATGTGCCATCACTACATTTTCTGGATGAATTGGCACAAGACTTCACTTCCCCATTTTACTTAGCTTAGCTGATGATCTGATTGAAGACTTACTCTAGATGACTCATGATTAACTCTTCCCTCTTTCTCTCTCTCTCTCTAACACATACATCCATAATCCTGCTAAATCTCTGAAAACTCTATGCAGGTAGTACACCGAGACAGATTAGATACACGAGAGGGCAACAAATATTCTGTTAATTTGTCTCCATTGCCTGTTTTTCAACCTTTCATAATTGTCTTTGATCAATAAATTCTAGCAGATTAGAAAATTTGCTTTTGATTTTTGTATTATATATCTGCACGTTCTGTTTCTGTATTTGCTTTGATGTAGCTATACAGTTGACAATATCTTAATATTAGTTTTACAGTGCACAGTCAATAGAAAATTTCAACATCTAGCATATGGCTATGAAAGAAAATGGAAATATATTACATGTATATGAGCAGATCCTCTAATAATATGTTTGGAGCTCCTCATTTTCCCCAGTTCAGAAACCTCTCAGTGGCTGTAGTTTCACATGAATCCAACCTGCGCTTTTAGATCAGGTTGAGTTAGGATTTCAAAGTACCACTTCTGCAAGTTTCATGCTTGCACATTTCAAATTCTCATTACAACATATAGTCAAGTTTTGCACACACTTGAGCATGTATATGACTAGTTTTAAAAGTGCAATGGGTTGAGGCATTGGTGTCAAGAATGGGTCTTTTTAATATTATTTTTTGTCAACTTTCCATTTGCAGGTGGAATACAAAGATTACTCTTTGGGTCAAACACAATTTGCATTAGCAGAGGCTCCAAATGAGGCCCTACCTCTAAATTGCCGGCCTAATTTTGGTGCTGCATGGTTGACTAAAGATAAATTCAAGGTAGGGATTGCAAAGCTTCCAGTCTCACTCATTGTATTACATTTTAAGTCAAATTTCCTCAAGTCTATTATTTTATTCTTTTCTACTCATTCTCTTCAGGTTAATAAAACCTACGACTGCTGGTATACATCTGGCATTTTGAAAGTGAGCTTATATCGTGATGATCTTTTCAGTTGTCAAGCAAAAGATCCATCTCAAGTTGAGATGATTAAACGTTTTTTCATCCTGTGAGTATTTTTTTAATAGAAAAATAACACTTAATCTTATTTACTTTATATATATTCTGTGCATTTCTATGGCATTTGATGTCTTCAATATAGATGGTGAATTTACATATCCAAACTAGATGATGGATGGCCAAGGGATGATCTTGAGTGTGTAAAACAGTTTGATTCGACTGTCATGATAGATACGAGTTAATGATAGTTATGTATTTGTGCTAATATTAATGGCCATTTGTTAACGTGGATATGCCTTTTATTTTGACAGTCCTCACCCATCAGAGTGACTCATCTATCATTGAATGAGTTGAATATAATTTTCATTTCTCCATATGTTCTGGTAGAAAGTGCAGTCCTTGTATGATTAAACCTATACTGCTCCTATATTTTTGGAAATGGTTAGCTGCAAATGATGTAAATGCTAGGCATCTGTTTGCAATTGTTGTGTGGCTTTGGCAGTATTTAATGTAAAATCGCTGGCTTTTATATGTTCAGATCTAAAGAGATGTTACACTCCTCGTTGGTCCAAAAGAAAGGAAAGGCTGGCTATTGGAGGTGGGAAACCATAGCTGGAGTTATTGCTGGTTTTTCAACTTCTATAATCACCATCAGTTTTATAAGAATCCTACAGCACATAAAATCATGGTTTCGTCTGCCCTCTGTAGCTAGGATGTTTTCTCACACCAATATAGTCTTCTTCAAGCGCGCTTGTTTTCTTGTGGCGTACATTTCTTTTATGGGTTGGTTGACAATCCAGTATGGGAAAAGGCTTGGTCTGCCTGAGATTCGCAGAGTCTATAATTACTAGCAGCACTCTTTTTGCAAGTGCCAGTTCCTTTTTTATCTTCCTGGATCCTGGATGCTGCAATTCGACACATTCCTGGCCCAAAGGTACATGATTCATGTGGTTGCTAGATGTGTTTTGATAGAGTAAACGCTGAGCAACTTATGTATGTAGCTGAGAAAGTCTTTCATGTAGAGGCATCATATTATACGGGAAAAAAAATCTCATTGATGTATTATATTGAAAAATCTTGTTTTGAAGGTCATGTTTAATAGAAGAGAGAATAACTGTCTTTTCTGCTCCCTACGAAGGATACGAGCACGACAGTGTCTGTCTACTAGTACTTTCTTATGCCAGGGAAAGATGTAAGAATAAACTTCCTCAATCCTCAATATGTTGATTGTGGTAGAACCTCAAGGGAAACGCAAACAATCTCTTACAAAAAGAGGGATGGAAGTGGTTCAAAATTATCCACGCACATCAGCGATAATCAGAAGCAAGTTGACTATTTAACACGGAGACTAGAACCATCTCTCAGGATAAAAGCCTCCCAGCTTGAGTTTTACACCCTGCTGGTTCATCCTTACAGAAATTTAAAAATTTATATCGCTTTCACAGTTTATCAGATACGGCTGCAATTACCAATATCATGCAGTTACATTCATGCACATATGATGAACAAACAAGTCACAACACCTACACTGGAATATTGAGGCTAGGTTTAACATCTTGGGTAGGGTTTTCTTAGATTACTAGATTGGGTCTTCCAGAATTACTGCAGCTTTCGCAAAAGATTTGCCGCTTACTCGTTGCACCAGTGTGTGGTATGCAAGAGTCAAAGGGAGAGTAACTTTTACCACATCTTTCCTGTGTCTGCTAGGATCCTCTCAATTTCTTCGAAGAGGCGTTCTTTTTCATCAGTCAACTCTTCATTCTGTTTCTGAAGCTCCTCTATCTGCTTAGTCTGCTCAGAATCCTTCCTGTGGTAGTATTTCACAGTAATTGATTACTAGACAAACAATTTCTAGATCATAACGCAGACAAGACCTACAACTTGGAAGCCAAACGTCCATCAAAATAAACATGATAGGAGAAATGAAATCTCAATGCATTCCTTGACAGCTCAATTGGAAGCAGTTTAGTTCTAACCCTGTTATTACCTGTTCATGAAAGACAAGTTCAGCTTGAGTGATCGTACTTCCTTCTCGAGATTTTCACATCGCTTAAGGATTGACTGCATATCGGTCGGGATTGCTGGTGTCATATTCCGTTCCTTTGCCTCCGCCATTCTAACATCACCAAAGAATTCAATGTAAATCAAACCTAGCAGGAAATAGCTATCCTCTAAAACCTGTACATGCTGTCTTTCTTTGTAAGACTAATTTCGAGTTACTTTTGTTATCCTCGTATAGCTCATGAGGTCTAGTGGAGCAATTTGGAGCAGTCTGGATCTTTCATATATCCTTATGCTAAACACTTCAACGAAAGGATAATTAGCCATTTGATTTTCTCAGTTGTTTAACTGTAATGCTTGAGTCATGATATCGTAAGTATCTGACAGTACAACTGCTAACCATTAACTGACTGATCAATCTATTCCTGATGCAGGTGATATCAAAATGATTCTGAAAGTTTGAATAACAGAGCCAATAAAGCTGAGAGATTAAGTTCAGCTTACTTCCGCGAACGTTCCACTCTCCGCTTTTTAGTTGGGTCCCCCTTGTCCACTGCATAAATCTGGTTGGTCAGATATTGCATACCAATATATTAATGCAGCGAAGCATCTGCATAGGTTTTATGCTTTGCTTAAATCACAATAAGCATACCAGATGAAATGAATGAAGTTTTCAAGCCCAATATTAACGGGTGATAATAAAGAAGAAGTACAGGAAAATTCTGTTCCGCAAGCAGAACTGGCAGTTGCAGATTTATGATGGCACGAGTGATTTTAGTATGAAGTTTTCCTGTTCAAGAACTACGTTTCTGTATCATGAACAAATCGAAACCAATAGTGCAACACATTCATGCTGACTCCTCCTTTCAGTAATGCCAGGCATAGGAAAGCCAACTGTCATGCTGGTGAGATTCTTAAGGATAAGGTGATTACCTGAACCTACCGAAGTCTCGGATCCATATCGGATGAGCCCCCCCTTCTACAAGAGAGAAAGGAAGTAGGTGAAGAAATCAATATTTAATCAGAACACTTTATTCTCCATTGAAGCGTGTAAGATACCTTTCGATCATCCTTCAAATTGTCAATTATCCGTTCTCTAAAATCTGCGTTTGAAATGTAAGATGCACGAACAAACTTAGAAACTAAATCAATCAAGTTTCAAGATAAAACAGAGGCCATTCTTTAAACTGCACACCTTTGGCTCTAGAACCATTTTCTGAACTCCTACCATTTCCAACTTGTTTCCTTGAGCTCTCACAAACGCTTAGAGTTTGACTTGAGTTGCTGGGACCATCACATGCATCAAAACCAGATGAAACTACTGGCGCAGCAGCAGAAGATTCACTTTGAGAAGGTTCTCGAGAAACTGTGCCCAGCTGAATTGGGTTGATTGTATTTACAAAACCTTCGAAGTCAAGATCCATGGGTTCTTGAACTGTCTGCAAAACCCCAGGATCCTTAACTTGACCAGATGATATTTCTTGAAAACTTTCTGGAGGAATCTCGTAAATGCCATTCCCTTTTCCTTGATCGGAAGTAGAGTTGATTGTAACTTCTTGAGAATGAAAAAATACATTAAGACTATCTTCAACTGTTTCCTTCTCAATCTGGCTACCTAGCTTCTTGCGTTCCAGTGTACCCTTTAGCATGTTAACAACAGAAGAAACTTTGTCTATGCTGCTCATTTGTGGGGTGTTAAAAGTAGATGAGGATGAATTGGATGGAGACATGAACGGGCCCAGCTGATTGGCTGTGTCATGCATAGGAGGGTCGTTGAAACCATTTCGATTTCCAAACTCATGTTTCAAATTTTTGACACCATGCCCAGAAACATCCTGCATAGCTTCCATACCTATATTTGTCTGAGCACATTGCATAGCAGCATACCTTCTCCTGCAAAACAAGTTGGACAATGAAGCAAAGAAAACGATTTTTCTTTGTGTTGTTGGAGTAAAATTTATTTCTATGACTTAAAGAATGCATTCCACTGACTTCTGCCAGATGTAAGTTAATCATCTACGTGAAGAATTTGCAGCCAGCAGCACACTAAAGCATCACTAACTAAAACTTATCAAGGATGTGATTGTTGTGAATGCGTGCACCGTAATGCTAATACCTTAGTTCAGAGGATCGACTTCTTGTCATGGGCTGAGAGCTGTGAAACCATGTCTGCGTACGAGATGAGACACTGTCAGAAATCCAGAGTCTTATTTGAACAAAAGTTTCTGCAGATAACAAATTATAACAGACCTTAGCCAGATATAAATTACTAGCCGGCATCGTCCTTTCAGCAGCATTCCTGCTAAAAGTAGTAACAACAAAATGATAAATCAGAATCGCTATTCTCTTGACGGCAAAGTATACTGACTCTCTTGGATCGTACATATCCATATAGATTATTGAATCTGGAAATCATGTAACCTTGTACAAACAAGAGCATATGGAAGAAGGGTGCAGCAGCTACCTGGCTGATTGTTGATTGAGTTCATTAGAAATATCATCAGCTATTGGATTATCTTGTGTGAATAAAACATCATTGCTCCTTTTCTTTTGTGGTATACTTCCATGTTGCTGACTGGTCAAATTGACTAGTTCGGTGGATATCCTGTAATTGTGATCACTCGCGTAATTCATGTGTTATACATGTAATTGTCAGAAACAAAACTTCTATTTCCTAACTAAACATTTTTTCAGTTATGGAATCATGATAGACAGAACTCAGTGCTCAGAAATTTTTCAAACTTTGAAGGAGCAACAAATTAGATGCAAGGTGTGAAGAATTTAAGGCTGAGATTGCATGACCATATTCCTTAAAGAGTATCACGTGCTACTAAGGAATATTTGAGGAACTGAAAGCTTGACAGAAGGAGCAAAGTAGCTGTGGTTGAGGGTGCAGAAAGAAGAATTCCCCATAGAATGGTGGAAAAATAAGTGTCCACTATCAAAAACCGATCAGTTGGGAAGGATCTATTAAGCCATGCTTAGTTACAAGGGAAAAGAACTGAAGCAAAAGAGACATGCATAGTTGCCAGAACCCCCAAGAGGTTATATAACCTCAATGGCACATGAAGCATCACGTGTATATTCGATTACCGCCATTATGACTCACCTAGATGATTCCATAACAATCTCAAGCTGGCCATGTGATGAACAAGAAGGGTTTCAGAATAAAAGCTTTAAGAATTCAGAGATCTGTAGGGAAGGACCTCATATTTCTGCTATCCATATTTCTTAACTCTCAAACATGGCATTGCTAAGTCCGTGAGCAAATTAAGTTTTCCTAACAAGCCAAAGGACATCAGGTTTCAATTTCAAGCATTCAACTCCAGAGGACCCAAGAAGAACTTGCCTTTCGAACGACAGTTTTCAAATTCCAATACAGAAACAAATTACCTATGAAGCGCGCCAATTGTTTAGATACTTAGAACTGAGAAGGGTAGATGATTTTCTACTATGTTGTTCTTATGCAAGGGAATTATGGGCCGGCCATGCATTTCAATCGGCTGGAACCTACTGGGTGTTTCCCAAGTTTGTGAAGGATGAATTGGTAATATAGCTTCCTTTAAGTCAAACAAACTTGTAACGTAGTTCCACGGAAATGTAGCTACATTTAGCTCCAGAGTGTGAGTTAATTATGCACTTTCCACCATTAAGATTTACTTTGCTGTGTTCGAGATTTTAAATTAATCAACACAAGAAAAAAAAAACCATGGCAGAAAAACCCTTCAGAACAATCTTAAAATCGAGGGCAACCTGAATTTGGAGCATGGCATGGTTTCGTCGATTCTCTATCAAAATTTACTATTTCAGTCTACTCACCTTCTTGATATTTGTCGCGTCCGATGTGCTATGCTTGTTGAGTTATAGCCATTCTGAAAGAAGAGATGTCACTCGGTTAGGGGGGAAGAATTAATCACAGGAGGAAAAGAAATATAAAGGAAAGTGAAAACAGTGCATGAATAACAGTTTATGATGGAATGTGGCTAATAACTTCATGAAAAATTCTTATGTTTCTGAATAACACTGCAAGGCAAATGCTTTATTGTTAAACAGTCATGTACAGATTTAACAGATGAGCTGTGAATTTTTTTGGTTTAATAACTTGTATAGCCACTTCTTCAGATTATCAACCACTTGACAACAATCAATGAATCGAAAGCCTGGCAAAAGTCAAAGCTGACCAATTAAATGACAAAATAATTAGACCATAACCAAGTCCATTTATAAAAAAAAAAAAAAAAACAAATCATGATGTTTTGTCAGTCTAATATTGGTTTTCTGTCGAGGAAGATCTAGCGCTAAAAGGCAGCCAACTACATGTAATTGAGTTTTAAGTTTTGAAAACAAGAACAGAATACTCATAGATGATCAGTCAATAATCCTGCAAAGGCAGAAGAAGCATATGATGAGCTCGAGGTTTTGATGCTGAAATCAAGATTAAATTTTCTTTCTTGCCTCTCCATTTGTAAGCCAGCTTTTGAACAGCTCCTCACTGTCAGTACGAAAGTTGTGAGAGAGATTATTGAACCCCAACATCTCCATGGCGGGTACTGGCATCCCAATTGAGGTCTCCATCAAAGATTTGAGAAATAACTCCTCACTTGAATTCCTATACAAGTCTGCTAACCCTCTTCCGTCTGTCTCCATCACACTTTTCTCCCCCTCACGTCTCTGATAAAAACTGAAGCTGCTAACCACTTTCTGAATTTACAGTTGAATTGCCTGTCAAGCTTCCCTTGTTTCTATCTATTATTGATCATATAACCTTTTCCAGAAGCAAGTAGATGTGTCAAACCTCCTCCCTCCTCAAAAAAGGACTAGTAATACTTTCGACAAAAGAAAAGGAAGAAAAAGAATCCTTTCAGTGAAAGAACGATCAGAAACTTCATAGGCCAGAGACCAAAATACGGAACTGGACTTTAGAACCCTATAATTAGGAGTTGAAAATCTAGTCAAGAGAACATGTACAAGTACAACCCTTGTTCAGTTAAAAACAAAAACACCTACAATAATTTTGACAGATATAGGGAACACATTTTTGCAAGAAATGGCACCAAGACAACCTAACTTCTACTTTTGATGTTGCACAAAAGAGACAAATGTTTCGTTGTCCATCAAACCATAGGAACTCTTGATCATTAACTGATTATTATATTTGTCCCCAAGTTGACTTATTGGATAATAGTAACAACAAAATAAAATAATAAGAATAATATAATTTAAAAAGATACTAATTCCTTTTCAAAATGTTTTTTTTTATAGAAATTTATTAAAATAATATATTTTTTATTTTTTAAAAATCATTCTTTACATCAAGACATCAAAACAATACAAAAACATTAAAAAGTATATAATAGATTGTTGATTGAAATTCTTTAAAATTATTTTTTAAAATTCTTTAGAAACAAAATTCCTAACAACCTCTTAATAAACAATATAATAATAAGAAATCGAAATTCAAACCTAGTTAAAGACATTGAAGAAGTAGATGCTTAGCTCATACAAATTAAAGAAATGGCCTGATGGAAGCAATGAAAGGGACCTTGTGCACTTGCCATTTGTTTTTTGTCAAGTGATTATTTATTTATGACATGGTGGCAGTTGAGAAGGCGTTTTCATGCCAGGGAATGCCTGATGCATGTCGCTGTGTATCTTTCTGTAGGTCCTTTGACTAGCTTGCGCGTTGGATTAAGAAAATGACCAAAATTATTCCAACTTTTTCCTTTGATACATGAAATTAGACAGTATTATGACATGATAACTTCGTTCGTGTTAAAATAAAACGAGTTGCATGTTACTAATACACTAACTTTGGTCCTTGTAGTTCTTTTGAAATTTAATTTCGGTCCATTTTCATACTGACCTGTAGTTTTAGGTGAAAATCCATTTTAGTCCCTCAATTTTACATATTTCCACTTTCAATCTCTATGGTTTTCATCTCACCATCTCTATCACTATCCAACACTTCACTTGTTCCATCGCTCTTGAAAAATTAATATTTGTTAAACATGTTATTAAGGAGTTATATTGTTGTGTCCTAATGTATCTAATTTATTTTTGTGTTTTTCAAGTATATTCTCACCAAGATCATTGATCATGGTAATAAAAGAGAGGCACTGTATCACATGGATGATCTTTATACCAATAAAATAAATAATATGCAAGGCTCGTCACATATCCGTAGAAACAAATTTGGTCATGATATTTTTGCTAGAATATTTATAATTTAGCTATTTGAAGTATTTATTTCCTAATTTGTTTCTAAATTTGAATGAGTTAGATTGCAAATGTAATACATATATTTTAGTAAAAAATCATCAAGTATCATATCTAGTAAGCTCTCATAGAAGTAACACACCATGTGCTTTAATTTACTTGAATGTACCCCACCCCCCACTTTATCTAGTATTCATTGGTTTGTCACCCGTATATCTTGGCTCTATTTAATGAAAAATAAACATGAGTTATTTAGCATTTTCAAGATGTTTCATGTTATGGTTCAAAATCTTTTTCCATATGATATTGAAATTCTCCTCATATATAATCAAGAATTTTATAAATACTTCCACACACACACGATCTTCTTCATGAAATATCTTGCATTCAAAAACCTTAGCAGAATGGTATTGTAAAAAGAAAGAACATGTATCTTAAAAATAGCTAGGGCACTCATTATCAGAGCTCACTTGCTACATTATCACTATAATGAGGTAGTTGTCATCACATTATACCTAATGAATCCAACACCTTCAAAGGTATTAGATTTTTAGACTTCAATCCAACATATCTTCATATATAAAACTCTCATCCATATTAATTCTTATTCATCGTATCTTTAGTTGCGTTGCCTTTGTTTATATCCATAAAAATCAGTACATCAAGCTTGATCCATGTGTTGTATGTTGTATTTTTCTAGAATACGAAACATGTCAAAAAAAATATGGTTGGTACCATCCTCCTACTTGACATATACATGTCAATATAGATGTCACCTAGAATAATATTTCTTAACTTAATCATCCACCTTTCCTCTTCAAGGGGAGACATATGAAAAAGGGAGAAATTGATGAACTTATACTTTGATGGTATAGAAAATAAAGATATTGATCTAGAACCAATCTAACAATAGGTTGCTGAGACAAGAGAAGAAAACCCTTTCTCTTCAAAAGTACTAGAAGACATCTCTTGAGAATACTCCTAAGAAAATTCACTAAACTTCATTTCCTAATATAATAATACTCATGTTAGATATAAATTATCTTTTAGGCATAATCAACGGAAACCACCAAAATGGTATTCTCTAGAATATATAGGTGAGAAATCATAGTACCTAATTTTCAATCATATATCATCCCAAAAGCTAAAATGATCACTATAAGCTTTTGTACATTGGTTGTCATTTATGCATCTTCTTAGCAACCTGTATAAAACCCTTTTTTTCATTAGAGTGAACTTATGCGATATGATAGAAATTGAGGCACTATAAAAGAACCATATATGGAGTTTTTTTCCTCTACCTAAAAAAAAGAAAATTATGGGATGCATATGGGTGTTTTATATAAAACATAAGATAAACAGGACCATTGGAAGGTATAAATCAAGACTTATGACAATAAGATATACTAAAATGTATGATATAAACTACTAAGAGACATTCTCTCTGGCATTAAATTTGAATCCATATGAGTTTTGATATCTCTAGCAACAAATCTAGATTGGCTATTATATTAGTTTATTGTTAAAAAAAAAAATGCTTTTCTCCATGAAGAATTTGAAGAATAATTGTATATGAATATTCCACTTGGATACACTATAAGCTCACCATATATATATTATGTAAATTGCAAAAAGTTTGTAAGGGTTGAAACAATCACCTTGTGTATGGTTTGGAAGGTTCAATTTAGCTACGAAGAAGTATGGATTTAGACAAAGTAATTCAAATTATATTTTGTTTTTGAAACATAAATGGGGAAAGATTGCAATCTTGACACTATATGTTATATGTTGATAATATAATAATTATAAGCACTGATGTAAAAAAATCTCAAAACTTTAAGAAAACATAGCAGTTGAATTTGAAATAAAAAACTTTAGGAGGATAAAATATTTTCTAGTTATTGAAAAGGCTAGATCAACAAGAGATATTTTCTTATCATAAATAGAGTATATACCATACTTGCTTTAAAAAATAGACATGCTAGATTTTAAATTGGCTAACAATTCAATAGTACAAAATCTTGACCTTGAAGAATATACAGATCAAATTCCCACTAATAAACCGAGATATCAATGGCTAGTTAGGAAACTGATTTACTTATCCTTATGAAAATGACATTATTAATTTAATTGTCCACTTTTCAAGCTTGTTCTGTAATATAAAAAGAATCTGGAGATAGTGCACTTGAGGTCGTGGCTTTGCGGTCCTGGCAGGAAATTCCTTGCCTCTGCACCCAGGTTCGACCCTCTATGTGCATGTTTGTCACCCCTGCGGTGCTTTACCTGTCTACTAGGCTTGCAGGGTGTTCAATGAATCCGAGAATTAGTCGTGATGCGCGTAAGTTAGCCCGGACACCCCGGGTTATATAAAAAAAATATGGATAAAGTAATATTTTTGGATAATACAATATAATTGTAACGAGGCATGATCACATCATGTCACGAAATTGAGTGATAAGACTACAGAAGTTGTTCAGAAATACGTATTAACCCGTGAACAACATTAGCTTAAAGAAAATAGACAATTAATTATGTCACAGACAAAGAGCAGAGCCACTTTCAGCTACCGAGTTCTTAACTTGCAATAGTATCTGAGAATATATAGCAAATTAGGTATTGGAATGCATAAAAGCACAGCTCCCGGAGAGTTCCTTGACCACCGTAAGCACATGAATTTGTGCCTCAACAACCAAAGTATTATTAACTAGAAATCCCTTAGCAAGAGTATTGAGCTCATCGAGAGACATAAAGTTAAAGTGACCCCAATCGTTGATTGAATTAGAAAAATGGCAATTAGCTGCAGCATATGATCAATTAAACCATTGATTAGTAAGAATAAAAATAGTCCCACCTTTTGTCATTCCGCCATGCTCAATAAGAAGTTGAATAAGAAATTAAGAATATCAATTTATAGAAAAATTTCAGCTGACCAGTTTTTTCGACGTGTTTTCCGAAAAGTTGGTCCCTCACGCGCAGCGTGAATTCTGCATACATTGTTCGTCCAGATGGAAGAGTTTCAGAATCCTCCAAGGTTAAGAAGATAGACAAGCTTTTGCCTTTAAATGTTGAATTCCCTTTGGGATAAACCAGCAAAGTCCTGCGTAAACAAATGTAATTGAAAACACATTAATACATTCATTAACCCGGCCCGCCCGCTTGATTAATGCGCGCGCGCACGGCATTTCTTTTAATTTTACGTACCATTTGTGCCCTCCAGTAGCAAACACTTGGGACTTGCAAAATTCTTGATCTAGTGCTGAAAAGTTTTGAATGCTCCAGGTGAAAGAGCTGTGGGAAGGTTGCTTCATCAGGGACAAGCATTCACCTTTGCTAGTATGTTTTATAACAAAAATCTCAGCTCCAAATATGCAACAGTCATCGATTAGATATCCCTTTGACTCATCATTGAAAAGAGTCAGTGGAAGTAATTGGTCAAAACCCATTTCTGTTTTCATTCCATGAAAGCGTCTCACCCTCCCATTAGCATCTGAACAGCAAATGTTCAATTACCAAAACAATTAACAACAATGGATGATCCCTGTCTCACAGGACAAGTTGATGAGTTGACAAGTGGTGTGCTAGCTTACCTTGGATGGTCAAGTACTTGTCATGGATTTGGTTATAAACAAACAGCTTGAAGTCCACGTTAACTTCCCAACCAAGAGGGGGGGCATTCGATTTGGAAAATGCTAAATATAGAGATATGTGTCCATCCCCATTGCTTTTCTTGTTTCCATTAGGATGGAGGCATAATCTCCTGCACGAAAAAAAATTTAATCATGGAATGAAAGGCGGCATAGTGAACACAGAGGAAGAAGAAACCATTTGAGGCAAACTACATATGCGTGCGACTAAAGTTGAGCCCACGTACCATTTGTAGCTGTCAACTTCAAAGTCACCTGATTCGACGCTGTCTACCTTCGTATTTGAAAGTAGGGAGAAGTTTTCGATCTTAAATGCGTAGTGAGCAGGTGGAAGATCCCTTATTGACCTTGTATTTTCTGCTTGATCATTAACTTCCGTCATTCCTTCCATGACTGGTCTTGGGGCCGTGTTTGCTGATTATTGCTCTTCGTTCTGGTTTTTATGTGTATAAAAATGTTCTTAAATTTGTAAGTTAACCCGGTCCTTGGTTGAAGGAAAGAAAAGCATAGAATCCATGGAGGAAAGATATAGGGAAAGAACAGAATAATTCTTTTCCCTAGCCGGAAGAAGGGGCTTTGTTGTGTCAAAAGGAAGTACTTGGAGTGCTTTTAACTCTTCAAGAATAAAAATATGGAATGACCTAAATGAGTCTTCTTCCAGCCACCGAGCTGTTTACCCTGTGGTGGATATCTAGCAAGGAAATGCATAGAGACTAGGCACAAGGAGCGCGGCGATGCCCAGCGATGATGCATTAATCAACTCATTTCACCAAATTAGAATGCATCGTCCAGCTGACCAAATTAACTACCAGATCCACCTCACCAAATCATCTGGCCGATTGGTCATGGTGGCAGATGAAACGCTCTCCAAGGACTATCGCTGAAATTACTCCTAGGACTCTTGTGGATTTTTTTCTTTTCCTGGTCGGGGGAGGGAATAAGGTCGAAAGTGAAATGAACCAGGACGGAGCCATTAAGCGTGTATCAACTTAAAGTGCAATCGTAATCCTGTATACACCCTCGAAAGATCCACCCCTTCTACACATGCAAACTAGTCCTAGAGTCCGTTCATAGTACGACTGGAATAATGATACGCTTCACTTGACTAGAAAGATTTGCGTCACTCGCCCTTTTCTTTTCCTGGCCGATTCATCTGAAATTAGTAACCAAATTTTTAAGCTCGGTCAAATGCACTAGTTATTCATAGTGAGATACAAATTGAAGAAGATAATCAAACAATTCTCTTTTTATGGAGAATATATCAAGGTAACAAGCAAGATAGTATCAATCTACTGAATTTGCTAGGGTCCGGTCCAGGCTGGTCAGCAAAGCAAGAAAAACCGTTTCAAATCCTGCAGGTGACCCTTCAAATGCAAGGACAATTCATCAACTCCATGCCCTGATGAATATGCCTGGTTAAGAGAATTTCAAGAAGG
>Ga0325414_1003386_pt1 | contig 16529 bp, 10 predicted proteins | sample PopdelMetagenome_8_FD_206183 | JGI IMG/M metagenome (GOLD analysis project Ga0325414, IMG submission 206183) | Populus deltoides microbial communities from Bellville, Georgia, United States - Leaf-PdKOR-R3 | ecosystem: Host-associated > Plants > Phyllosphere > Phylloplane/Leaf | place: USA...
CAATTACTGCTGTGCTGCTTTGGTTTGACTGAAATTTCCTTGTAATAATTGCTTATTACCAAGCAGCTTGTATACCATCGTTTGATGTACTTCTCCTCAATGCTATAGAGCTAGCTAGCTAGTGCTGTCGCTGTTGGTACGAGAAATAACCTGGCTAGGGATGCATTAATGTCAGCAGATGAATGTCTATGTTCTTTTATTAATTTTGGCTCCTCTGTCTGGTTCCAGATGCTTTAATTAGCTTATCCTTTGAAGCAAACATAAATATAACCCAAACAAGTAGATTTATATGGTTCTTTCAAACCGGGTACATTTATAGAGACATATATTATTAAAAGAATAATACAAACACTCAACTCAACCCAGTACAATCTCACAAAACCCAGTGTTTCACTCTTACACTCAGTGTTTCTCTCAAATCTACTCTTATACTCGGTGTTTCTCTCAAATCTACTCTTTTTTACTCTCATAGTTGCACTTGCACTCACTGCACTCTTACTCTACTCTTGCTCTCTCTGTCTCCATTTATAGGAGAAATGAAAGCCTTGGCAGCAACCAATAAATACCTAACAGCTACTAAATACTATAATAAATATTGCAACTGACTTTAGTGTATTTGTCATAAGTTATGGTGGTTGAAAAGTGATGGTGGTTGAAAAATGTTGACATAAATTTGCTACAATTCTCCACCTTGGCAAGATTTTTCCATCCAACTCTCGTGATCAATCAATGCTACATCTCATACGCCATATGGCGTTGCACCCTGAAGGTGCTCAACATCAAGAGATGTTGACCAAGTCCAAACAATATTGGAACTTGATCCTTGAGACACATTTTGTGAGCATGTCAGCTGGATTATATGTGATACCAATCTTTTATACTAGAATATTCCCTTCATCCACAATTTCTCGAACAAAATGAAATCGAACATCGATGTGCTTGGTGCAGGAATGATGAACCTGATTCTTTGCAAGACAAATAGCACTTTGACTATCATAATGAACATCTACGTGCTCTTAAACAATTCCCAAATCTTCAGTCAACCTATGTAACCAAATAGCTTCCTTGACAGCTTCCGTTACTGCCATGTACTTTGCCTCAGTTGTTGACAAAGCTACTGTTGATTATAACGTTGACCTTCAACTTACAAGCCCTTTAGCAAGTGTAAACACATAACTTGTTATGGAACGACGCTTGTCTAAGTCACCAGCATAGTCCGAGTCCACATAAACAACTAAATTTTATCCGAGTCTATAATCCTTCTCAAACTTCAAACCAATATTAGTTGTGCCATGAATGTACCGTAGAATCCATTTAACTACCTACCCGTGACCCTTTCTCAGATCATGCATATACCTGCTCACCATATTGACAGCATGTGAAATATCTGGTCTCGTACAAACCATTACATACATTAATGCACCAACTGCATTTGCATACAAAATTTGAGCCATATGTTTGCACTTCCTCTGTGCGTGGAGACATTGAAGCACTTAGCTTAAAATAAGGAGCTAAAGGTGTGCTTACAGGCTTGGTCTTACCATCTACCCTAAATCTCTGTAGAATTTTCTTCAAGTATTAGGTCTGTGTCAAACAGACTGTGCCTTTTCTTTTGTCTCTCCGAATCTCTATGCCAAGAATCTTCTAAGCTTCTCCAAGGCCCTTCATTTCAAACTCAATTCTCAGTTGAGCTTTCAGTCTATCAATCTCCACCTTGTTCTTCGATGCAATCAATATATCATCCACATATAAGAGCAAATAGATGAAAGAACCATCAAGAAGTTTGCGAAAATATACACAGTTGTCAAACTAACTCCGTGTGTATCCATGTTCTGTCATGAACTTATCAAATCGCTTATATCGCTAGCAAGGAGATTGTTTCAATCCATATAATGACTTCTTCAGTTTACAAGCCCAATTCTCTTTCCCAATGACTTTGAAACCATCTAGCTGAGACATGTAAATTTCCTCTTCCAAATCTCCACGTAGAAAGGCAGTTTTCACATCAAGTTAAGCTAACTCCAAATCAAATTGTGCAACCAAGGCTAGCAGAATATGGATTGATGAATGCTTAACAATTGGAGAGAATACCTCATTATAATTTATCCCCTCCTTCTGAGCATAGCCTTTTGCTACTAATCTTGCTTTGAAACGAATGTTGTCTTTTTCAGGATTACCTTCCTTCTTGGCATATACCCACTTGCAACCAATTGTCTTCTTTCCTTTAGGAAGTTGTACCAAATCCCAAGTCTGATTCTTGTTGAGAGAATTCATCACTTCATCCATTGCCTCTTTTCATTTTTCACTTTTTACACTCTGTATTGCTTCTTTGTAGGTGTGGGGGATTCCATCATCAATCACCGGAAATGCATAAGCCATCATATTACAATACCAAGCAAGTTTCTTGATAGCTCTTTTCAGTTTACTCATTGCAATGGATTCTTGTTATGTGGTTTCTGGAGTTATTGCATCCTCTTCATTTGAACTTTCATCTGAATCTCCTTCAGTGGGGATTGCCTGAACAATCTTTATAGGAATGACTGAAATCTCCAACTCCACCTGTTGTGCATCACCAAATTGTTTTTCCTTCTCCTACAATTTCTCTTGTTGTAGCATGCCAGACTCATCGAAAGTGACATCTCTACTCAAAATCACTTTTATTGATTCAGAACACCAGAGTCTATAACCTTTTACTCCTCCACTAAAGCCTAAAAATATAGCTTTCTTGGCTCTAGGATCTAGCTTGGACTCGGTAACATGATAATATGCCGAGCAACCAAATATACGCATAGAGTCATAAGCATTTGTAGGAGAGCCTAACCATACCTCCAAGGGGGTTCTTCCATTTAATGTTGTTGAAGGTAACCGATTAACAATATGACGAGCATAGCTTAATGCCTTGCCCCAGAACACTTTGCTTAGTCTCGAATATGATAGCATACATCGGACTTTCTCCACCAATTTGCGATTCATGCGTTCTGTTACTCCATTTTGTTATGGTGTTTTATGAACATTAAAATGTCGTTTGATCCCTTCATCTTGGCAAACTTCAAAGAAAGGATCTGAAGTGTACTCACCACTATTATCTGACCGAAAAGTCTTAACTCTCCTTCCAGTTTGAGTCTCCATTTCAGAAAGATATCAAGGACCTCATCCTTGTGTTTCATCATATACACCCATATTCGTCTTGTGAAATCATCAATAAAAGTAACAAATCAATGATTACCACCAAGAGATTCATTCTTTGAAGGTCCCCATACGTTTGTGTGAACATAATCTAGAATCCCTTTTGTGTTGTGTACCATAATGCCAAACTTGACCCTTGTCTGTTTTCCAAGAACACAATGTTCACAGAACTCATGCTTCTCAGTCTTGACGCCTTTTAATAGACCTTGTTTGACTAATCCTTGCAAGGCCTTTTCACCAGGATGCCCTAAGCGCATGTGCCAAAGTCTGGAATTATCTGCTTCATCATCTTCTAAGCTTTTGGAAACAGCTGTTGTACCAATAATTGTAGATCCATCCAGGAAATATAAGTTTCCTATCCTCGTGCCTCTTAAGACAAGTAATGCACCATAGATTGCTCTCAGGACTCCACCATACATGATAATCTTATAACCACTGGATTCTAGGACTCCAAGTGAGAAGAGATTTTTCTTCAAGTCAAGTACATATCGTACCTCTGTTAGTGTCTTGACTACCCCATTACGCATCTTCAGATGGATAGTCCCAATCCCTTTGATCTCACAAACATCATCATTACCCATCAACACAACTCCTCCATCGAACTCCTCGAGTCTCAAGAATAAGTGCTTGTTGGGGCACATGTGATAGGAACATGCATAATCAAGAACCCATTCACCAGAATGGTTTTCTGGTGATAAGACCATGAATGCAGAGTCTCGTTCATCTTCATCTCGTATAACGTTCACAGTTGGTTCATCTTTTTTCTTGTTGCCCTTGATTGGACAATCTTTCTTCCAGTGCCCCTTTTTGTGACAAAAGGCACACTCATTTTTTGCAAGATATCATCTATTTGATGATTCTCCTCTGAATTTTGAGCAAGATCTCCCTCACCCTTGAAATCTTTTGGGGTTTTTTCTGCCTCTAACTGTCAATGCTTCTGACGTTGACTCCTTGTAAACAATTTGGTCCTTCTTCCGGTACTCATTGTTTACCGAAACATTAGACACATCAATGAATTTAATTTTTTCTTTACCATATAGTAAAGTGGTGACGAGATGCTCATATGTTTCAGGCAGTGAATTCAATAATAACAGAGCCTTATCTTCATAATTGATTTCCACATCCAAATTCTTCAAATTAGCTATTATTTTATTGAAATCATTCAGATGCTCATTCATGGAAGTACCTTTCTTGTGCTGAAAACGGAAGATCCTTTTCTTTAAGTAGAGACGATTCTCTATACTCTTCTTCATAAACTTATCCTCCAGTGCTTGCCAAAATTCCTTTGCAGAGTTTTGTTCTGAAAAGGCGTACTTCTGATCCTTTATAAGACAAAGCCGTATAGAACTGTAGGCCAACTGATTTATCCTTTCCTAGCTTTTATCATCCAAATCCTCTGGTTTATCTTCTAGAGTGAAATCCAAATTCATTTGGATAAGCATATCCATAACTTCACATTTCCACATGCCAAAATTACCTTTCCCATCAAACTTCTCCACCTCAAATTTGGTACTCAATACCAGGATGTATTGTGGAGGTATACTAGCATTCCCTGCTGATCTTTCTTCTGGAATATCAGCCATTAGGACGTCTTTGAATTACAAATTAACTTCTAAAATTGTTAAAACACGCACTTTTATACTCAAAAGAGCCAAAACAGTAAGTTCGGTTTGCTGTTTCACAAAATGGACACCATGGTTGCATCCAGAATGGTTGAAAATGCTAGGAGTAAGCTTGACTCGGCCAAAAACAGGCTAAAACATCACTGAGTTGGCCAAAAAACCAATCTAACCGAGTTGACACAGGAAAAGAATATTCTGTCTCTGCTAAAGAATATTCTATCACTGTGAATGGAATATTCTTATTTTGTCAAGAGAATATTCCATCACTATTAGATGGCGTGGCTGATGATATGGCACTGTGGACCATCTGTGGATGATGACTCAGCGTCAATGTGTCGGATGGCGTGGCAGTCTTCTCAGGCTTGAATTTCGGCACTGTCTGGTTTATCCGGCAGATTTCAGGCGAAACTTCGGCGAGCTCTACAGGGCTCGTTTCAACTCTGATTTCGATGATTTTTATATCATCGAACTCGTATCGATGAGAGGAATCTCTGCAAGTGGTCAAAATCAAGATCTGAGGACTATAAAAATTTTGCAACTTTGAACCGAGAGATGAAAAAACATGTTTTTCAGTGTTTTAACTTCCCTAATACTCTGATACCAATTTGTTGTGCATATTGGACCAAAAGCAAACATAAATAAAACACAAAGAAGCAGTTTTATGTGGTTTCCCAAAACCGGGTGCGTCCACGGAGGCAGCAGATTGTATATTATTAGAGGAATGATACAAACACTCAACTCAAGCCAGTACAATCCCACAAAACCCAGTGTTTCACTCTTACACTTGGTGTTTCTCTCAAATCTACTCTTTTTCACTCTCACAGTTGCACTTGCACTCACTGCACACTTACTCTACTCTTGCTCTCTCTGTCTCCATTTATAGGAGAAATGAAAGCTTTGGCAGCAACCAATAAATACCTAACAACTGCTAACTACTACAATAAATATTGCAACTGATTTTAGTGTATTTGTCATAAGTGATGGTGGTTGAAAAGTGATGGTGGTTGAAAAATGTTGATATAAATTTGCTACACTGTTGTGGTCATGGGAAGAATAGACACACGACAAAGAATACAAAAAAGAAAAGAAGAGAAAAAAAGAAAGAAAGAAAGAAAGAAGTGGGGGTCGTGGAAATAGGAAGAGAAGAGAAGAAAAGGCATATATAGGCATAGTTATTATCCTCGGCACTAGTTCTATCTATGATAAGGTCTAAGTCATGTTCACGGGTCAAGCAAGTTATTCCTAGTTGAATTTTTATTAATCTATAACTCTTTTTAAAAAAAATCAGAATAACATCAATTTAAAATAAATATTTTTTAATTTTTTGATCAAAAAGTCAATGTTTTTTAAAATAGGCTTTGACTGTGTTTAATACAGGTTGATCATATCACATGTCAATGCTTTTCTTTCTTCTTTTTTTTATCGTGGTTCATCATAATTTTGAAATCCGGCTCGGCCTGGCAGGTCAACCCAGGACTGGAACTGGGCCGACTTTAAAAAAATAGAAAAAGGCAAAACCTGGCTGACCCGGTAGCCTGGTTAAAAACCTGATTGCAACCTATTAATTTTTTTTATAGGTACACGAGATTACTTCCTCTTTTCTATTTTGTAAAACCTAAATTGAATCAACCCTAATGTCGATTGCAGCAAGTAATTTCACTTTCCGTGAAACTATATGCAATTTCTTGAAGGTTTCGATTTGTCCAATATATTTTTGTGATGTGCAGGTTTTGATTAATTTAACGGTGAAGAACTTGTTTACGATGGTGATATCTATCAAAGAAAATAAAGTTGGAGGCTAAATTATTGTCAGCTTTTCTTTTTACACATGAATCTAATGTACGTAGGAATTAATATGTCACTGTCTTCTGTTGAACCAGTTTATATATATATATCCACTTAAGCATACTTGAGGAAGAGGAATTCATGAGAATTTACCATGTACTCTTTCCTTTTTTATCCACATAAGAATACCATTTGATGATCTTCGTGTGTCTATCATGAAATAGCAGAAACTCTAATTATAATATTTTGTCTGTGAAACAACTCTATGGAATAATGAGTAATGTTTATATATCATCCTAGTTTGTTTCCAACCTCATTGAAGATCAAATTGTTTTGAGCATTCCAAATGGACCAAACCATCCAATGTGTAGTTTTACTCATTAAATACTTAGGCCTTACTCTAGAAATAAATCCGAGACTTATGTTCTACTTGGAAACTAGTTCTAGAAAATATCAAGTCTCATCTTAGAGCTTGAAAAGGTATGATTCTCTTTGTAGGTGGAAGACTTTTTATTTATTAAAATCAATATTATCTAATCTTCCTATCTATATATTATGTTTTTGTTCAAAATTCCATCTGGATTTTCAAAAAGAATTGTCTCCATACAAAGACAATCCTTATGGATTGAAGATATGAATACTCAAAAAATTTGTACAATTGAAAAAATAATTCGAGGATGAAAGTGTAAAAGATTCTGGTACTATGGATTACTAAAATGATTTAGCTAGTTCTTTTAATATATGTTGCAATTATAATAACGAGGGAATTTCATATGTTATGCAACAGAGAAGGTAACTTATTCGGAATTTAATCAAAATATGATGATCTAATTGATAGAATTTTGTGTTATATTAAAACTAATTAAAATCGTAGCAGACGTTTTTAATTATCTTCCTATTTAATTTGCTTCTTTTGGATTGCCCAAGTACTTTTTGGCCTCTCCTAGCTAGTTGATGAAATTATCTCTTTAAATTTTTCAGAAGAAAAGAAAGTTGTGATTTTTATAAAGGGTCTAGTGGTTCACATTGTTTCTGGACTTTTATTGCTGTCGTTGTTAAAAGAAATGTCTAAAATTAATTTGTCTGCTGGTACCACCATATAAACTTCCTCAACACCAGACAATTCTAGCCATTCAAACATGGAAAATGGGGTTCTTGGCCCTAATTTTCCACTGATATCACTTCCTGTCTTTCTCCAATTTATACATACCTCGACGTAGTCAATGGAGTGATGCAAGTTCCATGAAGTTGATTGTGGAAGACTGACTTTCAATTTATACATATCTCCTTAATTATTTGAGGGGATTTATTTTCAACCAACCCGCTAGCTACATCATATATACAAGATGAGGATTTTAATTAATACTGGAATTGCATATCTGGAAAATGCTACCATACATTGGTCTCAGATGTTGGAAAAACGCTAAATCCAAGCTATGATATCAATTATTAGAAACACTACACGCATAAGTATTTGAACCTCTCAAGCTTTATTATTCGATATTCAACTCAACTCTTAGCAGACATGCACTTCTCTGCATACAAGATCTTTTTATTTATAACTCAAACTCTCCGCAAAGAGAGGGAAAGCTTTAGGAAAAGGGCCGGGGTTGCTTTTTATTATGGTTTTTTTTTTTCTTCTTTTCTTTTAATAAAATGGAAAAGGAGGGAACGTGGTGACGAAATAAAATAGAAAAAAACTTCACCGGGTTGATTGGATTGGCTACTTGTTATATTTTATTTTTAGTTGCTTACAAACTTCATCTTCTTCGCCATCTAGCTAGGGATTTTACCTAAGCACATGTATTTTAATGTACTAATATATAGGGCAGATTTAGATTGGAAAAAAAATCTTATCCTACCAAACTAAGTTAGCACTTTGAAACTGCGATAATTAATAGAAGATTTCACTGTTAAATCATGCTTAAATTTTTCATGTTATTTTATAGATATTTTTCCTATTAGAAACCACTTTGTTGCATATTGATCCGCTGGATATACTAGAATTAAGTCTAGAAGTTATTGTTCGGGTTAATTTTTTTAATTTTTCTTAGGGTTTTTTGGATTTATTAATTAGTTTATTTGGATTATGTTTTTATTTCCTTGATCTCTTCAGAATTTAAGTTGTTTTCTAGTAGGGGTAGGTTTTTCTGACATATTTAAAGGTCTTATAAGTCTCTTAAGCAGGCAGCCACCATAAGCTTAAGGAGTGAAATGTTAAGAAAAATAAATTTTTGGATCAAAATCAAACTTACAGAAACTAAAAGGATTGCAGAGTAAGAAAAAAGAATGTAAGTGGACTAAAAAGAACCTTTTCTATCGAAATTCGAGATTGGCCGAGAAGTTTTCCTTGTTTTACACTTTATTCCTTTATTAATAATTTTTCTTTTCTTTTCTAAAATTTTTTTTACTAATTAGTCATGAAATCGAGCATAGTAGACTACAATTCAAAAAATAATTTGAGGATTAAAGTGAAAATGATTTTGGGCAGTATGGATTACTAAAATGATTTAGCTAGTTCTTTTAATATATTTTGCAATTATAATAACGAGGGAATTTCATATGTTATGCAACAGAGAAGGTAACTTATTCGGAATTTAATCAAAATATGATGATCTAATTGATAGAATTTTGTGTTATTAAAACTAATTAAAATCGTAGCAGACGTTTTTAATTATCTTCCTATTTAATTTGCTTCTTTGGATTGCCCAAGTACTTTTTGGCCTCTCCTAGCTAGTTGATGAAATTATCTCTTTAAATTTTTCAGAAGAAAAGAAAGTTGTGATTTTTATAAAGGGTCTAGTGGTTCACATTGTTTCTGGACTTTTATTGCTGTCGTTGTTAAAAGAAATGTCTAAAATTAATTTGTCTGCTGGTACCACCATATAAACTTCCTCAACACCAGACAATTCTAGCCATTCAAACATGGAAAATGGGGTTCTTGGCCCTAATTTTCCATTGATATCACTTCCTGTCTTTCTCCAATTTATACATACCTCGACGGAGTCAATGGAGTGATGAAGTTGATTGTGGAATACTGACTTGCAATTTACTGGACAGATCGTAGCGAAACGAATCTTAGAGTACGTAGTAGACCCGCGAGCATTATATGGTCATTGGTGGCCATAAATGCTATACGCGCAAGGAAGAGTACTACTAGCTAACTCAAGACTCTCTTCTTTTCCATCTAAATCAATCCATAGTCAGCAACACTTCTCTTTTGAAAAATGGTAGCTAGCTGGTTAGATCGCTCTTTTTCACTCGTTGTAGCAGCCATGAAAACTATATATTTATGAGGACCGATACACTCGTGCATTGTCGAATATTGTTGCTCTACCATTATTTTATTTTCACTTTCTTCTCACAAAAGAACATTGAATTTCCTTTTTGATCAATTTAATGCTACGCACTGATCGATACCTGTTCTTGCCTTCAAAATTTACATATGACAGAACATGATCCTTTGGGGGGGTTTATATATTTTCAACCAACCTACCTATATCATACAAGAGGAGGATTTTAATACTGAAAATGCTACCATACATTGGTCTTGGATGTTGGAAACACTAAATCCAAGCTCTGATATCAATGGTTAAAGACACTACACACACCAAGTATTTCAACCTCTCAAGCTTTATTAATTGATATTCAATACAAGACCTTTTTATTTATAGGAAAATTATAGAAACTCTCCTAATCCAACAACAAGGATTCTGAGTGCTACTTTACTAAGGATTCTAAATCATTTTCTATCGAGGACACTAATTCCTAACTTACATGGTTTGAATGGAGTTGGAAATGGACATGAAAATGTCAACGTCCAGTCGGAGCCATAATCTCAGAAAACTCCACCCCTGGAGTTGGATCTGAAATATCAAAGCCACTGCAGCGGTGACCGTCAATCATTATGGACAAATCATCATTCTTCCTCTGATTGACCTCTTTTCGAACACTGCCGGCCTCTTGCTGGCCGGCACCTTCCTGCTGCTTCATTGCAAGCTCCAAATTCCACAATACATCACCCATTGAAGGCCTTTCACTTCCCCTATCCGCCAAACATTTCCTTGCTATATCTGTGAAAGTCTTGAAACAGTCAGGAACTATCTTACCTCTTAGATATGGATCGATTATCTGATCAAGGGTCCCCATTTGACAGCAAAGCAATGCCCACTCAGCTAAACTCACTTTTTCATGCTCTTCCTCTTCAATTTCTCCCATAGGGATCACAGCAGGCCTGGCGCATAGAACCTCAAACAACACCACCCCGAATGAGTACACATCAGATTTTTCAGTTAGTTTTTGACGTCGATAATACTCTGGATCCAGATAGCCGAAACTACCTTTAACAATTGTTGAAACATGTGTCTTAGACTCTGTCATGTTGTTTGGACCAAGTTTTGATAACCCAAAATCTGAAACCTTTGGCACCCATTTTTCATCCAACAAGATGTTAGTGCTCTTGATGTCACGGTGAATGATAGTATGTTTTGCACCCGTGTGGAGGTAGTGCAGCCCTCGTGCGGCACCAATACAAATCCTAAGCCTCTGTTTCCATTGAAGAGGGGGTTTCTGTGTCTTGTAGAGATGATCACGCAGTGTGCCTTGAGCCATATACTCATAAACGAGTATCATTTCTTTTTCCTCCATGCAATATCCAACCAAAGATACTAGGTGACTGTGCCTGAGCCTTGAGAGCATGGAGATTTCAGTTTGGAACTCTTTCAAACCCTGGTGTGAACTTGGATTGGCGCGCTTTATAGCAATGCTTGATATGCCACCATCAATTGATCCCTTGTAGACTGTCCCAAACCCACCGTTTCCAATGAGTAAGTTATCTGCAAAATTATTGGTTGCTGATTTTGTCTCAGCAATTGTAAAAATTCGGCAGTGGCTTGATGATTGATCTTGCTTAGAGGATTCACGCTGCTCCTTTGAAAGAGAGGAAAAAAATAAACAAAAGAAGCCTAGCAATCCTATTGCCGTAAGAGCAGCCATAAGAGCAGCCGAAAGACCAGCCATAATCACCGCATCATTGCGTACAGAAAAATTTGGATGCGGGGTAACTATTAGCCCAAATGGATGAATACCCGCAAGATTGTTGGAAATGTCAGACAACTTGAAAATTTCCAGCCCGTTCAAAATTGGACGGCCATATTCTGCAGATGATCCATTATTACTTCCTATTGCAACAGTTAGATACTCTATGCCTTCACCATACATTGAAAAGTTCACTATGTAGTCTCTGTAGATGGGAATTCCAGTCCCATGGCTCCAATTGAAAACATCTACGTGATCCTCAGCAGTTTGATTGTTGATATAAATGCTGAAAACTCGTTGGCCGTCTTGCTTAATTGTTCTCGAAATCTCGCAGAAATGGAGCCTAACGAGGTAATAGAAACCATGATCAACTGGGCACAACCATGTAGCTCGGTATTTGCTTTCAGTTGTGTGTAGAATTGTCCTGGCAGAGGTGTAAACTTGGAGTGGAGCAGCATATGTTGGCACCAGTAAACTCGAGTTGACTTTAACTTCTGATTCAACAATACTTGTGTTTCCATCATTACTCATGAAATAATCGTCATCCCTGGTCCAGCGACGAAACATGCAAGTATCTTCTAGATCAGAGATCACATGTCCTCCTATGTTCATCCTGTACATCATCTCGAGGGCTGTAGAATTCCCCATGAAATAATGAGTAGGCTGTCCTACAAGTGAAAATGGAGCATCTTCTTGTATGTAAAGCTTTGATGGCATTGAGACTATCTCAATCTTGTTGATAAAAGCATAGGCGCCGAAAACCTTAGATGAAGGGGTGAAAGTTACATTTAATATCTGGCCATCCATATTGACACAGAATTCCCTGATAGCATAATCGCTATTTGGGGAATATTTAGAATAGGATGACTCTGAAGTAGTTAGTAGTGTATACGGACCAACGTTGATGGAGAACAAGGCCTTAGATATGTTTAACCCTAAATATGTGACTAGTTTGAAGTAAAGTCGAATGAACTTGGGGCCATCAGAGACACTAAATGGCCAGGTGACCTGCTTGCGGAAGATGCAAGCAGAAATTCTCCGTTTTTCGCTGCTGCTAGGATCTACGGCGTATACTCTTGAAACTGATGAGAAATCAATTTCATATTTTTGATCATAAGGGAATCCAGCATCATGTGGTGAAACTGATGGAGAACAATCCACTGCAAAGCTGTCAGGGGGTATGTAATATGATGGCTTATCAGCAGAGGAGGGGACTGTGCAACAGGCAATGAATAAGAAAGGAAGAAACATGACTGGAGCAAGCAATGAGTTTCCATTTGGGCTTTCGGTCTTCATTGACACAATATGGAACTCTAGACAATGAACAATGGCTACTGGATGATAGAGGGAGGGAGGGAGGGAGGGAGCAGGGAAAGAGAGAGAGAGAGATTTGTAATTTGTATTATTCATCTTAATTTGTAGCCTAGCCTGTCTTCTTTGTTCAATCTGACGTGCCATCCTATGTTTCCGTGGTGCATGCTTTGGTTACTTCAATACAAATTTCCATGTCGCTATTATTGTGATTTTTCTAAAACATAAATAAGAAAAGATAATAATATCCTTAGAGGCTTAAAAGTGTATATAAATGAATAAGGGGTATTTTGGTGAATAAAGCTTGATAAATATAAATAGAATAAAAAAAAAAAGGGAAAATCTGATTTGAGAGAGAGAGAAGCAGGAGAGAAGAAAGGGGGGAAGAAGAAAAGAAAGAAGAGAAAAGAGGGAAAGATAAAGGAGAAAGAAGATAGTTACAGAAAATAAGTTTAAAATATAAAATTTATATTTTGATATATATAATTGTGTTATAATCTCAATATAGGAGTGTTAACATTTAAAAGGAAAATCTAATTTGAGAGAGACAAGGAGACAGAAAACCGACATGAAAAAAAAAGAAGAAGAAGAAGAAGAAGAAGAAGAAGAAGAAGAGAAAAGAATTAGAGGGCAAGCAAGAACACTTAAGTCATGTTAGAATAATAGTATGAATTATGATAATTATCACAAAATTAAAAAAAAAAAAACATATCTATCACAAGGAATAAAACATGTTTTATGATAATTTAAAATTTCAAAGATAACAGACAAGACGATACGAATCATAATACTCAACTTATTACAAAATTAATTATACTTCTATTTCTTTAACCTAAAGCTCTAATATCAAGTTTGTCACGACCCGATTTTTAAATTCATGACCAGTACAGGAATAAGATTTCTCTTCAAGTATCCATACCTATACGAATTCAAATTTACATATGAACTTATCATTTAAATAACTCAATCAGAGTTCAACGCAACACTAATAACAAAATTAATTTCATAATATAATTTGATTTTCTTATATAATTTTTTGTATTTATAGAGTACTAACTAGATATGAAGAAAAAGTATCAATTACAACCAAAAAAAAAAAGTTCTAAAGGTCAACAAAAAAGACCTAAACTACAGGCCTTAAAAAAGTTTGTATATAAGTTGTTAACACAGCTTGTTATCCAGTAAATAGGTCTCCATCAGCAACTATCAATTATAAAACTCAAGAAGAGATATGGTCTTGAGAGTATTTTGTTATTCTACGTATGCTCATGTGAATGGTGGTAAGTTTAAGCTAATGGCCGGGAACTGCATATTTCTAAGGTATACAGATGGGGTGAAAGGATACATTGCACTGATGAAAAATCACCCAAGAACATCATTAGAGGGATATGACTTTTAATGAGTCTGCGATGCTTAAAGATATCGATGTTGTTAAAGATCATGGTGTCTGTAAGAACATGGAGCTTTGAGTGGAAGCTTCAAAAAAACATGAAATTGATGTCCTGGTTCAGCAAGACGATGAAGAGGCGCAGCGTTTCTAGGAAGGGAAATCGCCATTCCAGGATTGCATGCTCACCCGGGACAGAAAACAGAGGAACATCAAATAACCTCATAAATATGGCTACGCAGACATGGTTGCTTCTGCACTTGGTGTGGCAAAGAACAACGTGGATTAAGCACCAATCACTTATTATAAGATGTTAGGGTTTTTAGGTGTTTTTTTTCCTTCAAGCTAAGCCCTCTCTCTCTTTTTCTTATCCTTATGGAGGCTAGAGTTTTTTCTTCCTTTTTTTCTTCTCTTTTCTTTATTTATGATACTCTTCTTAGCCCTGTTTGTTTATTTGCTGGAAAGTAGTTTTTTTTTAAAGTGAATTATTTTTCAATGTTAATGTAATGAAAAATAAGTTGGAAAACACTTTTCAGTTTTTTGTTACGTCATGAAAAATGAGCTCGAAAATAAATTATTAAAGTTTTATATTTTTTCAAATTTATTAAAATAATAAGAAACAAATCTTACAAATTAAAAAGTTAAATGAGAATGAAATTGAAAAAAATATAATTTCATAAATTATCTCAAATAAAATAAATAATAATCAAAATAATAGAGATCAAATCTAACAAATAAAAAAATTGAAAGATAAAGAAATTACAATAATAATAATTACCATTTCATAAATTATTTTAAATAAAATAAGTAACAATCAAAAGAATAAGGAACAAATTTGATAGATAAAAAAATTCAATTAAAAAATAATAAGGAAAAAGAAAATAACAATTATAAAAATGAGGACAAAAGTTAATATAAAAATTAAATTCTAAGGGATGAAATTGGAAAAAAAATATTCAAAACAAAATATATATAGCAATCAAAAGTTTGAGGACCAAATTTGATATAATCAACAAATAATATAACATTTTTAAATTTTTCACAACTTTCGGAAAGTGTTTTCCGCACAAATAAAAGGAAAATACTTTCCTGGAAACTAAGTCAAGTTTTTCTTTAACTAGAAAGTGTTTTTTATTGACGAACTTTACCATTGACAAACAAACACAGAAAAGTTTGGAAAATGATTTTCAGAAAACCACTTTCCATCAAACAAACGCCCTTGGAGATACTTATTTTTATCCTAAGATTTTCATACCAAAATCTATTTTGCTAAATCAAACATCAACTAAACACAATTTCTTTATATTGTGGTAAATACATATAGAATAAAACAAAACAAATCATAAAATTCAATTTTAAAAACACTAATGAAGTTTAGAGGGGAAGAATATGGGGTTTGTGATAAGTCAAAATCTTAAAATACCAAAAATCATAACTATGGATAAACAATTAAAATATTCAATTTTTATTCATTCAATTCTTCACTTACAAAAAAGCTAAATTTTAAAAACACTAATGAAGTTTAGAGGGGAAGAATATGGGGTTTGTGATAAGTCAAAATCTTAAAATACCAAAAATCATAACTATGGATAAACAATTAAAATATTCAATTTTTATTCATTCAATTCTTCACTTACAAAAAAGCTATTACAAATCTTTATATAAAAAAAACTAGAAAATCATAATAATATTGAATAGACAAAAACAAAACTAGGAAAATTATTCCTTAAAAAAATAATATAGAATAGAAAAATAAGAAAAAACATAAATTAACTTAAAAAATATTTTATTTTCCTGAAAAACTTCATGCATCAAAAACACAGCTTTAAAAGACGAATTTCAAAGGAAGAAAATTGGATGATAAAAAAAAAAAAAGGTCTTTGTTAAAACCCACAGTGCATTTACTCACAACGCGCGCACATAGTGAATTCAACTGTGGAAACCCATTCTCCTTTAATTTAAAAACCGTATAAACTAATTCTGATCCCACTACAGGAAATAAATAATTTTACCTTTCATCTCTCCAGTCTTACAGAAAAATATATTAATTGTAATCAATAATTAGTAATCCAAACCACTTGAAAATAAATGATTCTTTAGTAGATAATTTAGATATCAATCAGGTATGATAAGCAATGGTAGGCAGGTTATTAGCTATTCAAGTCACTTGAAAATAAATTTATATATCTTAGCATATGCGT
>Ga0325414_1003387_pt1 | contig 16526 bp, 8 predicted proteins | sample PopdelMetagenome_8_FD_206183 | JGI IMG/M metagenome (GOLD analysis project Ga0325414, IMG submission 206183) | Populus deltoides microbial communities from Bellville, Georgia, United States - Leaf-PdKOR-R3 | ecosystem: Host-associated > Plants > Phyllosphere > Phylloplane/Leaf | place: USA...
TATCATTTTTTTTCTGCTAAAAAATGAAAAGAGATCCACAAGATTTTGAGCAAATTATCTGGGAAAGGGCTTAGTGAAATGAAATGATCCATTGGACAAAAATTGTGGTTATAAGAATTATTGCCACCTATTTCAGTCCAATATTGTGTCATATCCGAGAAGATACAAAATCCACCAAACAACACCATAAGGATCCAAAAACTATGGTTAAAAGAATTGTTGATTCTTTCCTTTGAAAAACCTTATTATTTTTATGGGACAATTAAAGCATTAAGAAATATGATTTCCACGGGATTAATTCATGAGATAATTTGATAAAATGACTGCACTGCATCATATCAACTATGGCTTGTGGATTTCACCAAGATATAGTTTCCTCACATGGTGGCCGAATTAGAGGTAACTAAAGTCCTGGAGCGTTGCTATTTCATAGGAATCTAAGCATCACATCTGGTGGGATTTGGAATTAATAAGCCAACAAAGTGAGGGGATAAAAAAAAAACCTGAAAAGGAGCTGAGAAGTTGCAATCTGCCAAATAAAACCTAATCTAGTCCGTGAAATATCCTATGAGCTGTCCATACTCAACTGTTTGCATGCATATGAAGTCAAGATATTTGGGATACTTTTGAAGAGAGCAAAGCACAACAAGTGGCAGGTGGTCTAGAACCATGAGCTTGCCGGCCCAAGAAAAACATTTGTAATAAAATATGAACTAATTACAAGGTATTGCATCTGTCCTATTCAGATTGTGCTAATCTCACAGAGCTAATTATAAAAATTTGGGATACATTAGTTTAATACAACCACAACCAACTGCAGAGTTGATGCCACGCCTTAACCCTAGAAAGTGGAAAACCATTGATAAGGCCTTCTTCTTTTCTTTTCTTTTCTTTTTTACCTTAAGCAACTTTTATGAGTTGGCTCTCCACTGATTCGTGTGTGGTGGATTTGCCTTTCCTCTTTGTAGATTTTATAATCAAAGCTTCACTGTCATCATCGTGTAGACTTAGCATTTTTGTTAAACAGGTGTGTGTGATTTAGGATCCTAATCTCCAGAGCTAAGCGTGGGATTTGCTAGAGGACAAAGGCCTAATCAGCTTTAAGCCCACAGATTTGGAAAAAGTTAAAGCAATGAAATAAAACATAACTTCATATTATATTAAAATTAATGAGATCCACTAATCTTTGTTTTAATTGGTAAGAAATTGAAGAAGCACTAAATCCTTTCCATGGAGATAAACAAAACTTAAAAAGTACCCCATTTATCTAAACCAGTCACTTTTTGGGAAAAAATAAGGTAAAAGAAAGACAAGTGTCTTGCTTTTGATTAGAAATACTCCTCCTTAAATAACAATAATAATAATAGCCCATTATTACTTGTAACGGTTGATGATAAGTTTATTTTGATATAATCAATCAATCGGTTAATCAATTGTTCTACCAGTTAAATAAACAATTGACGAGTATTATCGATCATTTGAGATAGTAGCCAATATTATTATTCCTCCGATTTATATTCTACCTCCAATCCATACCATCATAATACATAATATTCATTTGTTACAGATCTTACAAATTCAATTAGTCTACTGAATCATAATCATAAGTTCTGATGCTAATTATAACACCTCGAACTTTTTACACAATTATTTTGATACTTATCTTAAACAAACATGAAGATTAAGATTTATTTTTTTATCCTTATCCAAAAATTATTTTTCCTTTTTTTTTTATGATGCAACCCTTTCATTACATAACATTCATCTTACAAAAGATTTTTACAATACTTTCATATAATCAAATTGTATCCACGTCATATCATCAAGTACTTATACAAAGGTCTACCTAATATAAAAAAAACAATAAGCAAATAAACATTTGGTGTCATTATTGAAGTGTCAAAAAGGATGCACCTACAAAACTCTATAATAGGATAGCACACACAATATGCATTTCTGTATTCATTTATTTAAACAAATTTTTCTTAGTTATATAAACAAATATCTATACATGTAAATAATTATTAACAAAATATAAATATGACCAATATTTACCTAATCTTTGAATTTTAACTTATTAATGAGTTTGGATTTATTAATTTGAGTCGATGTTCATGGTTCATGCTTTACTTATATTTTTAGATTCATTAAACTTATTATTCACTTATCTCATATTTTAGTTATATTCTTGGGTTCATTTAATTTATTTCTGTACTCAAAACTCATATTCAATATCATTTATATCTATTAATATATTTTAGTACTCACCATACATGCTTTATAAAAATTATGTTCATTTATTCATTTTAATCTTCACATCTATACTTTATTTCATTTATGCATTCATGATTCTATTTCAACTGTAAGTATTCATTTAATCAATATAAATAATTGTATCCCTCAATCCCAATTACATATCCATAATTCATAATTTAAGTCAACCATATTCAAAGATGACCTCACTTTGTATTAATTAACCCTATACTTTTAGTTTATACTATTCATCATTCCTACACTTATCAATTCATTTTGATAATTCATAATTCTTATTTTTCACCATTCATATTCCTCACTTAATTTAAAATACTTATAACTCAGAGTGCAAAACATAATAACCCAGTTAATTCATTAAACTCAAAAATATCTTTTTGTTATGATCGATTTAATTTCCATACATTATTCTCATTGTTTCGATTGATTTAAATTTTCCTTATTAATCTTGCTTTTACAGTCAATTCAAATATTACTTATTGAATTCGTTGCTGTGGTCTATTCAAATATCACACGTTTATATTCTTGTCATAAAAACATATTCCTTTTATATCATTTTCCTTTCCCATTAGCAAGTTTTAACTTAATAATATTATCCTTCTCATATAATGTATTTTTTCATTATGAACATTTGTACACAATGCATATAATTTTCTTCGCATTCATTACACGAACAATCAGTTAATTAAAAACACAAGAGAGCGATCATTAGAACAATTCTCATATTCCACCTATTATTTTGCTCTAAAGACAATTTATTCTTAAAATTCTATTATCCTGCCCAGAAGATAATCCTTTCTTGGAATTTATTTTTGTGCCCAGAAGGCAATCCATTCTTGGAATTCTAATATCTCACCCCGAAAGCAATATCATTTGATATCATTCCCGCCTCGAAGGCATAATTCATTCTCTCATTCAATAAACATAATCCAATCATTCTCTTTTCATTTCATGATTACAACATGATATAAAAATCTCAAAATTATTAATAAAGTTGTACTAAATTGAAACGGACAAGGTATCGAGGACCTACCTGGTCCTCCTTTCAAACAAGCCCTCCTTGTTGAAGGACTAGTTTCTAGAGCCTCTCCTATAAAAGGACATACCATAATTAGTGTGTGTATGCGCGTCTATATATATGACTCCATGTGTCTACAAAATTTTATTTTTTTCTTAACCTCTCATAATTACTAATTTCTGTATTAACCTTACCCACCTAACATTTTTTTGCCACTTCATTTTAGTTATTTTTCACAATCCTTACAATGTCATTATCTTGTTCTTATATAAGGTATACCCATTTATTGATTTTTCATTATACCAAACCTTTTTCCATTACATATTTTTTTTTCCAAACTTCTCTAATTACAAAGAAATAGCAACACTAACTAAATTTTCTTTTCTTCTTTTCGTTCATTCAACTAACATTCACAATTTATTTTAACTATCATTCCCAATCATTAATGATAATACAACATACAAATTTAGCTAGTCAAATCATATACAATAGAGCACCTTTTCTCCCTAAAAATGGTCAACTCCAAGCTAAGCAAAATTCCTATTTTCTTCCATTATTTTGTTTCATGTAACTAAGCTTAGAAGATCAAAACAACCTCATAGCAAAAAAAATAAAATAAATAACCTCGAGTCAACTTGAGTAGACCTCCCAAACTTACGATTAAGGTCATAAGACTGATAACCTTATAGAACAAAAATTAAAACAAATTAAGAAACTCAATTTTCAATAAACTCATTGTTGAAGGTTGAAAGTTAAAAAAATTATCTAAAAACAAAACATAATAAAACAACCTGGATCTACCCAGGTTAACTTGTAAAATATGTGATTTGAGTCATAAAACCATGATAACCTCATAGAAAACAAACCAAAATAAATCATGAAGCCTAATTTATAATCAACTCCATGTTAAATGATAAAATTAAAAATTAAAAATTAAAAAAATATAAAACAAAACTCGAGTTAACTAGGTTAACCCGTCAAATCAACAACTTGAGTCATGAGATCGAGATAATCTCATAAAAAGCAAATCAAAATAAATAATGAAATATAATTCTCAATCAACCCAATATTGAGGGATGGAATTGAAAAAAAAATATGAATTAAAAGAAGACATAAAAATTCAAGTATACCAAGTTAAGTCGCTAAACTCGTGATATTAGTTATGAGACCGAGCTAACCCCATATTAAACAAAGCACAATAAATTATAAAGCACAATCTTCAATAAACTAAATGTTGAAGTATGAAAATAGAGAGAAATATAGATTAAAAAAAACTACTGAAATTAATAGTGCTTTTGTAAAATTGTGCACAATAAAAACACCATTTTTTTTAGTTTATACCCTAGTTATTAAACCCGGACCGGCTCGACGGGTTGACCTGGTAGATGGACTGGTCCGGTGAAGGCAACAAAATGGTCAGTGCAAAAACCCAGTCAAACCCGGGCGACCCGACGAGTCGACCTATGACTTAGGCTAACCCGGACGAGACCCTTTTTTTTTCAAATGTGGTTTTTCTCCTAGACCCCTCTTTTTTTATTTTTTTAATTGGTTATTAACCATTTTCAAAGTTTACTATATAAATACTAAAAGAATGCTTTATTTTTTTTCAATGTGAGAATTGAAACCATTTAGTATTTATACTCTATGTTCCCAAGAAAAAAGTTATTTTTTCAATGTGGATTTAAAGCCCTTAAGTATATATACTATGTTCACAAGAAAAAAGTTATGTTTTTTTAATGTGAGATAAAAAAAAAACCTTTTGGTTTAAATACTTCAACTTAAAAGGATAAAATGATATCTTTTCAATGTGAGATTTGAAGGATTTGATTATTTTTTCAATGTGGGATTTGAAGCCCTTAAGTATATATACTATATTCACAAGAAAAAAGTTATGTTTTTTCAATGTGAGATAAAAAAAACCTTTTGGTTTAAATACTTCAACTTAAAAGGATAACATGATATCATTTTAATGTGAGATTTGAAGGATTTGAAACCTTTTAATATATATACTTTATGTCCATAAGAAAAAAAAATATTTTTTCAATGTGAGATTTGAAACCCTTTAATATATATAATCTATGTTCACAAAAAAAAAGTTATGTTTTTTCAATGTGGGATAAAAAACTTTTTGGTTTAAATACTTCAACTTAAAATGATAACATATTATCTTTTTAATTTGAGATTTGAAGGATTTGAAACCCTTTAGTATATATACGTTATGTTCACAAGAAAAAATTTATTTTTTCAATGTGGGATTTGAAACCCTTTAGTATATATACTCTATATTCACAAGAAAAAAATTATATTTTTTCAATGTAGAATAAAAATTTTTTTGAAATATTTTTTTAAACTTCATTGTTTACAACATATATAGCTTATATTCACATGAATTGTTTCTTAATTTTTTCATATGAAATATTAGAATTTCAAATATTATTTTTTTCATTTTTCTGGGCTGACCATGTAACTCACGACTCGACCCCTTGGTCGGATCAACCCCTCAGACGGGTTTGATAACTATGGTTTATACTACTAGTACATTTGTTCACGATCCGCTAAGGGTTAGACTATTCTTTTTCTAAACTTAAAAGAAATGTTAAGAGTATGAAGATTTTTTTTTACAGTATCATTAAACTCAATCAAGCAGTTCGATCTTGAAATCTGTCAACCAGTTTCTTTGCCTTTTGAATTAAACCGCGTGAGAATTGATCCAAAGTGAATCATTCAATTTAATGGGTCTAAAAATAATTTAGATGACTGGTAAAAAGATACCATAGTTTTTTAAAAAAACCTTAAAACAATAATTTTTTTTTAATATTGAGACAATGTCAAATCAGATCGACCTTACCTTATAACCTGGGTCATGGACATCAATGAGTTTAATAAGTTTGTTATTTTTGTATATTATTTTTATGATAACATTAGATACTTACAAAATCAAGCATCAACCCTAAAAAAGATGTTTATTTAAGATCGTAATAACTCCATAGAAAATGAAAATAAACATAAATCATGAATTTCATTTCTCAACCAATTCAATATTAAAAAAAAAAATTAAAAAATTAAAAGACCAGAAACTAAAAAAAAAACATATCAGGTTTGATGGATAAACTCGTTAATCAAGTAATCTGGGTCAATATCTCAGACCCGTAAACCAGGTAATGAATTCCATTGAGATTAATAACTTGTTTTTTCTAAACTATTGTTTATTTAACTATATGATAACAAAAATAGTTTATTTAACTACATAATAACAAAAATAAACGATTACAAAATCGAGTATAAGTCTATATAGATCTTTTCTAAGACTATGATAACCTAATAGAAAATAAGAAAAAAACAAATTATAAAACTCAATTCTCAATCAGCCAAATACTAAAAGATAAAATTAAACTCGCCTAGTTTTTTAAGAACTTAGTTTTTTAAAATGATTTTATTTAACTAGACTTTTTAAAAAATAAATCACACCAAAATGTTGTGATGTTTTTCTGATACCAACCCGATGCTGGAATATTTTTTTAATATTATGATAATCATATAAAAGATAAATTAAAATAAATTACCAACTCTAAATCTCCATAAACACATCATATAAGAAATAAATTAAAAAAAATCAAAAACCAAAAGAAAAAAAAAAGATCAAAATGTAATAATAATAATAAAAAAAAACAGTGTAAAAAAAAAACACATTGCTAATGAATGTGGGGAAATATTGTGTTACCCGCACCTTTTAGCTTTATATATACTTGATAATAATAATTTAGGAGAGGTGATCTTATCAACAATGCCGATCACGTGACTAATACTCGTATTAACATGAATGATATAACTCAGAAAGTGACAAATTAAAGACTATCCAGTCTCATAATAAAATCTTGATATATTAGTCTCACTCACTTGACAGGACCACCCACTAGTTCCTCGTATCCCTCCTGCTTGTCAGCTACTCTGTTTAATCATCAGTGCCAAAGTACCGGTCACCAAACTCACCCATGCCTGGTATGACCCGAAATTCCTCGTTTAAGGCAACATCAATCTCTGAAGTGACGATTTTCAAGGTTGGGAACCTTTTGCAAACGCAATGGATGCCCTCAGGAGCCTGAAGTTCCAGAGTGAAAAAATATCAATAGACTTCAGCAATCCAAACTCGAGCAAGATACTGCAACAAGTATAGATTTACCTTCAAGAAAGTCATCATCAAAAGATAGTAACTTACAGATATTAGGTTTAGGAATATGATGTGGGATTCTGGAACTCCTTTCTGTATGAGAAGTTCTATCGCTTGGTTTGCAGAGTTACCTTAAAGAAAATTATCAAAGATAGCAATCAATCATCTACAAGGCAATGAATAATTTCCATGGATGAACAATGAATGCCTTCTCACATAATTGGTCAGATATTTGACATACCACACATATGAATACAAGCCATCATACATCCTAATAGAGCACCACTAGACAGCAAAAAATAAAGATTGCTCTTAAATCAAAGACCGAATTTTTTGCTGGATTTGTCAAAGCTTCACTTAAAATAAAGATTTCTCTTAAATCTGGCCAAATATTGTTCAGCTGGAAAATGGCCAGATTTGTCAAAGTCACACTAACAGCAAGCCAATGTATGGCTCCAAGTACTATTTTACACATGGATGCAAAATGCTTCTTCCCATGAACAAACTTATTATAGTAAATTCTCTGTGCGGACATGAAATCAGATTCCAATGAAGTAAAAACAATTTTCAGCAGAATCTACAATATTCATTGAGAAACCAGAATAGTGAGGGGGCAAGAAAAAGCTCAAGAAATAGAAAATAGAAGTGAAGAGATCACTACCAAATCAACCAATTAAAACAAAAAAGAGTAACGCTATAGGAACATATACTTGAGACTTTAAGACAAAACAGACAATGGCAAAGTTTGAAGTGAATAGAAACTTATTACCTGTAGCAAGAACAGGGTCTAGAAGCAGGACATGCCGTTCTGAAATATCCTTGGGGAGCTTCTCATATATAAGCTGCATAAGTTGGAAACAGTAATCTAACGTTAAAAGATAACTAAAATGTGATCCTCAAGTACTGTGAGGAATTTCTTATTGGGTAATCATAAAATTTTACCTGTTTTCCATTGTCTCCATCACGGTGGATGAGTAATTTTCCAATTTTTATTCCTTTGCAGCATGCTCGCAATGCATTTTCCATGCTTTCTCCACTGTAAATGACAGACAAGAAGTACTGGTTAGCAGAAATATATCTGTATTGAGGCCCAATATGACCCTAGCATCAGGGTCGGGAAGCTGAAGAATGTACTAAACTCATTACTGCTTGCACCCTAAGATGACAACTTGCCGCTCAACACATTCTCGAAGCAAGATGCCAACAAACCAAATGCTAGAACTGCCAAAGTAAATAACTGATTTAAACCTCACCTTCGAACAATAGAAACCCCACATAATTTCTTGCAAAAGTCAACACCAGTGTAAACCGATCCTAGAATAGAATGAAATCAAATTTTCAATGTTGTGTAGAAGAATTGACCAGTAAATTCATCTAATATTCAAATTCAACTATTCAACACGCAGAAAATGCAAGGGCTTCTCGACACCTAAAGTATTATATTACAAATTAAGTTGCAAAAATTATCGCCCTCTCTATATATTTTGTACATATAAAGATAGAAAACTAAAAACAAGGAAAATGAGTGATGCAGTAAAAAATGAGTTAAAGGAAAAGAAAAAGAAATGTTACAAAGAAAACATATTATAGAACCCACGCTTCATTATTTATTCTACTCCAACACACCTGTTGGTGTCACTACTTGCTTCTCAGTGAATGGCAAATGGCCCAGACCATGTTCCACAACCTGAAAACTCAGTGAAAACATTTATTATAATCTATAATGAGAACAGAGTACAAGAGGAATTTTGGAAAAAAGGATAAAATATACCAGACGGATAAGTCGGTCTGAATAAAATACAAAATCATGCTTTGATATCTCGTTGTCTCGAATCAGTGTATGCATACCTCTTATCTGCAACATGACTCGTCAACATAAGCAAATCCAAACAAAGGATGAATCAAAGCTGGACGGGACTCAAATTCAACTAAATTGCATATATATCTGCAGAGGCTAAGGAAGATCTTTAAGCACACTAGTCTCATCCATTGACATCCTACTGCCAATTGACCCATTCCCACATTGGTTTCTTCTTCTTTCTTTTGGTACTTGTTTAGATATACATACAAATAAAAGAAAATGACAAATTTTAGGCCTTGCCCAACATTTGCTCATAATGTCCAATACCCAAAACCAAAAGCCATGCTAACATAACATTCTTGTTCACGTGAACTATTGCTTTATTCCAACCATTATGCCCCAACTCCAAAGTCACTTGATGCCTCTTTGGACACTACCTATAGACTCAATTTTATATGTTAACATTGAATGGTTACTATAGTTCACTGAATATAGTCAGTTTGTTTTGAAGACATAACCATTAAAATATTACCACTAACACAGTTCACACAATAGGTTTTGCACTCTCTTGCAAATACTGAAAACACTACCAAAATCAGTTTCACATACTGCATAATAGCAACAAAAGGAAAATAATACAAAAGACATACCTGAAAAGTTGACTGAATGACATACACATTTGGATATATTTTGCACAGATCATGTTGACCTAGCTTAGTGTGGATATGTTGCACAATTAAATCAATGGCAACATGATTGTCACCTCCCCGTGGGATGATCAGATCAGCATACTTCTTTGAAGGCAACACAAAATCATCAAAAGCAGGCTTCACAAATTTAGCATACTGCAAAATCAACAGTTATGCTTCAGTGTGTGACATTAATAACAGTCACTTAGAGTTTAAAGAGATTAAATCTCTGAGAATTACCCTCTCAATTTCTGCAAAAATTCACAGCATAAGCACCTTGAAAATCATGAGCAATATTAAAATGGGACATTATCCTTGCTCTAATATGGATTAACTAATCACCAATCCATGATTTTAAAGTTGTAATTAATGATCCAAGGTCACTTTAGTGGTCCAGCAGAAGAGTTTCCTACCTCTGGCCAACAGACAAACACGCATGAATTGCTATGGAAGTTTAGATCCACTACTGTCTATATATGTGCTCAACATGGGGGTTTCTTCCTAGGATTAACATGTAGCAGCACCAGTTGAGCGCTTGCATTTCAGTCACTAATTGATGGGATATAACAATTTCCAGTACACCATTTGCTGAAATACATTTTGATTAAGACACTTCTTAGAAGTCAAAATCCTACTCCTATTTTCCACAGCCATTTCATTCCAAGTGGACAGTATAGAGTACAAAACTAGGAGAACGAAATGAATCCTTTCCTTTGACATCTAGAGACTTTAATTTGAGTCCTCCGGTGGCAAGTTCATGATAATGGAACTTAAACTAGAGGCAGGCATCAGCCCCGGTGCTTCAATGCATGTGCTGCTGGTTCGAGATGGATGATGAATACTAAACACAGTGTTATATCCATTTGAGTGTAGGCCACTTTCCTTCTATATTGCGGCTTTCATACAATCAGGAAACAGTGTACACTAATGCAAGCAATCACATACAAAGCAAAAAAACAAAGGATATTCAGCAATATAATTTAAATTTGCTAAATATACTTAGCAAATATGCCATAATTTTAAATTAAAATAGGAATGAAATGCTTCATGCAAAACATGTTTATGTGAAAAACACACTTACAAGCCATGGCTGACCTTAATCATTATTTCACTAATTGAGGACAAAAAATATAATAAGCATAAAGTGCTAACCTGTTCAAGAACAGAGTTTATGTCCCTACCCCTCTCAACTGTGTCACGCCTTATTCTACGAGCAAGCCTCACATCAGCATCTAGAAGCAACACATCACCAATATAAATAAAGGGGAGACAGCAAAGTAAAGAAAAATATAGTAATAGCTAAAAAAAATTAACTGCATCTTCCTTCATTTGACAGTCAAGTAACTCTTTAGGCAGACCATCTCCCAACATGTCTGGCTAGACTTCTGTGGCTTTATTACAATGTCAAGTTATGATTAAAATAACACTATCATATGGCATTCTGAGCCCAAAATGGTTTTCCACTTTATGTTAAACTGAAGGATTTATGTACAAGTAGATCCAATATGCAGATTACTAATGATTACCATACTTATTCTTGTCAAGAGTGCTGCATCTTTGGTCACACAAAGGCAAAAGCTTTATAATATAGCAATTGCCTGTCAATTTACCAGATTGTGTGTTAAGGAGCTCAAGCAGGGCATGAACACACAAGCACACACTACACAATCTCCAAGACCTATGGAATATTGAGGGGGATGTTTTCCATGATAGATAACTAGTTAACAACTCAAACCTGTGTCAACAAAGATTTTCATGTTCATCAGGTTGCGAACACGCTGGTCATGGAAAACCAGAATCCCCTCAAGGATAATCACATCAGAAGCGTTTACCTGACAAAAAATCCAAGTAATGTTTCAAAAGAAACTAGAAAGAATTTGCATTTAAAATGACCCTCTCTAGAAGAAGAAAGGCAAAGAGATTGAAAAATAATTAGAAAAAAAGGAGTAAATAGTGCCACGAACAATTCAAATGCCCATATATTAAATATTTCAACTTCTTACTTTCCATGACAGTAGAGCTTTGCAGCTGTTTATAGGGGATTTAACTAAATGGCGAGAAAGTGGCACTAACAGCAGTAGGTTGACTTGTGATGATGTCAAAATTCACAAACCCTCACAATATTATCACTAAATCATTCACGCTCTGCGCTTGTAATTTCCCGCATAGAATTGCAGCTGGAAAAAAATAAATGTGATACCACATTTTCTCCATCCATGCCAATAGCGGGAGCGAAACGCAGCAACCTCGACCTTTTATAAAAGGAAGAGTTTCCAACTGGGGTACCAAGTTAAAATCGCTAAAATGATTGATTAAACATGTCACGATTTACCATCCCGTATCCAAAATTATCACACCAATCCTCAGGAAAAAAAAAAGTATTTGGTGCTGAAAATTGGGTAAAGTAAGTACCTGCCTGAAGCTATCCGAACATCGGCGATGGCTCTTAAAATCATAGATTGGAACTTGATAAGAATGCCCACTTCTCATCTTTTGAACACAGTCTAAAAGCTGCTCCGTATCAAAAGCATCTACAACGACAACAACAATAACAACACTAAAACAACTAACCAAAAAAAAAAATTATTTCTCTAAATTTGAAGAACAACTCAATTTTACCAGGATGATCAAAATTATACTCATGCACTCGCTTCGATTCTTCAGCCGTCAAGCCACGATAAAATGAATCCTAAAATTCAAAAACAAATCATAATAATAAAATTTTAAAATGAGAGACAAAAAAAAATAAATCCAAAAAATTAAAAAATTAAAAAACCTGATTAACAAGAACAACACGGTGATCATGAAGCTGTTGAATGATCATATCGCACACTGTAGTCTTACCGGAAGCCGTACCACCAGAAACACCTACAACGTTAATAAAATATTCAAAAAACAATATTAGTATTTTATTAAAATTAAATAATTTAAATTTGTGAGCGAGTGAGTGAAATATACCAATGACAAAAGGTTGTTTGGGAGCATTGGAGTCGGAGGCGGAGGCGGAGCGGTGAGAGGGAGACGCAGTGGAGGAAGACGGAGGAGAAGAAAGCAGGCCATCGAGACGGAGGCCGGAGAAGTGAGGACCTGAGGCCTTCTCCATTACGTAGTCAATAGAATTGGTCTCTTCCGGCATCGTTATATAGTGGTTATTTTTCTACTGTAATCACTACACTGGAGTTTCTGTTGGAACTGGAACAGGAACAGGAAGAAATAACAAATGTGGGTGATTGAAACCTTGCAGTTTGGTGTTCTTGGGCCTGTAACTTATTTTTCTGTTTTTTAAGAGAGAGAGAGAGAGAGAGGTTTGTGCTGCGAGAAGAGGAATATGCTATTGATTGGCTCCTCATATTTCCTTTTTTTTAAGGCAAAAGAAAGCCTATAGATGCTCACATGCAGATTGGTTTTTCCTGTTGTAGATTTTGCATCTAGAAAATAACTCAAAGCTGTTATTTTTTTTGTTTAAAAAAATTAGATATTTAATTTTTTATAATTAATAAGATAAAAACTTAGAAGTATGTTTGGTAAAAATGATTCATTTCAAAAAAAAATTAAAAGAATTTATACAGTATGAGTTTGAATATATAATTCAAAAGTTACAAATTTTAAATTTTAACTTAATTTTTCAAAAAACATTTTGTTTAAATCAAGATTTATTTTTAAACAAACATAATTATAACTTTATATGAATTAAAAGTTAAAAAAATAATTAAATCAATTGAAAAAATTCATATCAAATGAAACCTTAACTAATAAAAGGTTTTTTTTTTACATTGTCCTATAATGACAACCTTTACTCTCGAAACAATTTCATCAATAATTCTAATGATATCTAATTCTACATTAATGAGGTTACAATATTTTTTAAAATCCATACATACAAATTTATTTACAAAACTTTCACAGATAATACAAGAACCTATCCAACATAAAAAAAACTAAATATCTTGACAATACCCTACAAAGAACTAAGGCCCTAAAAAAATATATATGTAAGACACACAACATGAAATTTATAATAAACATTTTTATGATTATAGTTATAAAGATTATAGTTATTATGATTACTAACCATATAAACAAAAACAATATTATTAATCTTTCTATAAACACTACATACCAAGTCAATTTCCATATAATACATTCTCATTGTAACACCCCCTTCGAGTTTTTTCATGTGAGTTGTCGTAACTCAATTTTAGGGTATTCTCAAAAACTTATTTTTAAAAAAATCAAAAAAAAAATAAGGGTTGGCAACGTGAAGGTAGCATGATAGGAAATCAAGCTGCAATTTTGAAAGAAATTCGAGACCTAATTGTACCCCATTATACCCAAAAATAAAAAAAAAACAATGCAAATTCAAGGTCAAATTAAATTATTATTGGATGAATTTGCATAAAAAAAATAAGTCAAGGGATATAATTAAATTTTTAATAGGCCAATTTGATTTAATCATGGGCCAAATTGAATTTTAATTATGTTTAAGAATTATTTTGGGTCCAATTGAAGGGTTTAATTAAGTGCAAGGACTTAATTATACTTAAATGGATCAAATTAATTTTATTAGGGGCTTAATTGGTGAAAAATTAAGTTTGGGAGTCTAATTCGGGCTTAATTGAGAAGATTGGAATTTTAAGAGACCAAATTTAATTTTTACCAAGTTAATTGATTGAAATCATGGGTAAAATCGCAAGAAAATTGAAGTTTTTGGGTTAATTAAGGGCCCAATTGAACCTCGCAGCCAAGGACCAATTTGTAAAAGGCGCCGAACTATAGGGGCTTAATTGTTTGAAACCAGGAGTGAAATTAAAGAAATTGAAAGTTTAATGGTCAATTAGGAGTTACATTGCATAAATCTAAGACCAAGGACCAAAGTGCAAAAGGCCTTGAACTTCGGGGTTCAAATTGAAGTTCAACAGGGGCTAAATTGCACTAAATCAAAGGTTTAGGGTTAGTTAGGGGTGCAATTGAACGAATGCGAAGGATGAAGGACTCAATTGAAGTTTGAAAAAATTCCCTTAACCCAAAATAACGATGTTTTTGCATTTATTTTTTTATAAGAAAAAGAGAGAGGACCGGACGACGTGTCGTCGAGTCACTGTTCATTGTCTTCCCCGATTTTGCCCGAAAATGCTACTCGGGTGGCTACTTTTCAGGTGCATTTAATGCCTCATATGTCCACCAAAATTGACAACACATGAACAAAAATAGTCACTTGACATCCCTCTATCCCAGAGTATGGTTCGTTTAGGCATATTATCATCAAAACAACCCCGACACCGGTCTAAAGTAGCCAACTCAGGCAACCTTGAACTATCAGATTTGACAGTTCATGGTGCTTACTTTGAACCAACAGTTGGGATCCTTACCAACCGAATCAATGGCTGAAATTTTTCCCCTGTAAATACAAAATTACCCTTTTCCACCCCACAATAAATAGGAGTGGATTTCATGGCTTGAGCAGAGAAAATCCAATCCAAAAATTGAAAAAAAACCAACCAGTCCAAAAATTGAAAAAAAACCAACCTTCTCCTCCCAAGTTTTTTTTTTCTGCAACGAGTTCTCTCTTTTTTCTTCTCTGTCGTGGCTTTCGGCCGCCACCACTATCATTGTTGGCTTGACCACCATCCTCTCTACCACATGCAACTGTCTGACTACCTCATGTGGTGGTTACACCAACTCTCTCTCTCTCTCGTCTGCAACTTCTTCATCTTCCGTTACAAGCGGCTAAGACCGGCCACCACCTTTGCCACAGCCTCAGCCACTACCGCATGTCGTCCTCCACGACCAGACCGCGACCACACCAGGTAGCTTTCTTCTTTTCCCTTTCTTCTTCTTCTTCACTACCTCTATTCACAGAGTGAACAATATATGAATTATAATTCACATCCACTGTTCATGCAATGAACGTTGAGTCGGGCCACTTCTAGCTCAGCTCAACTATATGGGTCGGACTCGACCCGACACTAAAAAGAAGGAAAAATCTATTGGGCCGAGATTGGCCCAATCCAACATTCCTGGGCTCGACCTAATTAGTTGGGGCGACCCAGCCCATATATATTTAATATATATTTATTTATAATAATATATATTATAATATTTTTAAAGAAATAAAAAAAAAAACTTTCAAAAATCATTTCATAAAAATTGTGATTTTCTCAAATATTTTTCTACCAATTTTGCATTATATCGGGTTGTATATTTACACTATAAAATAAAAATCTGGTATTAAAATACTTGGTTTTCTCCAAAAAAATTTCTACAAAATATATATATAAAAAAGCTTTTAAAATAATTTCTCCTTTAAAAAAAAATATTTTTTTATGCATACGGCCAAATCTTAAAACTTTTCCAAGCATATTTTCATAAAAAAATTGCATCTTTCTCATGTTTTGAAAATAAAAATAAAAATAGATATCGTAACCAGTTTATGATCATCCATTAGTGTTTGACCAAAATATCAAAAATCTTTTTCCAATATTTTTTTAGGGTCCAGATGTAGACTTTAATATTTGTAAGGTGTAAAATTACACGATAAAGTACACCATCAGGTATTAAAGATACAAGGTGTAAATAAAT
>Ga0325414_1003388_pt1 | contig 16525 bp, 9 predicted proteins | sample PopdelMetagenome_8_FD_206183 | JGI IMG/M metagenome (GOLD analysis project Ga0325414, IMG submission 206183) | Populus deltoides microbial communities from Bellville, Georgia, United States - Leaf-PdKOR-R3 | ecosystem: Host-associated > Plants > Phyllosphere > Phylloplane/Leaf | place: USA...
GAGACCTATAAGATTTTAGTATTGAAATTGTAAGGAATCAAAGCAACAAAAGATCCGATGCAAATAGCTATATAATATAATCTTAATTTGTCACTTTTTATTGTAATTCTTCCCATATAGAGAATTAATATTATTATTTTTTTAACAAACTAAGATTATGCTTATATATATTGATATAAAGTGCTTGGTGTTGTCTTCATGGTAGGAAAATGACATGTTTTGTATATCTCAAGTTTCATGACAACAACGTACGAGCAAGCAGGTTTTATTCAAGTCGAAATCGAAAACTTGTTTAATAGTCAAAGAGAAAGAAGAAAAAACTTGACTTCACCTTGATCCTTGAAAGTTCTGATGAAAATTGTTTGGCGATATGATTGATGAGCCAAAACACCATTTCATGAAATTCTATAAACAATAATAATGTGAGGAAAAAAATACAGAGAGGATAGACCACTTTTGGTTGTCCTAAGTTTATATTTTAATTTTCTCCCATGTCTTGATTATCAAAATCTTTTTCAATAAAGTGACTTATGAACTCTATTAGTCAACTACACACATTATATGTGTGTGTGGGGGATTTTAGCATAATTATATTTATTGTCTAGTTTTACACTATCAAGTATGAATTTTAATCTAATTATTGGATTGGACTGAAATTTTACAAGGAGTTTCTAGATATTTTTCTATATTGGGTTAAAATTTTAGGTTAATCGAAGTTTGGAAAGTTCTTGCGATACAAATCAGGATATGCAATACAAATTTTATTATTTGTTGCCTTTTTTACTTGTGGACTTTCTATTTGGAGATGATTTTTCACCCTTAAAATGCAAGGATACTCAATAGCCGAGATGTTTTGAATAAACTTGTATTTTGTGTTATATAATATTTTTGTTTGGAAATTTTTTTTTTGACTTATTAAGGTATAACTGACCTTGTGGCATCTTCACATACTTTAAGTTCTTGATTCTCTATAATCAACGGGTCCAAGTTTGATTTTCAATACATTTGATTCTTAAGTACATGGTTATTTCTAAGTCAAGATTTAGCTATCAAAAACTTAATTTTTGTCTTTCTTGGGTGGTTTATTTACTTCGTTATGGGTTTTGAGATTGCTATCCTAGAAGTTCGCATCAGTTAGTATCAAGCTAAACTCTAAAAATCAGGTTATACCTTTATAAAGTTTTTGTTTTTTATATTTCATATTTAAATTTCTCTTTGGTTTTAATCTTCTACTCTTTCTCTTGCTTGCAACATTTGCAATTACAATAATAATAATAATAAAAAGAGTATTCTTGTTGTTTTAATTATTGTCCTTACATATCAGTAACACTAAATTAAAAAGGAGATTAAAACAAACCACGTTGGGATCGCTTCAAAATTGATATTCTAGGGTTCTTAGGTATTATAACATCAAATATTAAATTTTAGGTCATTTGGACTTTGTTTGGCTTGCGTTTTAAATTTGGGTGTTAGATTGCGTAAATAAGTCTGATTTATGTCAACTTATAAAACATGTTTCACTATTGTTGAAATCAGCCTAATACTAAAGTTATATTTAGGATGTTCTGGTGTTAATAAAGTTATTTTTATTAATTTTGCATCTAATTTATTTCGCATCTTAAAAGAATTCATATTTTGTATGAAATCATTTGCTACTCACAAAACTGTAATCATAGTTTTGTCTTTGTTTATTTTTGTATATTTATTACTTGTTGAGTTATACACATATTTGAATTGCGCTACTAAGTTGTTCTTTTTTTGTTGTGTTGAGTTTCAAAGTGAAAAGCCTAATTGAGTCAAACACGAGAAGAGTGTAAACATGTGAGGAGGAGTGGGAAAATAATTTTTTTTCACTAATGTATTTTATAGATTTAAAGATGTCGGAAAACACCAAGAAGACACCACCAATTAAAAATTAGGCTTTTTAAATTTAAGACTCGGTACAAAAGATGGAAATGATGAACATGGGTAATAGGAAATTTGGAGGATAGGATGGTTAGAAGGGATAGGCATGATGCTGAAATTCATCATTTATGAAATAGAGTTAGTTAGGGTGGAAACAATGCTAGAAGGCATGAAAGACATGTTAGTCTCATTGTTGACGATGATTTTGATATGATGAGTAATGAAAATTATGATAATGCATCTTTAAGCCATAAAGATGAGTTTGGGTAGCTTAGAAACCATAGGTATAAAGGAGTTAAAAGAGATGACTAGTTTAGCCAAGAAGATGATTTGGGTAATTTTAGGTACTATGATGGGATAAATAGGAGTTTAGGTATCATTAAGATGAAAATTCCTTCATTTAAAGGGAAAACAATCCCGATACATATTTGGAGTGGTAGAAAAAAATAAAGCTCGTATTTGATTGTCATAAGTATTTAGAGGGTAAGAAGGTTAAGCTTGTCCTAATTGAGTTTGTGGACTCTGTTATTTTGTGGTGAGATCAACTTATGTTGAGTCGTAAAAGGAATCATGAGAGGTTTGTTGAGACTTGGAAGGAAATAGAGGCTATTATGAGGAGATGATTTATCCCTGGTCATTATTATGTGAAATTATATCAAAAGTTGAAGTGTTTAAGTCGAGATACAAAAAGTGTTGATGAGTACCATAAAAATATGGAAATTGCGATGGTTCAGGCTAATGTAGTGGAGAGGATATAGAAGCCACTATAGCTAGGTTTTTAAATGGGCTGAATTGCAAAATCATGAATGTTGTGGAGTTGCAACACTTTGTGAAGTTGAAGGATATGATGCATATGACAACAAAAATAAAAAGACCAGCTCAAGCATAAGGATAATTCATGACCAAGCTAACCATTGGGTTTTTTTATCACCTTAGAAACCTAATTGGAAGGCTTATATAAGGTCTGCCTAATCTCAATCGAATATGAGGGAGAGAACTGAAACTCTAAAAAAAAAAAGGACATCTCTATCAATAATAGAGGTAAAGTTGAAACTCTTGCATCTTGTAATTGTGACATAAAATGCTTTTGTTGTTTAGGAGTTAACCATGTTACTTCGCAGTGTCCAAACAAAAGAGCTATGGTTATGAAGGCTCCTGGTGAGGTTGTGACCGTTGGGGAGGTTAATGATGAGGAGAAGTTGCCCACATTTAAGGATGTTAATGATGATTGTGTTAAGTATCCGATTGAGAGGGAAGCACTTATGGTGAAATGAGGACTAAATTTACAAGTTAAGGTTAGAGACTTGGAGGAACAATGAGAGAACATCTTCCATACGGGGTCTAATGTTCAGAATAAGGTGTGTAGTACAATCAATAATAGTGGGAGTTGCACTAATGTAGCTAGTATTGATTTGGTGGATAAATTGAACTTGCATACTACAAAACACCATATTCCATAAAAATTGCAGTGGTTGAATGATTATAGAGAGGTGAAATTGTTTAAACAAGTTCTAGTTGCATTTTTTTTTTAAAGTATTATGATGAAGTGTTATATGGTGTTATGTCTATGCATGCTAGTCATTTCTTGTCGAGTAAGCCTTGGCAATATGAAAAAAAAAACTATGCATGATGAGTTTAAAAATAGATTTTCTTTTGTGGAAGATGAGAAGTCTATAGCTCTTGTTTCTTTAACATTTAAGGAGGTTTATCAAGATCAATTGAAGCTTAAAAAGGAGAATATGGCTAAAAAGAGAGTTTGTATGTGAAGAAAAGGTTTATTCAAAATATTTTCTTTGCTAACAAGACTATGCAGGGTTTTGATGAAGATCCTTTTGTTTTAGGTTAATGGTGGTTTGTTGCTTTTAGAGGGTGTTCTTCATGTTAAAGATTTGAGGACGAATCATCTTGATTGGAGAAGGAATGATACGATCCAAGAAAAGTTGAATAAAAAAATTCAGATTTTAACGTAATTGTGTCTACTGTCTAGTTTTATGCTATCAAGCATAAATCTCATTCTAATTGTTGGATCAAGTTGAAATCTGTTACTGCGTTGAAAAACAAAAGAGAAAAAGCAAATTGAATGGTGAAAAAGCAATATTTTATTATTGATAAAGAAAAGGCCTATATATAGGTTTTACATCACAACATTCATTTAACCACTACTCCTATAGAATAGGACAACAAGGACCACTTACTATAGCCATTAAACCACGATTTGTTTAACTGAAGAAATCCCTAAAGACTAGGACAATACGAAGTTATCATAAATAATAATAACAAATCTTAACATCCCCTCTTAAACTGAAATCTGCAGATATCAGTTTACAAGAAAAATCAACCCTCTGCAAAATTCTTGTTCACTGCAGAACGTGAACAAACTCCAAGTAGACCACACAATTTCACAAATGTAGCAAATTTGAGAGGTTTGGTTTGTATATCTGTAACTTGGTCTTCACTTCGATAATAAACTAGTTTGATTGTTCCATCATTGCTGAGATCTCTTAAAAAATAATATCTCACATCGATATGCTTGCTTCTTCCGTGTAGCACTGGATTCTTGGAGAGTTTAATCGCTGAGTTGTTGCCACAAAAAACTGTAGTGGCCTTAATTTACTGGAACTGTAGTTCTTCAAGAATTCTTCTTAACCAAATAGCTTGACAAACACAAGTTGTGGCAGCAATAAATTCAGCTTCTGTAGTTGATAAAGCAACAATTTATTACTTCTTAGAAGACCATGAAATAACACCTGTGCCCAACATAAAAACATAACCTGAAGTGCTCCTTCTGTCATCTTGATCTCCTGCATAATCACTGTTAGTAAACCCAAACAACTCTAACCTTTCACTCTTCTTATAGAACAACCCAAAATCTCTAGTTCCTTGCAAGTAACGAACGATCCTTTTGGCTGCTAACAAATGCATTTATGTTGGATTCTCCATATACCTACTGATTAAGCTCACAGAGTACATTATGTCTGGTCTTGTTCCAATTAAATACATCAAATTGCTAACAATTTGCTTGTAAAGTGTGTTGTCCACCTTCTTCCTTTCATGATCTTTGTTTAGCCTTAAGCCAAATTCAGTTAGAGTGTTAACAGGATTGCAATCCCGCATCTGAAACCTGTCCAAAATATCTTGCACATACTTCTTTTGAGAAACAAAAATCCCATTAGCAGATTCCACTACTTCTATGCCAAGAAAGTAATGCATCATTCCAAGATCAGACATTTCAAATTCAATCATCATAGATTTTTTGAATTCCTTAAACATGACAACATCATTTCCAATAAATATAAGATCATCTACATATAAACAAACAATGAGCAGTTTCCCTTTATCTCCAATTTTAACAAATAATGAGTGCTCATATGGACATTTGTGAAAGCTTTCTTTCAAAAAAATAAGTCTTAATGCGACTATACCTAGCTCATGGAGCTTGTTTTAACCCATAAAGAGCTTTCTTTAATCTATAAACTTTATGTTCATTTCTGATCTTAACATGACCAAGAGGTTGTTCAACAAATACCTGTTCTTCCAAGTTTTCATGCAAGAATGCCGATTTGACATCCAACTGGAAAATAGGCCACAAGTTCTGCATTGCTACTAATGCAATCACCAATCTGATTGTATCATATCTTGCAACGGGAGCAAAAACTTCTGTATAATCAATAAATAATAATAACAAATCTTAACAAAATCTTACCAGGAGTTTTCAAACATAATGCTATACAGGAGGTCGAGATTTCAGGTCAATAAGAGTTCAAGAAGGTCTTGCAATATGAATTTTATTATTTATTGCCTTTTGACTTGTGAACTTTCTATTTGGAGATTATTATTTTCCTCATAATACAAGGGTATTTAGCAACCATGATGTTTTGATAAACTTGTATTTTGCGTAATGCAACACTTTTCTTTTTACTAGGACAAAGAACGAATTTAACTTATCAATGTATAGCTGATCTTATGGCATCTTTGTATATTTCGGGTTCTTGATTCTTTATAATCAACGAGTTCAAGTTTAATTTTCAATTCCTTTAATTTTTAGGTACAAGATTATCTTTAAGTCAAGATTTTTCTATCATGAACTTGATTTTTAGCTTTTTTAGGTTGTTTATCTACTTTATTATAGGTTTTGGAATTGCTATCATAAAAGTTCGCATCGAGCTGCATATTTATACTTTCAAGTAAATAAGAATTTTACCAAGTTCATACATTGAAAATATAATCAAGGGACTAATCATGTATCACACATGTGAAGAAATTATTCTTCAAAAAGTGATCAAAGAAATACTTAAAAAAAAAAAACTACTCCAGCATGAAGTAATGCTACTTCTCACTTATAAAGTCTTATGTGCCAATAGTTCATTAATTTAGACTCATGGAGCTTTTAATCAGGCTATTGATGAGAGAAATGGTAATCTTACATAATTAACATCCTTAGGAAAATCAATCATTCAATTAGTATTTCAATTCCATTCATAAATCTTATAAATTATATATTTTAATAAATGAATTCTGCAAACTTATTATATAAAAAGGGTGATTGTTGAATTCTGACGAAAGATAAAAAGCGTAGTTAAAGAGGAAAAAGATGTGAACCTAAATTTTCTGCCTTCCTGTGCATTTATGGATTGTGAAAAAGCAGTATAAAGGTACAGCACCTTTTATCAAGCACGCTAGTCAAGCTTACAAGCGTGGCATTGAGTCATTCTTGTCAACCTCCATGGCTGTTAAATTATCTATTTGTTCATAATTAACTTAATTATGACATTAACTTGTCAGGAAATACATCATCAAGTTAAAAGGGACATCTGATATCATAATCCTGATTATATATCTAGCAGGAATTGTGCCAGAGAAATCATCATCTATGGTAGAATTAAGTGTACTCTGCTTCCAAAGTACTATATTGGAAATGCAAACTGGCAATTGGGATTGTGCGCGCGCACTAGGATCCTTTGTCAGAATTCTTGTAACTTATGATTCAGTAACAATTATAACCAGTGCACTAATCAAGCACAACGAAAAAGAGTTAAGAATCTCTGTATAATGTTCTTGGCTGATAATCTTTGAGGTTTTGACTGTTGATTATGGGTAGAAAAGTTCTTTTAGCCGCCCACAAGAAGTCTTTTCTTCAATGAAAGTGATGAGGACAACAGAAGAAGGAAATTTTCAAAAGCTGAAAGAAAAAATGGAAAGTTAAAAAGTCCAAGGAATTCGTTGTTTGTGCTATATGCATTTTACACTCAAGAAATGTGTGTTAGTCCTATTTCTGTCGTGTCGTGAAGGAATCTACACACAGCTTTATTTTGTAGCTCCTGCAGAAGTGAAGAGCTTGAGATGATGAAGCCATCACTTGCTAATGTTGGCACAAATTAGATGCATAATGTAAACATTTATGGTGTCAGGATTGGATCCTCAGTTACTTGGTAATTGTTTCCAAAATTTCATTGCATCTGTCACCGAAAACATAAAGCTGGTTTGTTGTCTAGGACCAGCCAGGAACGGAACCCGTGTGTGTAATGTTGCAGAGCGCTATTCTACCACTAGTAATAGCAAAACTTCTACAAGATTTAATGGTTATGTGACAGCAAGATCAGAACCCAGAACCCTAGAGAGTTAAATCTTTTATTATGTTCTTCAAATGAGCTTAAAAGTTGACCCGCCGAGCCATTCCTGTTCTTATAACTAGGATTTGGACTGAGCTAAACTAAATGGCAACAACGATAAAGGTTCATTTTCTAATTTTATAAGAATAGAAGCGAAACTCTGACTGTTGTTCCAGGCCCATTTGCAGGGCCTGTGTAGTAGACTGTTTGGAAATCAGATCCATTTCCATGAGCAGAAATGGAACGAAGAAATACGCAGATCCAAATATATGAACCTCTCTAACCTCCTTTCTCACCCAAAAACAGTCTATTTTGTTTCTGTACATATTACTTCGCACAGACAAAGTTCATAAGAAAAAAAAGCTTAGCATGGACAAGATATCTGCCTTCACTGATAAAGACGACCAAGGTTGTTAAAATCACGATTCAACTCGTAAAATTATACGTTTTTACAAGTTGATATAGACTTTACGTGCTAAATCGTTTATAAAACTCAAAAATAGGTAAAATCAAGTCAAAATCGGGTAAAATCACGATTTCACCACCGATTGAACGAGTTTACCCGCAGGAATTAAAAATACACTGTTGCTGACAGGTGTCGACCGCCTATTGGCTTTAACAGAGCAAATGCAATTCCACCGAATCATCAATCACGTATGCAGTCTTCTCTTCATATTTCAGTTCATCATTCACGTTCAGAACAAAAAAAATCCCTAAATTGAAATCCCTAAATTCTAAATCATCACTGAGGATTCCTCAGTGACTCAGTCTCTATCTCTTTCTCTCAGCCATCCACGATTCCACGAACACCGTCCAGCGGTACTCCATAATAGCCCTCGCCCCTCATGTTTTTTATTTTTCCATCATCGACGACGTCCTTTTCACCAGCCACCGTGAGAACCAGAGTCCACCCAACAACAACAGCGTCTCTCCAGTCTCCACTAGGTAAGTTACTCTGTTTATCTTATTTGCCTGCGAATTTTAGATTCAAATTTAACCGTGTGTGTGTGTGTGTGACTGTTTTTTCCACATAAATCAGTTGTCTTTGTTTCTTAATCTGAACAAATTGGAGTCACGTTAGTAACCCATTAAAAATTCCATAACCTCTAAGCATGCAGGTGCTTTTCCCTAGATGTTTTTATGTTTGAGTTGATCTTGATAAGATGATGAATTTTTGAAGGTCTGGTACTGTTAATAGATCTGACTAAGTTCTCCAGAGTGCCTGGGTTTAGTAGTTTTGGTTTAGTTACCAAGTAACCTGTATCTGCTTCGCTATTTTTCTCTTGAACTGATTTATGTGGAATTTATTTTGTCTTATTAGTATGATGGAGCAATCTAATAAAGTCTTTCAAAGATTCATCTGAAATGAGCAGTATCTAGCTAGTTGTATTCAATGTAGATTTTTTGCATTTACTTGCAATGATCTCCATAAGGACTTCAATTTTCTGAAATTCCCTTATAGTATGAGTCTAAAAAGGAGGTTTTTCATAGAAGTTTGGCTGTTGAAATAACCTACTAATCTTAGTCATGTTCTTGGGGACTTGATTCATGATGCTCTGCCTCTGCTTGTTTCAGTTTAGTCCTTGTTAGTTGTTAGTGTTACCTCATCTGCAATGCATGTTGTTGGCTGGAGAATTGGGCTGTGATTATGTTGAAAATGCTTGTTTCTTTTGTGTGCATGTGCATCGGCACCTCGCATGCATTTGCTATCATGTTTTGGGTGTTTCTGTTTCTTGCCCTTTCCTTCTAGTTTTTATTTCTATTTTTTTTTAAAGCTGAACGGTTACCTTATATGCATATGTTGTTGTGTTTTCTCACATAATAGGTTGTCAAGGATAAGCGGAGTGGCAAGACCAAGGGCTGTGGATTTGGATAATAATATAGATATGGGCTGTTATGTATTATGGTATTTTTTTTTAACAAAAATTTAATTACAATCATAAAATGTTTGTATTGATTATATGGTTGATTTGAATTGTTGAACTTATGGCATCTAGAAAAAGTTCTTCTGGTAATTCTTGAATTGTTAAATTTTTTTAATATATTTTAAAATTCCTTACGATTTTATGATTTTACGATCCATTTTTACGATCCGAGTTTGTTTTGTATTTTCTATGCCGTGTCAAAATTGCGATTTTAACAACCTTGAAGATGACAAAGACAGAGACATGACGAAGCAAAAGAAAAGATGCCATGTAGAGGGGAAAAGCTTACCCCTCCATATGAGTACTTTAATACATACCATCAAGAGCTCACATGGAGCTAGTCAAGCAAAAACACTAAGATATCTTAGTTGAAGATGAATTTACTGCATCAAATTTTCATGATCAAGCATGTTCTTCTCGTTGAAAGGAGAGACAACGTAATCTTTAGATTTAGACTGGAACAACAGAATTGAAATAGCACACAGAAAATTTCGTGCACTCTATATTTTCTAAAATAACAATGGAAGTGTCAAATTCTGACTTTTTGAAAACTTCATTTTTTTTAATTTTTATATTGTTAAAAATAAATTTTTAAAAAAATATAAAAATATATTATTTTAATATATTTATAAATAAAAAATATTTTAAAAAACCAAAACCCCATCTTAAAATGTAAGGAATAACTATGTTTTGGTGGGCTGGGTTCATATTGACATTATAATTGTGTCTTGCCAATAATCGGTTAAGTCCCCCTCCAAAACAACTTCTGAAATCAAAGATGGCTGTGAATGGATGGTAAGTTTGAAAATTGAAACAAACTTCTGTAATTAATATATTTAAATTCAATAAATTTATAATTAAAACTTGTAATGCATAAACAAAATACTTTCAGATATGGATTTTTACTATTAAATTAAATTGATTTACATAGTAAACTTTGACATCTCGCTTGAATATTTAGTATATGTCTAAGTATTACGGTGCATGTTACTTTTTAAAAATATTTTTTAATTAAAATAATATTTTTTATATTAAAATTATTTAAAAATATATAAAAAATTAAAAAACTCTTTAAAAACATATTATAACACAAAAACAAACACTAATGATTAGAAGTAGTCATGCTCTCTTTTGAATACCCAGAGCGGACTCGCATCATTTTACAAGGAGAAAAGTAAAAGATGGGATTAATTATTGACCTCTGATGCAACTTGAGAGTGGTAAACAAAAAGCCGTACTGAAAAAAGAAAAGAAAAAAAAAGAGCCTGTAGTATTCCAAGCTTAATTTGTCTTTTTGATTGGTTAGCGTGGAGTCAAAAGGTACACCTTTTAGCAAGCACGCCAGGCTCCACAGAAATGGTTTCTCAGTCCAGTCATTGTCACTGCAACAATGGTAGAGAATTTGAAAGGATTCATTACTAGCATGATCTATTCATACTCATTGTTGTCTCTTTCAGTTTACTAGAGGATTTGGACATATGGTCATTTAGCTTATTAGCTTTGAAAGGAAATATAAAGTTGGAAGAGATCAAGGAAAGAGACTAATCATCTGAATAAATACAAACTTTTTCAGTCAGAAGAATTAGTATGAAACATAACAAAACTTTGAACATTAAAAGAAAGTTGAAAAGGAAAAGAAGGGGAAAAAAGATCTTTCAGAAGATATTAAAAGTGTTTGCAAGGTGGAAGTGGAGTTCCACACAAACCAGGATTGTTCTTGAATGCAGACGCAGGAATTATGGCTTTGTGAGGAGGAATCCTGCCTCTTAGTCTGTTACTAGACACATCAAATTGCTTTAGCGCCTTCAGATTTAGAACAATCTCTGGAATAGCACCAGTCAGCTTATTTCTTGAAAGTAAAATTGTGGACAACTCTTTGGCATCGCCAAGCTCCTCGGGTATCATCCCAGACAGCCCAGTATTCACTAGCTTCAAAACCTGCAATTCTCTCATTTTCCCAATTGACTTTGGTAGTGATCCTCCCAGTGTGTTGTGTGATAGAACCAATGAACTAATAGATGACATTGCTGGTCTCTCTCCTATGTCATCATCAATTGGACCAGTGAACATATTGTAGGAAAGATCAATGGAGTTAAAATGGCCTAGTGGGTCTTGGACTTCTTTAGAGAATATTACATTTAAGTGGCCACTGAACTTGTTGGAGTGAAGATCAAGATCCATCAGAAGTGAAAGGTTCTTGAATTCAACTGGGATGGATGAGTGAAATCCATTATTTGATAAGTTGAGAAATGAAAGGCTAGTAATGTTACCAATCCACCAAGGCAGCTTTCCTGTTAATGCGTTTCCTGACAAGTCAAGTTGTGATATTGATGATGAAGATAGCCAGTGAGGAAGTTCCCCTTCAATCCCAGTATTTGCCAACATAAGCTGGAAGACTCTTAATTCCTGGAACCAGTTTGGTATTCTAACTAGTCCTAACGGATTATATGAAAGATCTAAAGTCTGTAAGCCCTTCAACTTAGCTAGCTGAGGAGGAAGCTGGCCGGAGAGTCGGTTTCTTGATAAATCAAGTGTTTGAAGGTTGAGTAAATTTCCAAAACTTGAAGGGATCTTTCCTGTAAAATAGTTGTTAGAGAAAAATATATCAGTAAGAGCTGTTAGATGACCAATGGTTGCTGGTAGTTTTCCAGTGAGCTTGTTATTCTCAAGGATTAGCCTTTGAATCTTTGAGAGCTGGCCAATTGATGGTGGTAAACTGCCAGATAACTTGTTTTCTGATATACGACAGAATATCATAGAACCAAGTCCAGATATCGAAGATGGTATCCTTCCTGTGAGCTGATTTTGATTGAGATATAGTAGTTCCAATGCAGCAAGTCCACCAATGGACTGTGGGATGCTTCCAGTTATCTGATTTTCAGATAGATCAAGATATCTGAGATTCTTAAGATTGCCAAAGCCTGTAGGAATTCTACCAGTAAAGTTGTTACCATGTAAATCAAGCTTAGTTATCATAACCACCTTGCCAATTGTTGGAGGAATTGGCCCCGACAAAGCATTTCCTGATAAACCAAGTTCAGAGACATGTGTCCAGGATTTCATAACAGATGGAGGAACAATACCAGATATAAAATTGTCACTAAGATACATCTTTTCCAGCTGAGATAAGTACCTTAATGTAGATGGTATTGATCCAGTGAGCTTGTTTGTATCAAGAAAGAGATGTGTGAGCTTTGACAACTTGCCAAGTTCTTCTGGTATTGGTCCCTTCAAGTCCTTGAGATTACTCAGGTCTAAAACTTGAAGACTGGACAAGTTTCCCAAATAAGGAGATAAAGTTCCTGACATGTACGTGTCCTCAATGAAGTCATTGTCTGACGCAAGACCAGGACGAGATACATTGACAACTCTGCCTGAGGCATCACAAGCAACACCTTCCCAAGAAGTGCAGCAATCAGAGGAAACTCTCCAAGAATGCAACAGTTTTGATGGGTCATCTGTGATTTTGTGTTTGAAATCAAGTAATGCTTCTTTATCAACTGGGTGGCATGCCTTAGAAGAGGCTAATGTAGAGAAGATGAGAAAGAACAGAAGTGAGAAGGTTTGGGGATGCATTGAAATCTCCATGGACAGTTTTGAGACTGTAGTGCTGAGGATCCGCTGCAAATTTAGCAGCGAGGAGAAGTGGTGCTCAAATAGTTCTGTGAGGCCCTTGTTTTTAATTTACTAAAAAATGGGTGAGTGCAAGGTTGTTCAGGATTGAGAAAAGCCATGCCCATTCTCCCGTGATTGAGTTAATTAGGCCTCAAAGTCAGAGGACATACACTAAAAGCATCCTGTCAGTGTGCTGCAATAACCAAGATACATAAATGCTATGGTGATTCATCTAACAGTGGAAAACACTATCGAAGGTTATGGATTCTTTTTCTTTCTTTTTACTCAAATTATCTACTGCTAGACCCATACATGCATTGGCAAGTGCTGTGTAAGAGCACTTTGGACTTAATCAGTACATAAAATATTCAAGCCTTGTTAAGGAAATAAAGGAAGTGGCCCTGCTGGTCAACAGTCACACCATTACCATTTTATGGCACCTCAAATTAACAGCTTGCCTTCAATAGTATACCTCACCTCCCATTGTTGACTGCTTGGAGCTTTCTTACATTTGTCAAGCCAAGTTAAAAAATAACCACTCGCTTTGATTGGGACATGGGCTTTCTTGTAGATCAACTATTAGGCATGTGAATCTGTGTTTGTCTTGTTTTCAATCCTGTTCAATTTGGCTATACATCCAAAGTACATACCTGGAATTTTCCTGCTGTCCTAAAAACATGACTGAAAGCAAAAGGTTTTGTTCTTTTGTTTGGATAGCATAAAGACATAAAATTAAATTACTTGAAGAACAATCCTGACAGCATAATTATCAAATTGTCTGTAAGCCTTGATTTAAGGATGTTAAGGGAGTATATGTTTGGTATACAATACAGAGTATTTTTCAATTGAAAATGCATTACATTAACATATTAAAACCATTGAAAAACATCTAAAAAAATTAATTTAATATTTTTTTTAGGTGAAATTAGTTTGAAAAACATTTTAAAAAGCAATTTTAAATATAAAAATAAGAACACCACCTGTTGTTCTCGAATATAATCCTTAGAAAACAAGCAAATAGGTACTTATGTTAAGGGTAAGGAAGATGCTGTTCACGAGTCTTGTTGACTAGGCTTGAGTGATTATTATTAACATATTCCAGATTTGTAGTTGGTGGGAAGTGAGCAGGACGGTCCATGATTGAAGAGGCAAGCATGGCTGAAATGTGAGTTGAAGTTTATGATTGGATAGGCTAAGAGCCAACTTGTTGCCATGAATACTTGAGTGGGCACTTACACATTTGTTGCCATGTAAAAGCTGCTGCTGCTGCTGCTGCTGCTGCTGCAACTTTCCTTTTTGATAAGCATTGTGACCTGGAATCCAGTAAATTATAGTGATGAATCTTTGTGTCCATCTTCATAAGATGTCCCCGAGAGCAGGAATGTTCGAGGCCATGATGATAAATCCTCTGGAGTTCAGAGATATCTAGGTCCAGGAGAGATTATTATATAATTATTATTATTATTATTATTATTGCTGCTTTTAGCTTAACCCCGACCATCATCATGCCACGCCGTCACGGGTCTACCCATAATGGGTTTTTTTCCCGTGCCTATAGAATTCATGCTTGGATGGAAAAATGGAAGATGCATCATGATTTTCTCATCATCAGTTTGCACTACAAAAGTGTTACCTAGTTCAAGATAAAGGGCAATCCACTGGAATCTACCGGTTCAGGCCTTGCAAGAACATTCTACAACTTATAGTATTATATGATTATTATAATGGAACGAAAGGTCTCATCTTGCGGGGATAGCTCAGTTGGGAGAGCGTCAGACTGAAGATCTGAAGGTCGCGTGTTCGATCCACGCTCACCGCATTTTTTTAAGCTGCCTTGTCTAGTTCGAGGAAATGGGCTATGGGCTTATAAGAAGGCTATTAATGAGCCCGATGGGTCTTTCAAGGAGGATAGAGAAACTCTTTCAAGCAGCCATTGCTTTTTTGGGCTCCTTAAAGTTTTGGGCCTGTAATTGCTGTTTGTACGATATTTATATCAGGAAGGAACCAAACGTTTAACGTGTGACTTCGATACAATATTGTAGTGGGACCTATTACAGTAAAAAAGAAATGATAAAATCTCTTTTAAAAAATAAAAATTGGATGGTTAAAGGGGAAGATATTCTTTTTTTAAAGACAGTCGAATATTAAAAAGATAATCAATTGTTTTTTCCAGACTTTATCTAGCTATGATATGTAATTTAGACGTGAATCAAGGATAATAAAATTTGTTACACATCAAAGTATTTATTTATTGAGAAAACCATGATTATAGAAAAATTTTAAAATTATTTAAATAAAAAAACTAAAAAATCATAATAATACTGAATAAAAAAATAAACTTGGAAAACTATTTCTTTCAAATGAAAAAAAAATTATAAAACCATAATAATACAAAATATAAAAAAGAATTAACAATTAAAAATATTTATCTTTTCAAAAAAAACCTCTACATTGGTCTTCATTTATGAGAAGAAACTTGTTATCAAGTTCATATCTCATTCAGAAACTATCCACCACAAATATTTCTGTGTAAATATACCACCTCATTATGGATTTCTAACACAACATCTTTATATACAGATGCCTCATCATAGATCTCATTACCGGGTTTTTCAATAATAGCAATTAATTAACACAAAAATAAAACACTAGTTATATATTTCAAAGGAAAACCTCTTCATCCACTATTACATGAGCAACTCTTATTTTGCGATATTTTCCGGTCATAGATTTAACAACACACAACAACTAACCAGTAAAAAACGTTGAGTTTTAATACACGTTTTCTAAAACCTTTAACCATGGTGATTTGACAGCACATAAAATAAAAAACACCATAAATTATTGCGCTTTTATATCAACTAACATAAATAAAAATAAAGAATAATAAGATTTGTTACAAGTCAAAACACTTACTGATAAAAAAAAATATACTATAATTACATCAAGACTTTCAAAATACTTAATTTTATTAATTTATATCCCACCTATTAAAAAAAAAATATAACCCTTTATATAGAAACAAAACTAAAAAGTCATGGTAATACTAAATAAAAAAAATAAATTAGAAAAACTATTCCTTTCAAGTGAAGAAAAACTAGAAAATTATAATAATGAATTACAAAAAAAAATTAATTACAAAAATATATATATTTATAAAAAAAACCTATGATATCATATTAAAAAAAAAATTTACCGAAACTGGAAATATATGTGTTTAATGGATAAAATTAAAAAAATAGTAGCTTATTTGACAGATTTGTAAAAATTAGGGCCAAATAATGGGCTTTGCCAAATCTGTTGCATTTACAAATTTTCTGACATTTGCCACTAGGGTCAGGAGCATGTGCACATTGACAACCATAAAGCACGTGGACCTCCATGCCCAAACAAAACTTTATGCGCGTCTGCCCCACGTCCCGTAAATTCACGTGGACACAACATTAAACCTGTCAGAGGACACCCAAAAAA
>Ga0325414_1003391_pt1 | contig 16524 bp, 5 predicted proteins | sample PopdelMetagenome_8_FD_206183 | JGI IMG/M metagenome (GOLD analysis project Ga0325414, IMG submission 206183) | Populus deltoides microbial communities from Bellville, Georgia, United States - Leaf-PdKOR-R3 | ecosystem: Host-associated > Plants > Phyllosphere > Phylloplane/Leaf | place: USA...
AAGAAATTAAAATAATATTAATTAACATTTTATAAATTATTTCAAATAAATTAAGTAACAATCAAAAGAATGAGGACCAAATTTGATAGATAAAAAATTTCAATTAAAAAATAATAAGGGAAAAGCAAATAACAATTATAAAAATGAGGACCAAAGTTAATATAAAAATTAAATTATAAGGGATGAAATTGAAAAATAAATATTCAAAACAATATATATATATATATATATATATATATATATATATATAGCAATCAAAAGTTTGAGGACCAGATTTGATATAATTAGCAAATAATATGACATTTCTAAATTTTTCACAACTTCCGGAAAGTGTTTTCCGCCCAAAGTAAAAGGAAAATACTTTTCTGAAAATCAAGCCAAATTTTTGTTTGATCGGAAAGTGTTTTTTATTAACCAACTTTTCTAATGACAAACAAATATAAAAAAGTTTGGAAAATTGTTTCCCAGAAACTATTTTTTGGGAAACAAACATACTCTAAATATTTTTTTTATAAAAAATAAAAAACAATTATAAAAACAATTAATTTGCATTTCTGTTTAGGATACTTAAAGAGTAGTTTGAATGTTTTTTTTTATAAAATAAAGATCATAAAAAAATTAATTAGCATTTATGTTTAGGATACTTCAAGAGTAGTTTAAATGTTTTTTTTATAAAAATAGAAAAAATATATATAAAAAATTATTTAGAATACTTCAAGGGTAGTTTAAATGTTTTTTGTATAAAAAATAAAATAAAATATAAAAACAGTAATTAACATTTATGTTTAGTATACTTCAATGATAGTTTAAATGTTTTTGTTTTATAGAAAATAGAAACAATTTATAAAAAAATTATATAGGATACTTCAAGGTAGTTTAAATGTATTTTTTATTAAAAAAATAGTTAGCATTTTTATTTAGGATACTACAAGGGTAGTTTAAATGTTTTTGTTATAAGAAATAGAAAACATTTATAAAAACAATTATTTAGGATACTTCAAGGGCAATTCAAATGTTTTTTTATAAAAAAATAAAAAAAAGTAATTAGCATTTCTGTTTAGAATACTTTAAGATTGTTTAAATGTTTGTTTTTATAAAAAATTAAAATGATTTATAAACATATTTACGTACAATACTTCAAGAGTAGTTTTAATATTTTTCTTAGAAAATAAAAAAATTATATATAAAAATTAATCAGCATCTCTGTTTATAATACTTTAAGATAATTTAAATATATTTTTTTATAAAAATAATAAAAATTTTAAAAAATTAATTAGGATTCTTGTTTAAGATACTTCAATGGTAATTTAAATGTTTTGTTTTTATAAAAATTGGAAATTATTTATGAAAAAGTTATTTAGGATACTTCAAAGATATTTTTAATGTTTTTTATAGAAAAAATAAAAAATTATAAAAAAATTAATTAACATTTATGTTTATGATATTTAAGGGTAATTTACATTTTTTTTATATAAAAAATAAAAATAAAATTATTTAGGATTTTTGTTTAAGATACTAGTTTAATTTTTTATATAAAAAATAGAAAAGATTTATATAAAATAATTATTTAATATTTATATTTAGGATACTTCAAGATTAGTTTAAATATCTTTTTATATAAAAAAATTTATTTAGAATAATTTAAAAATAATTTTAATATTTTTTATAGAATAAATAGAAACAACCCCACTATAAATATAAAATATTTGCATAATAAACCATATTATAAATATTAAGAGGAGTCCAGCGGTGATCTCTTTTCCATTTTGTATTACAAAAGTCGTGGAAGTGTATTGGATTAAGGCATAGCTGCTAGATTTTTTTTTAAATTAATGAGATAGGTATTCGGGTCAGTTTGCATACACCTTAACTAATTTTACAAACTTTAAAATTAACGATTATATAAATCTCCAGTAACCATCATATAAGTAATCACAAAACTCAAACCTAAAACTATAAAAAAAAACAAATATTTTAATTTTAAATTTTTATTACTAACCACCTCCTAATGGATGGTTTAGCTGCTGCACTAAATTAGCTTCAGCGACACTCAAAACATTTTTTATTTTTTTTTTAAATTTATTAACCGACCATGGAATGCACACCAAAATGATAATAATAATAACATGATGTCCTTGTTGTAATTATTATTATTATTATCAAAATTCATTCCTCAAAATTTCAGATTCCAGTCCTAATTCGTAGCGAAAAAATTAAATCAACATCAAATGGCGGAAGAGAAGGAGTCAACGTCGATTCCACTGAGCCATCCGGACGACAATGGCGGTGAAGATCCACCCAAATCGCCTCCTCATTCTAAGTCCTCATCTAATTCCTCCACTCGTGAGGTTTTGCTTCATTCTCCACTCCTTTTCTTTTTACACTCCCTGCCTGCCACTTTCTTTCTTTCTTTCTTTTCTGATTTTCGGCTTCACTCACTAATTCTTACTTGTATCTATAAATTTGATTACCTATATATTTGTTTATAATTGAAAATTGATCCTTTTCTTCTATCTATGATAGCTAATACTGTATTTGGCGGCCTTTTCTAATTCAATGAAAAAAAAAACCTAGAGAATGTAATGTTGCAGAATCATCTCTTGCAACAACCATGACATTGTTAAACAATCTGGTTATCATCATTCTGGTTGCTACAGATGTCAACTGCTAATGCCCAACCTTAGATGAGTTTTGTAAGGAGAAAGTTTGGAATGCCTTGGGGAATTTACTTTTATCACACTTGTGGGACCAAACACCATCCTCAATATTGAATATTTTCTTGCTTTAGAGACTTTACCGACCAACCCAACATCACTTCCAGTAACCGCTGCAGATGATCATAAGCAGCAATGCCTTTGTACTGCGCTGCAGAAAATACAGTGCTTGACTGCTTCTGTTTGTCAATTTCTCGCTCCCCCGACATTGATAAAATTGCAGCAACTTACACACATGTGACTGTGCTGTAAGGATCCAATAATTTTTCTAATCTTGCTCATGGTCCAGTACTTTTGCTTCCTTCGGGCATTTGGGTAGTGAAGTGGTGTTGCTAGAGAGATGTCTGTTTGCTTGCACTGGCCACCTAGAGTGCTGATTTGATGTGTCAACTGAACAGACTGTGGCAGAAACTATATCATTTCATGGCAATAGTGCCTCCTTGTAGAAATACTCCAAGTTCCGAACCTCTCGGATGTGATTTGAAATTCATCTACACGTCCAAAGGGATTTAATCTATGAAACAACACAATTCCCTGCACATACACATATTCACAAGATGTTTAAACTTGTTCACACATTTAAATCCATGGAAATCTCCAAGCTTCATTGCTGAGGTTTATTTAAGTAAATAAATGTTCAGTTTTTATCTATAACGTTGCAATTTCATTCCTCCAATTTTCCAGGCCTGCTGTTTTGTGCTACAAAGCTGGGTCTCCAAGAAGTTCATTACTGGATGGTAATATGCATGGCTATGCCTTATTCATTCCAAAAATATTTCTGACTTTCCAGCCTAAGAATGTGATGCATTGTGAAATTGCAGTGTAGTACTTTTCCCCATAGCTGTGACATTCTTTATTACATGGTGGCTTATGCAATTTGTTGATGGTTTCTTTAGTCCACTATATGCACACCTTGGCGTTGACATATTTGGTAAGCTTAAAATGCGGCTTTTCTTATGCTTTTGACTTCTGGAACTTCACCTTTTCTAATTCTATATCAACTGCTGTATTCTCTCATCTTTATTTGTGGATAAATGCAACCAGCTTACTTTGTTTCCCAGGACATTTAAAATAAGCATTTAAAGTAGAAAGAAAAAAAACCGGTGGATGTCGGGAAGAAATATAGGAAAATTTCTCAATAAAGAAGATATGGTTTCATGGTCTAAGCATGATGTCACTTCTTCATTTCAATGCTTTGATGCGAGAGTAATGCATTGTATCCAGTTCATTAATTCAATGGTCTATCTTGACTAATTTTGATTTGCTGGAATTAGTATTTTATGGTTTATTATTATGATCCGAGTCTAGAAACACAAAGTTCAAAACAATTATTCTAAACAACTTCATAGTATTTGAAGTTGGAACATATTAGTTTAGTGGTCATTGGATTTTGTTATAAAATATGGGGAGGCTTGCTAATTTCAGTTGCTAACTTCACATCTCCTTCCGTTGTTTTAGTGGAACATCTTAGCGAGAAAAAGTTCTCCAACCTCTAATGCTTTGACATTTGCTTTACCGTGATAGAAATATGTTTTGAATTGGATCGGTAGTACATAATTTATAGCAGATCTCACCTCACCTAAATTTTTCTAATATGTTGCTTGAATTGATTATATGCCTGGCCAAATGAAAACCCACATGTTACTTATTCTGGTTTAATGTTGGGTTATAACTTGTTGATCAATCAAATAATTTCTAGATTAATTATGCTATATATTCTTAATCAAATGACATGTGATTGTTTATTTCTGGTATAAATAATGCCTCCATATTTCTTTATTTAGGATAAATGAAGGAACATTAACTTGCCTTTTATGATCAAATCAACTGATAAATTGATCGCGCAATGTGGTTAGCCTATTTTATGTTGGATTAGGTTTAATCTTGTCTTGTGATGATTGTGTTTATGGTTGATCATCAACTTCACGTGTTAGTATTCGAACATGTGTTTGTTGTTGTTGATTATTACCTAAAGGATTGGTCTCTTCTTATCCTAAAACCTATTTTCCTAGTAAGGTGTATGGTTTATTATCATTCTTTTTCACTGGTGTGTTTAGACACTGCATCCTTTTGAGCTAGGTCTTGGTTAGCTGACCTTATCACCACCTTCTTTCTAGGTCTAGGAGATGTTGGCAATTACTTGTTAACCTGTCATCCTCATCATTGAGTTTTGATGACTTCTGTCGTGGTTGATGCTTATACCATTCTTTGTCAAGATGCTTTTTTAGGCCTAAAGGTCTTGGACTCTTGTTCCTTGTGAATCTCTATTTAGCTTTGTCCTCAAAGTCTTCTTCCTTAGGTAGTATTTTATGACAATTGGGACACCTATATGCTTCACAAAAAGGCTTATCATGATTTTCTTGTGTCAATACTTTTGCTTTACCATGATTGATATACACTTACCAATAGCAACATCAGTGACCAACTCTAATTTTTGTTGTGGTCGATCAAACGTGGTATATTGTATTTCTCCTTTACCAAGAAGTACTCTTGATTTTGGAGCAACCATTGTTGTTACCTTAGAGAAAGGATCTGATTATTCTTTATTTTCACTAGCCACTTTGGTCTCTTGTTTCTACATGAATAGGCTTGTTAGCCTATTTGGACTTTTTTAATGCAACAATCTCAAATGTTTTTTCCTCTCTAAGTTTTGTGACTAATATTAGTTGTTGTTGAACTTCTTTAAAATCCTCATCAGAGTTTAAGTTAACCATAGAATGAGCAATTGTGACCTTGTTGAAGTAGCCAACTAAGTATGTTCCCTTTCTAGTAGACAACAAGCCCCTCCCCCCGAGGTATAGGAAGATTGAGATTGTCTTGCTAAAAAACCCGTGGGCACTGAACTACCTAATTATAGGTTGAGTTGGTTGTAAATAAGGTGGTTTGGTTATATAATTGGTCTAAGACTGCCTATATATTTGCGGGATAGGTGGTACCTCGCGTGTGATTGTACTCTATAGTTGTTGGGTTTGTGGTTGTGTTTGATGTGTAAGCATTAAGCATACGGTACCCGGGATATGGTTGGGAATCCCCATTTCTGCCCATTGAAACCTTTCTTGTGGAAGGTGCCCTTATGCTCGCCCTCCACGTGTCTGCATGGGAGATTGATTCTTAATCTAATTGAGCTGGTCGACCATGGCTTGCATGGTTCTATTGATTATCACAATGTTATTATAGTAAGTCGTGTTTTTTATGTTCTCCATTTCTAACTAGATGACTCTTAAATCAATAATGGATAGGTTTATTTGTTGATAAAAAGACGATCCTTCAGGAGCCTTTGGTGGATGACTAAAGTTTGGCCATGATAATTATGACCATTTGACTGCACCATTAATCCCTCGAAAGGGCTATGCGTGAGGTTGGGTTGAAGGTGTAGAATTGATACGGCGTATAACGTGGATAAAAGTTAGGGTTCTCAAGCCTTAAGGTTACAAATGTAAACTGTCGAGAAATTTAGAGAAAACTCAATGGTGTTTTATAAAATCTGAATAATAGTCTTCAATCTCAAAATAAACAATATATCCTTATTTATATTAGTTCTAAAATTCTTTATAGGAAATGATTTCTAATTAAAACTTTCCTAACCAATAGAATCCATCTAGTAGTACGATTTCTAAATAGTAAATTACTAATTAAATCAAAAGTCCTTATTTAAATAGAAAAAATAATCCAAATACAATAAGGTAAATAAAGACAATCATGCACAGTAACTTCTGAGCTGTATTTGAAGGCTTTTTCGATCTCCTTTCATCGTGAGATTTTAACCTAATAAGGAACAAGGCCTTCAGATTTTTTTTTTTCAAAATTGTAGCTCGATCCAACGGTTCGATTAAAATTTATTTGATTTACCTAATAGAATTCATCTAGCATCAAAATTTATTTCTAAATAGTAAAGTACTAATTAAATTAAAAGTCCTAATCTAAATAGGAAATGAATCCAAATAGAACGAGGTAAATAAAGACAATCATGCACAATGACTTTTGAGCCTTATTTGAAGGCCTTTTTGATGTTCTTTCATCATGAGATTTTAACCCAACAAGAAACAGGGCTTTCAAAATCTTCTATCAAAATTGCAACTCAAACAGTCAGATTAAAAGTTATACTTGATTTACCAAACTGTGTCTTAGACTCTTCTTATATTCCTCAAAACCTAAAAGCTTAGCCATTGATGAAATAATGCAATAAGCATTATTATGCTAAGAATATGGAAGAAATCTCCCATGTCAAGAAATGCCATTGAATCCTCTTGAAGTTGACAAAGGCAACAACATTGAGAATGATGGCAAAGGTAGAGGTTGTATGGAAGCACTATGACTCTGTCCATGTGCATCTCTTTATTGCTTAAAGGAGTTAAACAATGATTAACCATCGTGGGGTTCAATCTCATTAAGATTGCTAAATTGGCCATAGAATTGGCTATTGGCTTACAGATTCTACATGGCTATGCAATTAGCCTTAGTCAGTTGCTTGTACTAATTATTCATCAATCATAATGACGATGTTTTTACCCCTTTTTTAGGTGGCATGATTACCGACTAATGGAACAATATTGGATATAATGTCTTGTGAAGCGTGCCAATCTATTGATCAATCATATAATATCTAGATCAATTATGTTACCTGTTTTTAATCAAACAACATGTAGCTGTTTATTTTTGGTATAAACATAACTTTAGCTAATTCAGTCTTCCTTGTTGCATGTGTCTTTGGTACAATTTATTAGTGGTTGTCGTTGTTGCTGCTTGTATTAGATGGTAGTAGTTTGGCTTTATTTGGGTTATGTAGTGAGCAATGCCTTTATGGCTTTGTTGAGAGCTTTTAGCGAGGCTTTGTAAGGAGATTTTGCAGTTTTATTTAGAGAGATTTCTGGGGTGTAACTGGTGTTTGCACTGTGTTTCTAGGCTTTTCTTGAGTGAAGTGGTTGTGGAGTAGGTGATTTGCTAAAACACCTGAACTTTGTGCACTCCTTTTGGTTGTTTTGAAGCATAGAAGAATCTTATTTGAAACATGTGAGGCATATGCCTGACTTCTAAGAGGCTACATAAGGCACAAGCTAAGCACCTTGGATGCCTTATCATGTGAATGCTTAAAATTTTCTAGTTTCCAATATAGCCCAGTATAACTTATGTGATGAGGTGAAGTTTTAAATCGAAGGAATCTAGATACTCTGGAAACTAAATTTAATTAAAGAGATTTTTTTTTATCTAGAAGAAAATAGGTAGAAAGGGGCAGAACACTTAGTGAGGGCATCTGGTGATTGAGGAGAGCAGACATAGTTGACAGTGATGATGGAGTAAATGTTGATGAAGATTAGAACACCATAGGCTTTTGTGCTCTTAAAGCTTAAGCAGTTGAAATTAGATAAATTTTTTCTTAGGTTATTTATGCAAAGAAGAGAATGCGAGTATCACAAGTTGAAAATCGATGTTCAATTCAATTGTCAATAAGTTTGCATAAATCATAGAAGAGGTTCTCTTGAATAGACACCAAAACTCTAGTAGTATCCTTTTTAAAGGAGAAAAGTAAATAGAAGAATAGAAGAAATCTAACCGAATCAAACAATTAAAATAAAATGACTCACACTACGATAATAAACAATATGTCAAAGCCATATAGCTAGTTCCCAATCATTGTCCTCCTTTCCGAATAGTGAAAGCATGGATAATCACAAAGTGGAAGCTCCATGAATTGGTCTCATTCGAAGCAGATCCACCTAAAACATCAAGCTTATAGGACAAGAGGTCTGGCGATGCCTTGATAAGAAACAATTCTCCATATTGAAAATAGTGATAATGTGTTCATAGATGGAAAATTGAGCAAAGACACATTAGACTCGTATGAACAAATAGTGTGAAAGTAGAGGCCAGAAATGGGGAGTGTAATACTTGGCATAGCCACTCATATCAAACCTTGAAGGCACAAAGTACATTTCAATGGAAAACGAACAATTAGCTTTATTCAACTAAGTGTTTGTTGGTAGCATATAGAGCAAGACTATGATAATAGGAACCGACAAAGTCCTAAGGGGAAAAATCCAATGGTAAATATAGAAAGAATAACCACTTGAAAATCTTTTCTTTCTCTTTAGGTCTTCTTAGCTTAAAGACACTGTTCTTTTGCCATTATACTAAAAGTTGTAGGTAGTTTCTCTACTACGATGAATTGAATCCACATCAAAATTCAAGGATGACCGAGCAACTAATGGGCAACATCTATAGGCAACACACTACACCATACTTTTTTATTTCCGACTATGTGGAAAGAAAATAGACTTCTTATAACATTAACTTGAGCATCTTTGATTTCCTCACATGACTCACTAGGTGTTAAAGGATGAACTATTTTATTAATATTTTCCTTAATGGACTTCAACCTTCCATGTTCATGAGTTCAAGTATGTTGAGGACAATGAGAGGCAAGATAGTTTAAAGCACTCAATATTATTAGAACCATTTCGAGGAAACCCAAAAGCTTTATCAACTTTAATCCCTCAACAAGAATAGTTTGATTAGGATCAAATGGCTTATTAAATGTTGAAGATTTTTAAGTCTAGGACTCTTTTATTTCTGATTGACTCAAAGACCTAAAATAATGTTCATATTCTAAAGCCGTTTGTTAGGGCTTTTTCCAAGCTATCCAGAGTTTACATTTTGACTTCCTTTTACATTTTGTCTTAATCCATTAATGAATCTTGAAACAATTGTTAATAACCCTTCATGAAGGTCACATCTCAATATTAGATTATCAAAATTATCCATGCATTGAGTTACACTTGAAGACAGTTGATTCAAAGTTGAAAGTTGTTCAAGCATTTGTCTCTCATGATGGGAGGTAAGGTAGTTTTCCTTCATCTTTGTTTCATCTCTAGCCAAGTAGTGATCGGTTCTTCATCTAATCTCTCTAATCCTCTTTTAACTCTCTTCCAATATCATTTGGTAGCCCATGCAAACATCATTTTTGTAAACTTATCCTCAACTCACCAACCATGTCTTGCCATACAAAAACAATTTCCTTCTCTCCTAACCAATCTAGAAAAGCATTGCGGTCCAACTTGCCTTCGTAGGACTTGGCATCTACCTTGACCTTTTTGGAAGTCATCTGTCTCAACAAAAGGTTGTCTTGGCAACCTATATGAATTCCTCTCAAGTAAGGAACTTGAGGTCTCTGTTGCCTTTGATACCTCCCACCCTCATTTTCAAAATGTCCATAACCCCTATAAGAATACCTAGCTTGATGCCTAGTAGTTGATTGAGGAGGAACATGATAGTAATTGCCAACATCCTCTTCAAACGAGTTCGCTCCATGATATTGTCTAAAAGAAGTTTCCTAGTATTGACTCAAAGTAGAATTATGTGTGGCAATGTTTCTTTCCGAGTTTTGTGGATCTTTAATTGAAACACTTTGTGCGTGGAGAATGGGAGCTCTGGATAAAGAACCGTTGTCAACAATGCTAGTGTTAGGCACTATGCTAAGGTGTGCCATACCAATCGGTTCAAGAGGTTGTTTTCCTAGTCGGCAAGTTGTGTTAGGATTTTCTAGAATTATCAGCTAAGTCAGCTATGCCACTTCGATGTTACGTGGTATATCCTCCATAGCCTAGTGAGTTTTTTTCCAATTCTTTGTTAGTTACCATAAACCAATGTAAAAGCTCAAGATATTCAAACAAAAGGCTACTAAAAGACTAAATTGAATGCAATGTTTTTTTTTATGCAATTATTTTTTCTTATTCTAACTGAAAGGTTTGATGGGAAATTTATAAATTAAACAAAGGAGACAGATGCAAAATTGATACCAAAATTGATGGAGGATAGGGTTAGTTTTGTAGAGAATGTAGAAAGGAGTAGAAATTACGATAGGAGAGGTATTAAATAGAAGAAAGACATAAAAGTAATGCAGAGAAAAAGAAGTCCCTAACAGAAAGGGATAAACAAAGGAAAAATAGAGGAGAGAATGAGAGTGCAAAAGTTGAATATCACTGTTCAATTCAATTATCAATAAGTCTGTATAAAATATGGAGAAGGTGATCTTAAATAGGCATCAAAACCCGAGTAATATCCTTCTCAAAGAAGGAAAGTAAATAATAGTAATTAGAATTGAAAGAATTCTAACCTACTCAAACCACTAAACTAAAACAAGATATTAAAGCTATATAGCTGGTTTTCAATCATTTTGCCAATGGCCTAGTGCATAGGAAGCCTGGTTGCCTGACTGCCTTTAAGGTGGTGTGCTGCTCTTGGTACAACACTGGCAAAGAGTTATTGTGAAAAATAAATATTCCTTTACTTTGAATTAGAAAAGCTAATAAGAAGTTTTTTAGTGAACATTTTTGCCACTTTCTATCTCGTTTGACCATTGGAGTGTTAAAAAAAGTTGCAAGATATCACCTGAAAATATGTGCAACCCAAACCCTACAAGAACCAAGGAGGGAAAAAAACCAAGGCTTCAAAAGATAAGCTTGAAATTCGTCTTTTCCATGTGCTAAGATATGAAGTTGTGATAAACTTCTTTGGAACGTTAAGCACCATTTGGATTTGCATGTCTGATGGATCATTAAGTGTTTTCTTCTTCACACACATTTTATTACTCTGGATGATTATTGTGTTTCAGATGTTTTTTCTTCAAACACTTTTTGGGTCTAATTTGGTTACAGAAAATTATTGTTTGTTAAAATGTGCGATGATTTATCTCAAAAAAATTGTTCTGTGATGCAGGACTTGGATTTGTCACATCTCTGGTGTTTGTGTTCTTTGTTGGTGTTTTTGTTTCATCATGGATAGGTTCCACCATCTTCTGGCTTGGGGAATGGTTTATAAAGCGAATGCCCTTTGTGAAGCATTTATATTCAGCCTCCAAACAAATTAGTGCTGCAATTTCTCCAGGTTATGATAAACTTTCTATTTTTGATTGCATGAGGGGATCTGGAAATGAAAAATTAGTTCCAACTGCACCTTATTGGCTAGGAAGCAGGAGTTGCTTTATGTAGCAGTCATGCTTTGGAAGCCGTGATCTAACAGTGGTCACTGAAATTAATATTTTCATTATGTTAGAATTTATCATATATAATATCAACATAATTTCAGGTTTGGTTTGGATCACTACTGGCTGTGCTTGGGGTTTGATGCTATATGGGATAGCATTTTTGTATGCAAATTTTGAATTGTCTAAAATTTAAAGACATTGTCATATGCTGCTTAGGGTGTGATGTTGATTTAAATCAGTCATATTTCCAGTTCTCATTCAATCTGGAATCTAAGTCTTGTGGAATACTGTATTAGGAATTGAACTTAAGTGTTGAAGATGGATGTCTTTGGTCCCTCGTGACTATGTTACTATGGATGCGCAGCATGGATTCTAAGAAAAGTTGGTCTCGGAGCATGTTATTCTCTGCTATTTTAGCAGTTGTCTAGTTGCCATCACCATGATCATTTTTATTGAAGTTATGCTTACTTGGTGTGAGGTTTCTTGACAATTGACACTGACATCAAGCCTATAATCTCTACAGATCAGAATACCACAGCTTTTAAAGAGGTGGCAATTATTCATCATCCTCGTGTAGGTGAATATGCTTTTGGTTTCATCACATCAACAGTAATCCTTCAGGTATTTGCTTTACGGTGATGAACTTCTCTTGCAAAAGAATCTTTTTTCCTTTTGTGAGTATATTAAGAGAACATCCTATTTCTTCATACCAAGAATCACTCTGAGTTCTTGAACTTTGATTCTCTTGGTTATTGACTTCAGAGAGATAATGAAGATGAAGAGTTGTGTAGTGTTTTTGTTCCGACAAACCATCTATATATTGGTGATATATTCCTGGTGAATTCCAAGGACATTATAAGACCAAATCTGTCAATTCGAGAAGGAATAGGTATGTGTGGTATTATGAAATAGCCATATCTATCATGTTGCTTGGGAAACATGGACTTTTGTTTGCTGGGAAGCTTGAATTTGTAACACAGCATATCTTTGTTTTGTTTCTTATTTTTATTTCTGCATTTTTTCTTTTATAGATCATCTGTAGTTATTAAATTATTCAGAACATGATTTTGAGCCCCAAATCATGTTAAAAATCTACCTTTAAATTTATGAATAATGGAAGTTTTTATGCTGTGCGAGAACCTTCAATTACTTGATGCTTTTCTGAGTTCAAATGCAGTGTAGTCCGACAACTACAGTTAAAATCATCCCGACAAAACCATACTTTACTAAACTTTCAGTCATATTCTAATTTATTCCTTGGTTCTTTTTTCATGCAATTTGATATTTTTATTTTATTTTTTTCGATTTATTCAAGTGTTAAAACTTCACTTCAATTTGCAAATAAGGATCACTAGAGATATGGTCAAGGATAAGAGTTCCGTGCTTTAGTTATGAATGGATCACATCCTTTATTGCACTTAAATTCCGAAGTCACTGCATGTAGGAGGAAATAAAGAACTGTGACTTAGATCTGATTTGCATATAAAAGAGCACGGGAATGATATTGGGGGGGGGGGGGGGGGGGGGTAAAGGTACACAAAGCATGGTCTTATTTATTTACTTGTGTGCATTCCAATTTTTCATATTTTCCTAAGTTTATAACACGAGACCTCAATCAAGTCATATATTACCCTGAACTTAGACAAGCAACTTCTAACTACATCATGGTAAGAAAGTTCAGCAAGGATTGTTTAGTAGACACTTGAGAAAATATCATGCATCTGGACTGGACTTCAGTTTCAAATGGGGCTTATTGTTGACAGTTTTGACTTGCATTGTGGCAAAGGGAATATATGAAATGTTAGTCTTGTTTTTACAAGTTTTCTGATGCAGGCTTATTTCTTTATTGTTGTTTAAATGCAGAGATCATTGTTTCTGGAGGTATGACAATGCCACAGATGATCTCCCCGGTGGAACGGGTTGTTCACCAAAATGAAGGAATCCCTTTGAACAGGATGGTGTAATGGCATCAAGCAAGAAGTAAACCCTTTAATTACATTCAAATCCCACATAAAATGACCACGGAGAGTTTATTCTTATGACAACCGAGTCAATTGATTTGTTGCTTGTAGCAGTAAAGCTTTCGAGAATGCACAACTATGGTGTCTACTTGAATCTGTCTGTAACTACTATTGTTTATGGTGTCCCTGCAGCTGTTTTCACCATACGAAGGAAGTTGTAAGGGAGCCCCGGCCACAAACTGTAATTGTCAGTAGCCCGTGTCATTAATGGAATTTTTATAATTATATATCTGTTTTAGTTTTTTCTTATTTCAGGATGCATTGCCCACCCTCATGCATGATATGATCGTTCTCACCGTGCAGTGAAAAAAATTTCTGTGTTTATTTCTTTCCGTGAATGATTTAAAAAAAAAACAAAAATTAGGTTTTTATTATAGGCTAAAGGCTATGGTGACAGTACTTTTTGTCAATCTTCGATGCTTCAACTGATTTGATTAAATGTTATTATTGATCTAAATTAATGGAATTTATAGGCAAGTTCATCTCTGTGAAGCCAAGGAAACAAATTTAGGTTTTTTTAATGCTATCCTTTGTCCACCCTCACCTTCCTATCATTTATTTTATAAATTCATGGTTCTCATGTAAATTAATTGGTTATCGAGTCGGTAAAAAGGTCATCTATTGGTAGTGTCCTTGACTTGCAGAATTAAATTAATGCCTCGGTGCTTTCCTGAAAATCCAGGTCTGTAAAGAACAAAAAGTTTCCTTGTGTGGGATATAAACTGAATTAATAGCTGAGAACGTTAATAATAATAATAATAATAAAAACAATGCATTAGACGGGACACGGGACACGGGACACTTAGAGATAAACGTTTTGAAAGAATGTATTTTTATTCCTTCTGCTGGCATTTATTCATCACTGATGGTACTTTTTTTTATTTTATTTTTATTAATACGAGTGTTCGGTTCAGCTTGTTTGCATTTCAATTAATTTTAGAGTGTGTTTGGTATTGTGGAAGCTATTGTGGTTGTGGTTTGAAAAAAATTGTTTTATAAAAAGTACTTTTAGTTGAGGTTGGTTTGAAAAAATAGCTGTTTGGTTAAAATTGAGGTTGAAGAAAAAGTAGTTAATGTGTTTGATTAATAATGCTTTTAAAATTGAGGTTATAAAATAATTTTAAAAATATATATTAATATTGATGATTTTTAATTTAAATATTGTGGGTTTAACTATTGCTATTATATCATGAAATAAATCATACTTTATATAAAATATTTTTTATTATTCTATGAAACCATTTATAATTTCATTACGTACGAAACACATCCAACAAAAACTACAGTTTCCATAATATTTTTAGCATGTAATAAAATTAGATAAAATATTATCAGGTATAAAATTCACTCTAAACTAGTTTTTTTTAAATAAATGTTAAAAAAATTAACACACTACTTCAAAAAAAAAAGTCACACAGGCAAGTGAACAGTGCAAGAGAATTGCATTGTTCACTATTTTTAAGTGAACAGTGCAATTCATTGCACTGTTCATATGAACAATGTATACTATACACTGTTCATGTTAAATTAACATGAACAGTGAAAAAAAGTAAAAAATAGCTGTTTTTTTACTGTGTTTCTAACGCAGAAATTAAGTGGGGCCTAGTGAACAGTATATCTATTTTTTCTTTAACCAAACGATTGTAAACTGCATTTTAAATTAAACACAGCCGCAGCAGCAGAGCCAAACAGCCTTTTAAGTTAACTATTATGTAAACTTTGAGAGATCATCATATTAGTAAGTATAGAGCTTAAACCTGAAATTATAAGAAAAGTAAAATTTTTAACCCTAAATTTTTATAACTGGACTACGTAATGTTTATATATGGTCCTTTATACAAAATTACATGCTCAAACTGTCAATTCTGGAGTGCAAGGTGTTAGTCCAGATTTTGTTTTTTTAAGTTTTTCATTTTGTTCCTTTTAAACGAAATGAATGTGTCTCCCATTTTGGGACCATATCAAATTTCTTTATTATAACAAAAATTAAATAGTTTGTAGTTTTTATTGTTAATCTTTTTACTGTTTACTAAGATACAAGTCATTATAAATTACAGTATAATAATATAGTTGTCCTTACTAAAGAAACTTATCAAGCATGCAGATGGGGTGATGTTATCTTTTCCATGAAATACATTTAACATTGAAAGAATAGTTGAGGACAAAATAATTCGTTTAAGTTTGTTAGGGTCTATCATTGGGGAATTGTATGGTTGTCAAACACCTGGCACTAAGGTCAGGCATGTCTGCCAAACTCTAGGCACTCGGGCCAGACCCGAGCGCCCGGGTCGATGTGAGGTTTTCATTGTTCACCAAGACACAGATCACTATGGATTAGAGCAGTGTGATGATGTAATTGTTCTTGTCAAAGAAACTTGCTAAGCATGCAGTTGGGGGTAAGATTGTTTTTTTTGTGGGATACATTTGGCATTTAAAAAATAATTGAGAGCAAAATAGTCTGTTCAGGTTTTTTGAGGGCCGACGCTGGGGAATGACATGGTTATCAGACATTTGGCATTGGGGTTAGACATGTTTGTTAGACCCTATTAGCTCGGGCCAGACCCACGCGCTTGGATCTGACATCACACATGGTTGACAGACCCAAACAAACATATCTTCATTATTATAAACAAATCATCATCAAAATTCAATTTAACGTTTTAGATCTAAAAATTTAAATTATATATTTCCATTAAAATAGTTCATGTTTTATATTTATAAATTTATTATTCCTTCAATAAAAATTCTATTTTCTATTATTGTTATTGTTATTAGTATGATTATTATTATTATTATTATTATTATTATT
>Ga0325414_1003394_pt1 | contig 16517 bp, 8 predicted proteins | sample PopdelMetagenome_8_FD_206183 | JGI IMG/M metagenome (GOLD analysis project Ga0325414, IMG submission 206183) | Populus deltoides microbial communities from Bellville, Georgia, United States - Leaf-PdKOR-R3 | ecosystem: Host-associated > Plants > Phyllosphere > Phylloplane/Leaf | place: USA...
TGTTTTTTATTTAAAAAAATTAAATGAAAAACAAATACACACAAATATAATCAAATATATTTGTAATGGTGGTTTTTTCCACGGGGTGGGTCCGTGAAGTCCTTTATAAAAGCCTGAACCTCCTCGCCAGCTGCCCTCTATAACAAATATTGATCACAATTTATATTTGATATTAAGATGGGGCTATTAATTCAGATGTTGATGGCGTTAGTAACCATGGTTTTCTTGGAAGGATGGCAGCCTCTTGATTGCTTGAAAATATATGCTTTTTTTTTTTAGTTTAAATTATTAAGATGGGGCTATTATTGTTACTTTTTATTCAATAAACTATAATGCTAATAAAAACTCCTTTTGTTTTGAGAACAAAGAAAAATTACATAATTCAAAAAACATATTTTACTTTTATAATTTTATTTATTGTTTCTTTTTGTTAATATTTATTTTTATTATCTTATAATTGACTAAAAATTTCCAAAATTTTCTTATAACAATGTTTGAGAAATATCACTAGTTTTAACTATCCTTAATTTGTGACAATAATATAGGTAAAACTATAAACAAAGTGAAGAAAATAGAACATAAACTATAGTTTTAACTACCCACTAATTAATTCCTTGAGGAGGAAGAGTGGGAGATTCTCAATTTTTTGAAAGGCTACTATTATACTATTTATCATGGAAATCCCTTGAATTTATTCACATCAAATTTAAAATTTAGAGAAATTAAATCTATGATTTACTTATAAATAAATTTTATTGTATATTCTTATTACTACATAGTTAATTTATATAAACCTTACATTTATTGGAGGAATTAATGTAAACAAATTTATGGTCAAACAATAGTTTATCAAGTACTTAAATAGCAAAAAACAAATCAATTAGAGTACTTGAATAAAAGAAGATATAAAGTATAAGTATTATATATATCTTTACTGTTCAAAACTTAAAAATAAAATAAAATCAATCCAAACTCATCTAAAAAAATTAATTGTGACATCATCATCCTAATAATAAAACTAATGAAAATATTTTATTCATTAGATTTTGTGAGTATAAGTATTCAAATTGAAAAAAAAATGTCCATGATTCTGGTATTAATGTCTCCATCCATTTACAGCTGGAGAAAAGAACGTCACCTGCTTTTATTGTTTCTTCTTGCCTACAAGATAAGGTATATGAATATTCAGAGTTATTCGAGTTCATCTATTTTAATTAGATTTTTATTTTTCTTATATTAACATACCAATTTTTATTATTATTATATCAATTAAATACCTTTTTTTCTTGTTTTTTTTTATGGTGTGACTTTGATCAAATGAAATTGAGTTCGGGTTTTTCTCTAGAATAAATAATTGTTTTGATAAATAAATAATTATCTCTCCATCAAGTTTTTGCCCCGCCACTAAGATGGCTCATTACAGTGACAAATTTGGTTCATCTTTCGGTTTGATTTATTTTCTGTCATTCTCTGAATATATTTGTTTCTTGATAGACTTTTCTTGGATATACCTCGGTTGGCCAAATAAAAATTAGATTTATGAGTTCGTGAGACCATTGCCATATGCGCTTTGGTCCCCGATAGCGTTGCTTTTCCTCGAGATGAGCCCGTGAGACCATTTCCATCATGCATTTATGAGTTAGTGAGACCGTTGCCATCATGCATTTTTCCTCAAGGTGAGGCCGTGAGACCATTTCCATCTGCACATTGGTCCCTGAAACCGTTGTCATCATGCATTTTTCCTCGAGGTGAGGCCGTGAGACCATTTCCAACCATCATGCGTTTTTTCCACGAGATGGGTAATTCGTAAGCTTGTTTAATTCTTGTTCCTTAATTAAGAAGGGATAATATACTTTAATTTAAACATATTAATGTGGTTTAATAGAAATGATTTTTATAAACAAGTATGGGAATGATAATATTAAAAATAGTATTGTTTCAATAATTGAGAAATAAATTTAAAAAAAAACTATAGTTTTAATAGCAAGCTAGAAATATCACTAGTTTTAACTATTCCTAATTTGTGACAATAATATAGGTAAAACTATAGACAACATGAAGAAAATAGAACAAACTAACTACCTACTAATTAATTCCATGAGGAGGAAGAGTGGGAGATTCTGAAAGGCTAATATTGTACTATTTATCTTGTAAATCCCTTGAATTTATCCGCATCAAATTTAAAATTTAGAGACATTAAATCTATGATTTATTTATAAATAAATTTTATTGTTAATATTCTTATTATTCCATAGTTACTTTATGTAACCTTGCATTTATTCTGTAAACAAATTTATGGTCAGACACTAGTTTATCAAGTATTTAAATAGAAAAAAAAATCAATTAGAGGAATTGAATAAAAAAAATATAAGTATTTTACATATCTTTACTATTCATAAATTAAAAATAAAATAAAATCAATCCAAACTCATTTTAAAAAAATTAACTATGACATCATCATCATTCTGATAATAGAACTAATAAATATATTTTATTTATCAGATTTCATGAAAATAAATAATCAAATTGAAAAAAAAAACAATTTGTGTCCATGTTTTTGGTATTGATATCTCCATCCATTTACAGAATAGCGTTATCTATTTTTATTGATTTATCTTGCCTGGAAGATAAGGAATGTGAATATTTAAAACTGTTTGAGTGCCATCCATTTTAGTAGGTTTTTATTTTTCTTATATTAGTATATCAATTTTATTTTATTATATCAATTAAATACTTTTTTTTCTTGTTTTCTTTGATGGTGTGACTTTGATCAAATGAAATTGAGTTTGGGTTTTCCTCCGGAATAAATAATTTTTTTGATTAATAAATAATTATCTTTCCATCAAGTTTTTGCCCCACCACTAAGATGACTCCCTGTAGAGACAAATTTGGTCCATCTTTTGGTTTCTAATTCCAGGGCTTTGGTTTGATTTGATTTATTTTATGTCATTCTTCAAATATCTTTGTTTCTTGTTAGACTTTTCTTAGATATGCCCTTGATTTTTTTATATATATTTTTAAATTTTTTGATATGCTAATTTTAAAATATTTTTAAGATAAAAAATATAATTTTAATATAATTTTAAATAAAATTTTTTTAAAAAAATAATGCTAGCCAACTTTAAATGCCATTAAGATGAGGTAACACTCCCTTTTTGATTCGGCTCGCCTACCGTTCAAATAGAATTTTCAAATCTAAATTGAATTCAGCTTGTCGTTGTTAACTATTTTATTTTCACTATAATTAATTGCTTTATCATGTTGACGCCAGCAGTCAACAACTATCTTACATTCCCTTGGCATCGAATTCCATGCCTTTGCAAAATATCAATTGCTCCAGTGCCTCTCTAGCAATAATTAATTTTATTTCCCCCTAAATATTTATTGAAATAATTAATTTAACCACAAAAAAAAACAAATAGATCCAACTAACATACCATTCCACAATTATTATTTTTTTTTAATAAATAACTTTTGAATCATAGAAAGAGGGAAGAAAGTGAAGAATAATTAAAGTGGTGGATAAGAATGTAATCGACCACATTTAGCGAAATAATTAATTTAAGCACATCCTCTCTAGTTAAACTAGATTTTAATAACCGGTTGGTGCTGCGTTACAAATAAAAATAGAATAAAATTTGAATTTTTTATTTAAAATTATATTTTTTATTTTTAATGTGGTAATATTAAAAATAATTTTATGTTGAACTTGATTTTAATAACATTGATTGAATCCACAATTAAAGAAATAAGATGGATAGGAATGTGCAGTGTGAGATGGGTCCGTGAGACCATTGCTATCAAGAGTTTTTTCTACGGCATAAGATGAGTCTGTGAGACCATATTACCCCGTAAGCTTTAGAAGGGATAATATGTTTTAATTTCAATTTAATGTAGAAGAAAATAAATCTCAATTTAGTGTGTTAGAATGCAACCACCGACTAATTAATGGACAATGGACCTTAGATTAATAAACTATCATTTTTTATTGTATTTGTTTTCTAGTCATATTTAATTTTTCATTCAAGTGATTAATATGTATAATTCAATTATGGGTATAATTCTTATTAACGTTAAATGCTATGTATTTATAATTTTGATGGATTAAGAGATGGGAGATGGAAAGAGAGACAAAACAGCTCAAAAGAAGAAGAAAAAGAAAGAACAAAAGTGTGAGAGAGAAAGGAGGTATGAACCTAATCTCAAAACTTGAAAACAGCTCAATATTTTGATGGATAGTTCAGTACTTATTTTAAGAAGCTTTAATTATTAATATTAAATTCAAAACTTGAAATAAATCTTGTGGTATATTTCTTGCCTTTAAAGAGAAAAGAGGTATGAACTTAATCTCAAAACTTGAAAACTAATATAAAGACGTAATTAAATGATCATTGAAAAAAATAAAAATAAAAAAACCAATCCTTTCAACTTTATTTTAATCTTTCTATTTCAAAACAGAAAGGATTTTGATGGAAAGGACACTGCAACAAATTTTCCACGAGATGGGTCCGTACACTTGTGGATCTAAAAGCCTAAAACTCCTTGCTGTAAATTTTTTAGAGACAAGATAGTATATGAGTTGTTGTTTTTTTAAATATATTTAAAAATATAAAAATATAATTTTAAATAAAAAAATTAAATTTTAATAAAAAAATAGGTCAAACCACCCGGCCAAAAACAACCAATACAAATTTACTTTATAAATCTAGAAGATATAAATGGAGAAGTGCTGTGTACGTAGAAAGCAGTTGGTTTTTTGCCCTCCCAAACACCCTCAATTATCAATTATTTTTTCAATTAGGCCCTTTTATTCCATTATTTTTATGTTCTTAATTTCTTGTCTTCTGAAACGACTTGGTCAGATTTTGTTAAATTTTTAGTTTGCTCCTTGAGATTTCTCAATTTCGTCTTCAGAGTTTAGTATGTAACAATCCCCTTCTATAATTTTCATGCTTCATCCATTTATATAAGTAATTGTAACACAGAATATATAGGAATAAATCTCAGTGTTGTTTTTTAAGTTTATATAAAATATTTCAGTCTCGTCTAAAAATATTAAAAAGTAAGAAAGAAAATCCAAATTAATAAAAATAAAAACCGAAAATATGACAAAATTTGAGATAATTAATTTTTCTAGAAATCCTAAAATTCTGTCCACTTAAATTCTCATACATTAACAATAATTTATTCAAAGAAGTGATCAGTGATGTTAAGAAAAAGAAACACTTATCATGTTTCTTTTAAGGTAAAAATCAACTAAAAATCAGATCTTTTTTTCACAAATTTTAAAGGTAAAAAATATTTAATATGAGTTTTCATCATCAAATAAAGCTATTTGACACAAATATCGTTCATTTTGGTGGTCTCAATCGGTATCAATCACACTTTTTTCTCTGTACCGCTTGAATTTATTGATATCTCTCTCTCCCCTCTCTCAACAAGGGATTAAAAAATAATAAAAATAAACTTTTGTATCAAAATTGAATTGGAAAAATATTGAGATACTGAAATTGTATGATTTGCGTGATTTTCAAAGTTTAAGAACCAAAGTGCATCATTTGCAAAACTTATAGCATGAGACCCATGTTTGGTGTTTTTTTCATTTCGGTCCCTCTTCGTTCAATCCTATCTTTTTATAATAAATTAAAATTAATTGGTCTTTAATTAGAACTAAATTGTCAAAAACAAATTGAGGAAAAAATTTAAAAAATTATAGTTTTAAGAGCGTGCAAGAAATATGACTAGTTTTAATTATCCCTAATTTATGACAATTATATAGGTAAAACTACAGACAAAGTGAAGAGTGGGAGATTCTCAGTTTTTTTGAAAGGCTAATATTAATGTACTATTTATCTTGGAAATCCCTTGAATTTATTCACACCAAATTTAAAATTTAGAGAAATTAAATCTATGATTTATTTATAAATAAATTTTATTGTTAATATTTTTATTATTCCATAGTTACTTTATGTAAACCTTACATTTATTAGAGAAATCAAAGTAAACCAATTTATGGACAAACACTAGTTTATCAAGTACTTAAATAGATAGAGTACTTGAATAAAAGAAGATATAAAGTATAAATATTTTATATATATCTTTATTGTTCAGAAATTAAAAAAATAAAATCAATCCAAACTCATCTAAAAAAGAGTTAATTGTGACATCATCATTCTAATAATAGAACTATTGAAAATAAGTATTCAAATTGAAAAAAGAAATTGTCCATGTTTTTGGTACGATGTCTCCATCCATTTACAATTGGAGAAAAGAATATCATCTATTTTTATTGTCTCTTCTTACTTGAAAGATAAGGTATATGAATATTCAGAGATATTTGAGTCCATCCATTTTAGTAAGTTTTTTTTTTATATTAGGATACCAATTTTTTTTAATTATATCAATTAAATACATTTTTTCTTGTTTTCTTTGATGGTGTGACTTTGATCAAATGAAATTGAGTTTGGGCTTTCCTTCAGAATAAATAATTGTTTTGATGATTAAATAATTATCTCTCCATCAAGTTTTTGCCCCACCACTAAGATGGCTCCCTATAGAGACAAATTTGATCCATCTTTTGGTTTCTAATTCCATGACTTTGGTTTGATTTATTTTCTGTCATTCTCCGAATATCTTCTTCCTTGATAGGCTTTGGTTGGTACTGTGTTTCAAAATGAAAATAGAATAAAATTTAATTTTTTTATTTAAAATTATTTTTAAATTTTTTTTGATATATTGAAGTTAAAAATATCAGTATCATATCAATCATATAAATATTTTGATATAATTTCACTTTTTATTAATTTTAGTATATAAACTTTTATTTTCTCATATCATTGTACCCATTTTATGTATCATATCAATCATATATTTTCATAACAAGTCCATTGTTTTAGTGATGTTGATGTGATTCCATTGTTTTAGTGATGTTGATGTGATTCCAATGTTTTTATCTTCTTTCTTGGCTTCTGAAACGACTTGTTCTTGAGATTTCTCAATTTCATCTTTAGAGTTGAGTTTGTGACAATCCCGCCTTCTATAATTTTAATGCTTCATCCATTTATATAAGTAATAGTAACACAGAATATATATGAATAAATCTCAATACTGTTGTTTTAAAAGTTTATATAAAATATTTCAGTCTCATCTAAAAATATTAAAAAGTAAGAAAGAAAATCCAAATTAATAAATATAAAAACCCAAAATATGACAAAATTTGAGATAATTAATTTTTCTCCAAATCTTAAAATTCTGTCCACTTAAATTCTCATCCATCAACAATATAACATATATTTAAAGAAGTGATCAGTGGTATTAAAAAAAAAAGAAATACTTATCATGTTTCTTTTAAGGTAAAAAATCAACTAATCTATTTTTTTACGAAATTTAAAGGTAAAAAAAAATATTTAATATGAGCTTCCCTCATAAAATAAAGTTATTTGACACAAATATTATTTGTTTTGGTGGTCTAAATTGGTATTAATGATATTTTATTTCTCTACCGCCGGAATTTGTCGATATCTCTCTCCTCTCTCAAATAAGAATTAAAAAATAACAAAAATAAATTTTTATATCAAAATCAAATTGAAAAAATATTGAGGTACTGAAATTGTATGATTTGCGTGATTTTTAAAGTTTAAAAAGCAAAGTGCATCATTTACGAAACTTATAGCATGACACCCATGTTTGGTAAATTTTTCATTTTGGTCTCCCTTCATTCAATCCTATCATTTCATAATAAATAAAAATCAATTGGTTTTTAATTAAAATTAAATTGTCAAAAACAAATTAAAAAAACATAAAGTTTTAAACAGTTCATCTCCCATAATATACGAGAGAATGAAGAGTAAAGTCTTGCAAGGTAAAAAAAAAATCAACGTGAGCAATACTTAATAATATCAAAACCAAAAGGAATGTGATGAAGAGGACACTGCCGCCCTATGCCATCATCCATTTTTCTTCAAGATGGTGCCATCATCCCTTTTTTTCCCACGAGATAGGTCCGTTGGATGGTGCCATCATCCATTGTTCTTCAAGATGGTGCCACCATGCATTTTTTCATAAGCTGGGTCCGAGAAAACATTTTTTCCTAAAAGATATTTATATTAAAAATATTATAAAAAGAAACAAAGAGATTATATATATTAAAGATAAATGTGTTAAATGAATCAATTCAGATACTGTGAACTATGTACTGAAATAAAATAAAAAAAATTATTTTTGATATCAACATATCATAACGATAAAAAAATATAAAAAATAATTTTAAATAAAAAAAATTAATTTTTTAAAAAAATACAGTTTTAAATTTATTCTCACAACCTTTTAGCATATTAAAACTAAAAAAAAAAAATTAGTGTTTAGTAGGAAAACAATATTAAAAAGTTAGAGTTAAGTAGGAAAAAAAACACAGCATCAAATCAATCAGGAAAGATTCATATTGAACCCTAAATGTTAAAATTAAAATGGAAAATGTTGAAGATTTTTTTACTTAATGTTGAAGAGTTAGTAATATAACTTTTACCGCAGTTTAGATGGAAAAATTGACTACAACAACAGCCAGCGTTGGAAATTTAAATTTATTCACAGCAAAAACAAAAATATATATTAGTAGGATTTCTCTTATTAATATTTATTGGCCAAATTAATGAAAAATTAAGAAAAAAACAAGAGAGACTATGAAGTGGATATATATTTATTCATTAAGATATTTTTACAAATTACTGAGATATATTGTTTTCATTAAGATATGGAATTCTTTAAAACAACTAGCTATGCAGTGTTTTTTGCACGGCATGGGTCCGTGAAGTCCTCTATAAAAGCCTTAACCTCCTCGCTGCCATTCGCAACAATTAATATTGTAATAGTTGATATTAATTAAGATGGGGCTGTTCCTTCAGCTGTTGACGGTGTTAGTGATAACGGTTTCGCTGCAAGGATGGCTGCCTCTTGGTTGCTTGGAGGAAGAGAGGATCGCTCTCTTGCACCTCAAAGATTCTCTTAACTATCCCAACGGCACCTCCCTTCCCTCCTGGATGAAAGCTGACGCCAACTGTTGTGCTTGGGAACGTATTACCTGCAACAACAGTACAGGTCGAGTCACCTTCCTCACTCTCGGGCGCGTGAGGAATGAGGAGCTGGGAGACTGGTACTTAAATGCCTCCTTGTTTCTTCCTTTCCAACAACTCTACCATCTCTACTTGTACGGTAATCGTATAGCTGGTTGGGTTGAGAACAAAGGTTTGCTCTCTTAAGTATTACAAAATATTTATATTAGTTTTATTTTTTTAGAATTAATCAAATAAGGTGTTGTTTACATGAATTCATATTCATAACGAACACTAAGCCAGTGATGATGGAAGCAATGGACAAGTAGTAAATTATAATCTTTCTTTCAACCTTTTTACATGAATTCATCCTACCAATTACATGCCTCTTCATCAATCATAATTAAGTTACTCCAATAATATCCTTTTTTATTCTTTACATGGAGTCTTAATTAATTTATTTTTTATTTGTTTATATAGGTGGTTATGAGTTACATAAATTGAGCAATTTGGAGGAGCTTTACTTGGGATCTAATCGTTTGGATAACAGTATTCTATCATTTGTGGAGGGACTTCCGTCACTTAAATCACTATATTTAGGTTATAATAGACTGGAGGGGTTAATAGATTTGAAAGGTTAGTTTTTTTATATACTATTATTTTTATAAATATTAAATTTAATGAACACAATTATCTATTAAATTTAATTTCAAAAAACACAATTAATGAGTATTGTATTAATTTATTTTTTTATATAAATATCAAGAATCTTTGAGCAGCTTGGAGTACTTGGGTCTGAGCGGCAACAATATCAACAAATTGGTAGCATCAAGAGGTAATTAGTAACACACTCACATTACCTACCTGGCTGGTAGCATCATGAAGATAATATTAATTATTCTTGTTTCTTCCCTAACTAACTTGCAGGTCCAAGCAACTTGAGGACTCTATACCTAGAAAATATCACAACCTATGGAAGTAGCTTCCAGTTACTGCAATCATTAGGAGCATTCCCAAACCTCACAACACTTTATATGGGATCCAACGAATTTAGAGGAAAAATATTAGGTGACGGTAAGTCATATATTATATTATATATAGTGATGTTTATATATTTGTGTTTAATTGAAAAATTCAATTTGCTACTTTTCAACAAACAGCGTTGCAAAATTTAAGCTCATTGGAAATGTTGTATCTGGACGATTGTTCTCTAGATGAACACTCTCTTCAAAGCCTTGGAGCACTGCCTTCTCTAAAAAATTTGTCATTGCAAGAACTCAATGGCACTGTATCTTTTGGAGGTGAATTAACAAATTTCAACTTCTATGCTTGCTCGATTAGACGTGTTTGTATAGAATTCCTTTTTTATGTTTTCATAACCTATTACACTCAAATCTAATAGAAATTAAATTCATAATATAAAAAAACAGAGACACTATTAAATCTCAAATTTAAAAATTAACTCAATTGAAATCTTTATTATTTTAAAATTGTACCATCCATTTAATATAAATAATATTTCACTTTAATTTTGCCCTTCTCTCAACAACATTTCAGTGTAAAGTAATTAAAATGATAACATAAAAAAGAATATAACTTCATATATAGAGAGTGTTATTTTTAGGAGGAGAATAAATTAACAATGATGTATTTCTTTTTTTGGGTCAGACGTATAAGAAAACCTTATATTAATTGGACAATACAATTTCTACACTTACATGATGTTTTTTGTTTTTTTAGTCATGATTTGTAAGTAATGAATCATTTCTAATTTTAATTCCTTCTACGCTAATATAATTTCTTGTTTAATTGATCGTGACAGGCTTCCTTGATCTCAAGAACTTGGAATACTTGGATTTGAGTTTCAATACTCTCAATAATAGCATCTTCCAAGCCAACAGAACGATGATCTCTCTTAAAACATTGACATTGGAGGGTTGCAGTCTAAATGGTCAAATACCTACTGCCCAAGGTAAGGTTGATCACTCTTGCTCTTTCATTTCCTTTATAATTTTAATTCCTTCTATGTGATTATAATTTCTTGTTTAATTGATTGTGCCAGACTTTCTTAATCTCAAGAACTTGGAATACTTGGATTTGACCGACACTACTCTCGATAACAACATCTTACAAACCATCGGAACAATGACCTCTCTTAAAACTTTAAACTTGCAGGGCTGCAGACTAAATGGCCAAATACCTATAGCTCAAGGTAAGGTTGAATACTCTCTCTCTTGAGGTTATATATTTTCCAATAGACACTTAGAGTTTTAATTTTCTCTAAATTATAATGTGATCAGGCCTTTGTGACTTAAATCATCTCCAAGAGCTAGATATGCATGACAATGATCTCAGTGGTTTCTTGCCTCCGTGTCTGGCAAATTTGACTTCCCTTCAAGAACTAGATCTCTCTTCCAATCACTTAAAGATCCCTATGTCATTGAGCCTATTATACAACCTTTCAAAACTCAAGTATTTTGACGGATCAGGTAATGAAATATTCACAGAAGAAGATGATCATAATCTAAGCCCAAAGTTCCAGTTAGAGCTCCTTTATTTGAGCGGTATTGGACAAGGTACGGGAGCATTACCCAAGTTCTTTTACCATCAGTTCAGCCTGCAATATTTGGATCTTACAAACATCCAAATGAAGGGAGAGTTTCCAAATTGGTTGATTGAGAACAACACATACCTACAATATCTTTATTTAGAAAACTGTTCTCTTTCGGGTCCATTCTTGTTGCCAAAGAATTCTCATGTGAATTTGTCAATCCTAAGTATATCCATGAATCACTTCCAAGGCCAAATCCCTTTAGAAATCGGAGATCGTTTGCCAGGGTTAGAATTCTTATTGATGTCTGACAATGGTTTTAATGGAAGCATTCCTTCCTCATTGGGTAACATTAGCTCGCTGCAAGTGTTAGACCTGTCCAACAATGTTTTGACCGGAAGAATACTTTCGAACAACAGTTTGCAAGAGCAGATCCCTAGATGGATGTGGAACATGTCTTCTCTTGAATTCTTGGACCTATCAAGGAACAATTTCTCTGGTCCTTTACCACCTAGATTCAACACTTCTTCAAAATTGAGAAATATTTATTTGTCTAGAAATAAGTTGCAAGGATCGATCACAATGCCATTTTATGACTCCTCTAAGATATTGGCATTAGATCTTTCCCATAATAATTTAACTGGTAGAATTCCAAGATGGATTGGCAGGCTATCTAACTTGAGATTTTTACTCTTGAGTTATAACAATCTTGAAGGTGAAATCCCAATTCAATTATACAGGTTGGGCCAATTAACCCTGGTTGATCTTTCTCACAATTATCTTTCTGGTAACATCCTCTCTTGGATGATATCTACTTATCCTATCCTTAATGGTTACTATAAACGTGATAATGATTTGTCCTCATCACAACAATCCTTCGAGTTTACAACGAAGAATGTATCCCTTTCTTATAGAGGCAGCATTATCCAGTACTTCAAAGGAATTGATTTGTCATGCAACAATTTCATTGGAGAGATTCCTCCTGAAATTGGAAACCTCAGCATGATCAAGGCCTTGAACCTTTCGCATAATAGCTTGACTGGACCAATTCCACCAACATTTTCAAACTTGAAGGAAATAGAGAGCTTGGATCTTTCCTACAACAAACTGGATGGAGAAATCCCACCTCAACTTACTGAACTATTTTCTCTAGAATTTTTTAGTGTGGCACACAATAATCTGTCCGGCAAGACTCCAGCGAGAGTTGCACAGTTTGCCACGTTTGAGGAGAGATGCTACAAGGACAACCCTTTTCTTTGTGGAGAACCGCTAACCAAAATATGTGGTGCAGCTATGCCACCATCACCAACGCTAACTTCAACGAACAATGAAGATAATGGTGGCTTCATGGATATGGAGGTTTTCTATGTGACCTTTTGGGTTGCATACATCATGGTGTTGTTGGTGATAGGTGCAGTTCTATACATAAATCCATATTGGCGACGAGCTTGGTTTCACTTTATTGAGGTGAGCATCAACAATTGCTATTATTTTCTAGTGGACAATCTTCCCATTTTATCCAAGTTTGGGTTTTCATAGCCTTGATGGTACCAAGATTTGGTGCATCGTTGTGTATTCTAGTTTTAAGATTTAAACAAGTTTAAAGGCATGCTCAAGCGATGTTGTATTAATTTATACAGTTCCATTTGATTTTATAGGTTTTTATATAGTAGGGCTTTTAAATTCCATGAGTTTTTACTTCCCTTGTATATTATTACTTGATTTTTATGGATGATCAATTCAAAGTTACAACACAAATATCCAAAAATATTTAATATTAAAGGGAAGACATTACAACACAAATATCAATTGAAATTTATTTCACTAATTGTATATAAGCTTGTGAGCACTTAGATAATTTAATTGCTTGATCTACAACTTCAGTAATTGAGAGTATTGAGCTGTCTTAGATTGAGTTTCCCAGCTAATATCAAAGGGTGATGTTGAGAACGAACCCCTTCAGGGCTGACCGTTGCCCATATGGCACTCCCTACTTGAAATGGATGACCTCCCGGTACTGAGCAAATTAATGAATCAAAGCAGTCTCGAGATTCCACATAACAATTCATCTCCACTTCTGAATACTCTAATCTCAAACGTCCAGCATATGCTGCAATGCTTGATTAAAGTCATTTGATTACGCTTAGACTAGGTATTGGATGTTCCTAAAGTGATGTACAGAAAACTAGAAAACCTTGTATTTGATATCATTAGCTTTCACCTGGAGGTAAAATGAAAAAAATAATGAAAAAAATAAAACTTCCTCAAAAAAAAACTAGAAAATTAGAATTACAAGAATAATAGATCCAATGAGACATGAACAAATTAAATGCTTCTCCGTTACCAAAAAACGAACTCAATATCACCAGAAACGGTAAACAAAGAACCAGAAACAGAAAGAAGGAATTGAAAGTAAATCAATGAGAATGAATGAGTGCTCACGGGGTGATTTTTTTACAGTGGATTCAAATTCAACGACTATAAGGGCTATTTCCTGCAGCACGGAGAGTTTCTGAATTTTCATTATTAGAATTCAACTACTTTGGCCACAATTTCCTCTGAAGTCTGAACCACCTATCACTGTGCTTAAGGAAATGTTCACAATTAACAACCTACAACTGTTGGATGATTGTTTTTAAAAAATTTTACATGGAATACAAGAATGAAAGGTAAAAAGGAAACTATCTTTCTCACAGTGATTTGTCATGAGGAAAAAAATTGTCAAGGAAAATACAAATTTGTCAAAAAATGAATGCTTCTTCAGTCATAACTGAAGCCTTCATCTTCATCTTCATCATCATCAACCTCCACCTCAGAATACCGCAGGATTTCTCTTATTAATTAATATTGGCCAAATTAATGAAAAATTAAGAAAAAAAAAAAGAGAGACTATGAAGTGGATATATATTTATTCATTAAGATATTTTTAAAAGTTACTGAGATTGTTTTCATTAAGATATGGAATTCTTTAAAACAACTATGAAGTGGAATTCTTTTTAACCAAAAGAATGAAGCTTCTAACTTATGTGGCTGCTAAGTGTCCGTTGCCATCATGCAGTGTTTTTTGCACGGCATGGGTCCGTGAAGTCCTCTATAAAAGCCTTAACCTCCTCGCTGCCATTCGCAACAATTAATATTGTAATAGTTGATACTAAGATGGGACTTGCAACTGATATTAAGATGGGATTACGATATGGGAGATAGAAAGAGAGGCAAAGCAGCTCAAAAGAAGAAGAAAGAACAAAAGTGAGAGAGAGATGAGAGAATAAAAGTGTACCAGTTTTTATTTACTAAATAAACTTATGTTAGGAAGCTGTAATTATTAATATTAAATTCAAAATACATATTGCAAATACTTAAACATATCATGTGAAATTATTTTTATAAATATATGTGGCTTAACATCATTAATGAATAACTCATAATATCTTTTATTTTATATATATATTAAAAGTAAATATTAAAACCTATTATATTATTAATTCGGATGTGAATTACATTTCTAAAATGTTTTTAAAACATTCTCAATATACTACAACTAGCTTAAGAAAGTCATCTTCATCGAACCACACATAAATAAAAGACAAGAATTGCATGAAAGTAACCAACCTAAACTTATATTCCTTCTTGGAACGTTGACCCCGAGTCAAAGTCTTTTTTTTAAATAACACACATAAATAAAAGGTTAATGCTATAAGCTCACTTTCCATTTCCATGACAATGATTGATATAGAAAAGTTGCTCCTTTTTTAAAATAAATTACTACTATATTTTCTTCAGTTAATTAATTTATTTACAATTGAAGTAAAGAACATCACCGGTTTTTATGGTTTTTTTTTACTTGAAAGATAAGACATGTAAACATTTAGAGTTATTCAAGTTCATCTATTTTAATAAATTTTTAATTTTTTATATTAGTATCCCAACTTTATATATATATATATATATCAATTAAATATATTTTTTCTTGTTTTTTTAGATGGTGTGACTTTGATCAAATGAAATTGAGTTTGAGTTTTCCTCTAAAATAAATAATTGTTTTGATAAATAAATAATTATCTCTCCATCAAGTTTTTGCCCCACCACTAAGATGCCTCATTATAAAGATGAATTTGATCCATCTTTTGGTTTTTAATTTTAGGGCTCTGGTTTCAATTATTTTCTATCATTTTTGAATATCTTGTTTAGACTTTTTCTGGATATGGTTGGGTTAGTACTGTATTTCAAATAAAAAAGAATAAAATTTGATTTTTTTAAAAAATATTTTTATAAACATATGTGGCTTAACATCATTAATGATCAATAACTCATAATATCTTTCATTTTATATATATTAAAAGTAAATATTAAAATCTATTATATTATTAATTCAGATGTGAATTATAATTCTAAAATGTTTTCTGGTTATATTTAAATTTTCATCAACATTCCTAACATAAAATAATAAGGATTAAGAGTTGGGAGACAAAAAGAAAAGAAAAAGACAAGGCAGTTCAAAAGAAGAAAAAAAAAGAACAATAGTAAGAGAAAGAGGAGAGAACAAAAGTGGAGCAACTAAATAAACTTTATAATTACTAATATTAAATTCAAAATATTAGTATTTTTATAAGTACTTAGCCGTCACACATTTTTTTGTTCTCAGGATGGGTCCGACAGACAATCACCATCATGCATTTATAAGTTCGTGAGATCATTGCCATATGCGTTTTGGTCCCCGATAGCGTTGCTTTTCCTCGAGATGAGCCTGTGAGACCATTTCCACCATGCATTTATGAGTGGAAATGAAAAATGCATTAATTTAAAATAAAAAAATAATTTTTTTAAATACTTTTCAAACGAATAACAAGCATGATGTCAGTATCAAAATGAAAACAAATGTGATGAAGAGGACACTGCCGTCCTATGCCATCCTGCTTCTT